>Ga0209648_10001206_pt1 | contig 20643 bp, 18 predicted proteins | sample GraSoi2013_115cm_FD_185830 | JGI IMG/M metagenome (GOLD analysis project Ga0209648, IMG submission 185830) | Grasslands soil microbial communities from the Angelo Coastal Reserve, California, USA - Sample 9_17_2013_115cm (SPAdes) (version 2) | ecosystem: Environmental > Terrestrial > Soil >... | reverse complement strand
CGAGCACGTAGCCCAGCGCGGTTCCCACCGGGATCGCGAGATAGAAAACGCCCATCACGCGCCCCCGCTGACTCTCGGGAAACATGTCCGCCACAAATGTTGGCGATAGGATCACAAAGCTAGCCTCGCCAATTCCCACCAGGGTGTGCCGCATAATCAGTCCCGTAAAATCGTGCGTAAATGCCGTCAGGAGCGTCGCTCCGCTCCAGATGAACGCTCCTGTAATGATGACGGACTTCCGCGAGAAGCGTTCCGCCAACGGACCCATGAAGGGCGCAGCGCACATGTAGAAGATAAAGAAGACGCTGGTGAGCACACCGAAGGCGGTGTCGCTGTTGTGGAATTCCGCCTTTACCAAGTCCTGCACCGCAAACAGTACGGAACGGTCGATGTAGTTGAAGAGGTTCAGCGCCGTCAGCAGAGCCAGCGCCGTGCGGGGATAGAGTTTCGTGGAAGTCACGAGATCGAGCGAATATAACATGCTGGCAAGCCCCGAATACGCGAAAAGCCTGGACCACGGGCACCGCGCAGGAGACGGCTAAGGCCCTAGCCCTCCTATTTTTTTTCCTTCGTCCGCGGCCAACTCGCCACCACCGTCGTCGAAATCCCGCCCCGCGGGCGGAACTCGCCCTTCACTTGGGCCCAGACCGGCTTCGCCCAACGCACTACGTCTTCCAGTACACGGTTCACGACGTTCTCCTGAAAAATCCCCAGATTCCGGTAAACATGCAGATATTCTTTGTATGATTTCAGTTCAAGGCAAACTTTGTCGGGTTGGTACCGGAGGGTGATCACGCCAAAATCCGGCAGACCGGTTTTCGGGCACACCGAAGTGAACTCCGGATCGTCGATCACGATCTCGTATCCCGGAAACTGGTTCGGCCAGGTTTCAATTTCAGGAAATTTGCCGTCCAGGCCGGCAACGGCGTGCTGGGGCGTGTAGCGGCGCTGTTTTGGCATAAGGATTATTGTAGCGGTTGATCTCGGAACCTGTGCAAGGACAGGGCACGAATGTGCCCTCTGGCATCCGTCATGAGTTGGCAGCATCTAACCATGCAACGGTCCGGAGCGACATAGGTCGTTTCGCGGGGGCCCGAGTGGTAAATTAAAGCTTGCAGTTGTCTTCGGGGCACCCTGAAAGATAAACGGTTGGCAACAAACCATAATTCGAATGGGCGGCCCGCCTCGCGCAACGGCCGCACTTGGTTGGCGGTGGGAGTGGTTGCCGTACTCGCTCTGGTCCCCGTGTTCACCCGCCAGGGACCTATGCGGATTCGTACCACTACCGTCAACCGAGGCTCGATCCGCAGCCTGATTTCCACCAACGGCAAAGTCGAACCCATCCGGAATTTCGAGGCGCACTCCCTGGTCCCCACCACTGTGAAACGCCTGCTCGTCAGAGAAGGAGATCACGTACGCCAGGGGCAACTCCTTCTGCAGCTCGATGATGCCGACCTTCGCAGTCAAGCAGCGCGCGCCAAGGCTCAGATGACGGCAGCGCAGGCCGACCAGGCAGACCTTAATACCGGGGGCACCCGCGAAGAAATGCTCACCCTCGATTCTCAACTCATCAAAGCCCATGGCGCGCGCGATGCCGCCCAGCGCAATCTGGACGCTCTACGCCGCTTAAGCCAGCAAGGCGCGGCTTCCGCGGGCGAGGTCAAGCAGGCGGAAGACGATTTGCAGCGCACGCAAGCGGACGTCACTCTGCTCGAACAGAAAAAGAAAGATCGCTATTCGCAACCCGAGGTGGCAAAGGTGCGGGCACAGGGGGCAGAAGCGCAAGCCGCCTACGACGCGGCCGAATATGCCTTGCAAAAATCCAGCGTGCGCGCTCCCTTCGATGGCATCGTCTATACGCTCCCTGTCAAGCAGGGAGGGTATGTACAGACCGGAGATCTGCTGTTGCAGGTGGGCGATCTTTCCCAAATGCTGGTGCGCACGTTCGTCGACGAACCTGAAATCGGCCGTCTTGCCGCCGGCCAGAAAATCGAAGTCACCTGGGACGCCTTGCCCGACCGCGTGTGGAAGGGTTCAGTTCTCACTGTTCCCTCCACCGTCAAGCTCCGCGGATCACGCAACGTTGGCGAGGTGACCTGCACGGTGGCAAACCATGACCTGCGCCTGTTACCCAACATCAACGTCGGCGTTACCGTCATCACTGCCGAACACGGAAGCGTGCTGACTGTGCTCCGAGAAGCCGTGCGCATGGACGATAGCAAGCCTTACGTCTATCAAGTGGAGGATGGCGTACTCAAGCACCGCGAAGTGCAAGTCTCCCTACAGAACCTCACGCGGGTCGAAATTACCGCCGGCCTTCCCGAAAATTCCGTCGTCGCCTTGTCCTCAGTCGACACCAAACCTCTGATCGAAGGCGCCCGCGTCAAAGTGGTGCCTTAGCGAATGAGATGGACCAGGGATGCTGCTTGTCATTCCAAGCAAGCGCCGGGCGCCCCATTTCTCGCGCTCTTTGCGAGAAGGCCTGTCCCAAGCGAGCCGCGGGGCGGAGATTGGCTGACTTACCCGAAGAGAAAGGCCGCGCGTTTCGGAGATGGATGGGGCGGCGGTTTTTGGGAGGCAATAATCGCGCCCTTGGCTCCCTTCCTTATTTCAACGCTGATATCCCTGGCGATGCCGCCTCTTGCGCACGCCACCGAATCGCCTCAGGATCTTCTCACCGCTGGCCGCGTCGATCAGGCTTTCGAACTCATTGAGCGGCAAATTAAAACTTCTCCTACCGCCGAAGCCTACAACCTGCTGTGCCGCGCTCAGTTCGAACTCGGCGCCTGGGACGCCGGAATTGCCTCCTGCGAAAAAGCTGTCGCGCTAGCTCCCAGCAATGGTATCTACCATCTCTGGCTAGGACGCATCTACGGCGAGAAAGCCGATCGCGCAGGGTTTCTGAGCGCCGCTGGCCTCGCCAAAAAAGTTCGCATCGAGTTCGAACGCGCTGTCCAACTCACTCCCAGCAGTTGGGAAGCCCGCACCGATCTCGCCGAGTTTTATCTGGAAGCCCCCGGCGTTGTCGGCGGCGGCAAAGACAAAGCGCGCGCTCAGGCGGCCCTCATTGCTCCCCTGAATCCAGCCATGGCCCATTGGGTAAGGGGACGCATCTTCGAGAAGAACAAGGATCCTGACAACGCCGAGCAGGAATATCGCGTTGCTATTGAGGCCAGTCATGGCGGCGCCCGCGCCTGGCTGAATTTAGCCGGCTTCTACCATCACACCAACCGGCTCCGGGAGATGGATCAGGCCTTGCGCACCCTGGAGTCGAGCCCTCTCGATCATGCCGGAGCGTTAGTGGATGGCGCCAGCATCTTGCTGCGCAGTGGTCGTGACTATCCTACGGCCGTGCGGCTTCTGCGACGCTACTTCGCCTCTGCCACCGTCGAAGAAGCTCCTGTGTTTAAGGCCCACTGCCTGCTTGGCGAGGTGTTTGAAAAACAGGGTGACCGCTCCGCTGCTTCCGAAGAATATCGCGCCGCCCTGGCCATGGCCCACTCCTATCGTCCCGCACAAGAGGGATTAAAGCGCGTTACACGCTGATCCCACTCGAAAGCTGACCGCACCCAAAGGCTCACGGGCCGAGCGCAGTCGCCCCGACAGTTTGAGTAAGGTTTACAATGCAGGCGATCGAATCCCGCAACCGGGGACGAATATGGATCCTTCTGACAGTTTTGCCTCTCCCCGAGACTTGATCCAGCGCTCAGTCTCGGACGTCGACCTCTGCCTCCGGACAATGTCGGGCCATGAGGATGATCCTGGCATGATCGGATACGCCGAATATGGCGTCCCGTGGTGGAGCGGTCCATGCTGTACGGTGAGCGGTCTCCAGGACATAGCGGCCTATCGAGAACTGGCCGGTGATGGCAATTGCACGGCCTGGATGGACAATACAACTCTGGTTACCGCAACGACCCTGCTCTCCGACATGGGTTCGAAGTTCCTCACTCCATTGACGCTCTGGGACCTGGTGACGTTTGTCCGCGCCGTGGTGTGTTACGAACGGATCTGTCACCACAAGCACGACGCCGTCGCCGATGAAGAAATTAACCCGCGGCTCGGAAACGACGTTCTAGTCGCTATCCCGCTACCTTATTGCACACCCAAAGAGAACAGCCCTCTAGCGGGAGTAGAACACGGGGCGTTTCAATGGATGTGCGACATCTGGGACAACGGCTTTGCCTGGATGAAGAGCTTGAGCGCAGCTGTTGGACAGCCCACGCTTGATGGCGAGCAGATAGCTGCGGTCACTAAGGCATGGCGGCTGGCTCTCCGCCGAAACGATCCTTCCAATCGGCGTCTTCTCGAACTTGCAGATGTAACCTCTGTGGAGGAAACCGCTGTATATGTCGACCCGGGTGAGCGCTACCAAAACCGTTTCCGGAAAGAGCGGGAGTTGGGTTTGCCGGATCATGCCTCCCGGCGTCTGTCTGAGCTGCTTTCCGATTTAAACCTGCGGGCCCATATCAACCAGCAACTGGCGGATTTCTTCCAGATCCCCTACGTGTGCTCGGCGGCAAGACTGCCTTTCCGCCGACATCTGTACGACCGTGCTGTGCGCGTGCAGGACTCGCTGACAGTTATGCACGTCATCGAAAACCGTTACGCCGAACTGGCTGGCGACGTGCGACTTCGCTTGCCGGTCTTTCTTTCGCTGGCGCTCCTGGGCTCGTCCAAGCCCGAAGACCTTTGGCACCGTCTGCAGGAGTTGCGTTGGGACGCCCGCAAATTCAGGATCCATCGAGCTGCGCTCGACGCCGCACTTGCGCGTCGCGATCTGGCGGAGATGAAAGAAACCAGCAAAGCCCTTTACCTGACCGTTGACGAACTTTGGTCGGTGGCGGGCAAGGCGTCTGTCGCCGCTGGGACCTCAGTTGTGGAAACCCTGGCTCAAGGCGACATTGCGACCGTAAAGACGGGCATTACCGCCGCCCTCGCCGCGGGACGGGAACTGTTGCGCTCTTCGTTCCGGGAGCGTCTCCTGTGGAGGCTGCGCCGGCCTCACCTGCTCTGGCTGAATAGCTTGATCGATCAGGCCCAACATCTCACCGAAGCTCTGCCCGACCTGTCGCGAATCTGGCAGATTCCGGAAAAGCAGCAATCCGTCTTCGCCGAGCGATTTGCAGAAATGGCTCGTCTGGAAAACTGAGCCGCTCGCACACTCGAAGGTGATACAAATTGACAGGAACGGCGCGAGTCCTCACGCACTCTCCCGAACTCCAGAAGCACTTGCCGCGGTGACGCGGCCAACCAGCCCCGGCGTCTTCATCCGCCGGCATTTTTCCTCAAAGTTCTCGCGCGGTCCCTTCCAGCGTAGGTCCTCGACCGTATCAAACACGGGCACATCCAATCGCAAAGTCGCAAGCCTCCGAAACAACAGCGCATCGTCCCAGGAAGTGAATAATGATTCCGCGAGCGTGTGCGCCTTCCGGATAGAGGGAGGCCATGCTTTCCAGTCCTTCGGGATGTCTTCGAGATGGGGATAGTGTGAAAAAGTTTGAGCCGCGGCCTTTACACCCCAGCCCGGTACGCCTGGAAAGCCATCCGCGCTGTCGCCGACGACGGCCAGGTAGTCGGGAATCGACGGTGGATTCACTCCGAACTTGGCTACGATTCCACCTTCATCGCGCAAAATATCACGCCTGCGGTCCAGTTGAACTATCCTTGAGCCCACCACGCATTGAGCAAGATCTTTGTCCGGCGTACAAATGAGCACCTGGCGCACACGCTCATCTTTGGCTGCCTTCGCGGCCGCAGAAGCGAGCGCATCATCCGCCTCGTAATAGACCATTGGCCATACCAGCACTCCCATGGCCTGCAGCGCTTCCTCAAGCACGGGAAATTGCGACAGCAACTCCTCCGGCACCCCTTCGCTCGTCTTGTATCCGGGATACAGATCGTTGCGGAATGACTCGACGACATGATCAGTTGCAACCCCGATGTACGTTGCGCCCCGCTCGATCATCGACAACACAGAAGTCAGCACGCCGCGGACAGCGCCAATTTCCTGCCCGTTTACATCTGCTGAGGCAGGCACGGCAAAAAAATGCCGGAACAATTCGTAGGTCCCGTCAATCAGATAAATGTCCATGCGTCTGCGCTCAAGTCTCCCGCAAGCGATGTTATAGGATCGAGCCAGCCAGGAATGTAAGGAAATAAATCATGACCTCGGTGCGAATGGACAAATGGCTTTGGGCTGCCCGATTCTTCAAGACGCGGTCGCTAGCCGCACGCGCTTGCGACCTCGGCAGAATCCAATCGAACGGCCAACCCGCCAAGCCGGCTCGCGAGGTCCGCATTGGAGACCTGTTGCATGTGACCAACGACGGCGGTGACTTCGAGGTTGAAGTCCTGCTGCTCAGCGAAGTGCGCGGCCCAGCCTCGGCGGCGCAATCCCTCTATCGCGAGACCGAAGCCAGCCGTGAGCTGCGCCAGAAAGTCGCAGCCGAACGGAAAGCCATGAAACAATTCGAAGAACTCCCCGCCGGCCGGCCTTCGAAACGCGATCGCCGAAGGATCATCCAGTTCCGCGGCAGATCTTGAGCGTCAACGAGGTATCGCCTGCTCATTGCTTAATGCTTGCCAGTAGCTTGCTTTCGTCCGGCGTGGCCGGCTCGAATCTTCCTCCCAGATACTTCGCAAGGAATTCCTCGGAGGCGGCATTGAAGGCCATGTTGTTGGCAGGCCGCGCAAAGCCGTGCCCTTCGTCGGGAAAGACGTAATACTGGACCGGCTTCTCGTTCTTGCGCATCGCCGCCACGATCTGGTCACTCTCCGCTTTGTTTACCCGCGGATCGTTGGCGCCCTGGCCAATCAGAAGCGGCGCCTTAATCTGGTCCGCCTTAAACAGCGGCGACTGCTCTTTGAGCGCAGCTTCAGAGTCGCCCATCCGCTTGTGGAAAGTAGCCAGAAATGTCGACCAGTAAGGTGGAATCGTCTTCAGCAGCGTGTTCAGATTGGATGGACCAACGATGTCCACTCCGCAAGCGAATGCATCCGGCGAAAACGTTACTCCGGCCAGCGTCGCATAGCCTCCGTAACTGCCACCCATGATGCAAACCTTGGCCGGATCTGCAATGCCCTGTTTCGCAACCCAATCTTTGCCATCCAGCAAATCGGTATGCATCGTGCCGGCCCACTGGCGGTCCCCGGCATTCACATACTTTTTACCGTAGCCAGTCGATCCGCGGAAATTGACCTGCAATACCGCGTATCCCCGGTTCGATAACCACTGCGCGTAACGGTTGAAGCCCCACTCGTCGCGTCCCCAGGGTCCTCCATGCACGAACTCCACCATGGGCAGGTTCTTGGCTTCCATCCCCGCCGGCGTTGTCAGATAACCGTACAGCTTCATGCCATCGCGCGCGGTGAACTCAATCGGTTTCATCGCCGAGAGTTTGTATTTCTCGAGTTGCGGCCGGTTACTGAATAGCAGCGTCGCCTGTTGCTTCGACCGGTCATACACATACCAATATTCGGGCCCGTCATCGACCATAAAGCCAACAATCCACTTATCGTCACCCAAATCCTGCGAGATGCTGGCAATATCACCCTTGCGAACTTTCTGTAGAACCGCAAAGTCCGCTTTCACCTTGGGATCGATGAACTCATATTCCGTACGCTGTCTGGTGTAGCTGACTGCTTCCAGCGCATTCGTCTTAGGATCGTTAATCGTGCTATTGACGTCGAACTCCGGATCTTCCGTGATCACTTTGCGTTTGCCGCTGGCCAAGTCGATTTCCAGCAAGCGGGCAGCGTTCACGTCAAGACTCGTCGTGACCCAGAGGGCTTGGTTGTCCGGCGAAAAACCGTTGACCCCGCCAAAGGTCTCGTCCGGCCCCCACTTGACCAGTTCACGCCAGGGGGCTTTACTGTCGTCACGCACCCGAACAATCATTCCGCCATCGGCGGTCGGCACTTGCGCTGCTCGGATTCGCAGTGCATTATCGGCCTGCCAGCTTTCCACGTCTCCCGGATTCTGGGTATCGAGTTCAACTTTCCCCGTTTTCAGATCAATGCGATGCACGTCAAAAACTTTGGCGTCGCGCTGATTCATCTGCACCAGCATCGTGTCCGGCGACCTCCATTGATAGGCGACTATATCCGCCCGAACCTTCTCAAATGGGGTTAAGTCCCTGGTCTGCTTGGAAGCAATATCGGTCTGATAGAGCCGCCAGTTCTCGTCGCCGCCCACGTCTTGGGTATAGAGGATGTGCTGGTTGTCGTATTGCCACAGAAAATTTCGAATGCCGCGGTGCTTGTCGGCGGTCACGGCCCGGTCATCCGTCTTTCCCAGGGTACGAATCCACACATTCAGCACGCCATCAAGCGGCGAGAGATATCCCAGTTGGGTCCCGTCTGGCGAAATCTGAGGATCGGCGCGCTCCGGATTCCCAAACAGGACTTCGCGAGGAATCAGCGGGGTCGTGAACTTTTCCTCCGCGACGACAGAAGCGGCAAACCATCCCCAGAACACCAGTGCGACCACAGCTTGTCTCAGCCGACGCATAATCCTCCTCCAATATTCGTAACCATAATAGGCGCAGATTACGGGACAGGTCCATGTGCAGAATCAAGCATCTAGAGCAGGGTCATCAGGGCAGGATGCGGCGCTAGCGGCGCTTATTGAACACAACTTTTCCCTCACGCTGTTTCCCGACCGTTCCCGGACCCGAACGTCGTGGGCTTCTCATGGAAATCTCCTCACACCACTACTGCTTTCGTCGGTCCCTCTGATAGCTTCGACTCTCGACGGTTCCGGCTTCTTCCTGTCCGGAGCGGACTTAACCCCGTGAACGTTGACCGCTTGCTCCAGTTGGGTCATGAGAGTTTGAAGGTTCTCCTCGCCGGTATCCAGGACCTTGCGCAGTTCCGCGCTGGCCCTCATAGCTTGCTCATACGCATCCCGGGCTTTAGTAAGAAGCGGAAGCTGTTCAATGAACGCAGTCGCGCTCCGGGTAAACTCGTTCAGCGCTTCTGTATACGTCGTCATGGTTGGTGACGAAGTGATGCTTGGTGACGACGACGGCCGATGGTCGTCTTGGGCGAGAACCTTCTGGGAACCAGCTCCGAAATTCCATTTTTCGAGCCGGCTGTCAGGTAAAGACTCAACGGGCGAGTCTCCGAGCGACTCCAACTCCGGCGTATCCTTCGAGGCAAACCCGGGCTGCGCGCCCATATCATCATCCTGCTCCTGCTTTTTCCACATTGCTTCACTCCTTTCCGTCTTCACGCCTGGCGGCGCGGCGGTTTTGCAATTATGAACTTGCTGGTCTAGAAGATCAAACATCACCCGCCAGCGTATTTTCCCATTAGATCCGAGTCCTGGGGAGCGTTCCGTGCGAACTGACGCACGCAGACCTCTAGTAAGTTAAGATGATGCCGAAGATTCTGCTCTACCCTAAATTGTTGAAATGATGGAGCGGGAGACCGGGATCGAACCGGCGACATCCAGCTTGGGAAGCTGGCGTTCTACCGCTGAACTACTCCCGCTCATGGGCACAAAATGAGCAACTTGATTTCGCGGAATCCAAGCAAAGTTTAGCACTCGAAGCTCCGGGAAACAATCTGCGAGAGCGACTCAAGTTAAAGGGTGGGGTTGCCTGTTAGACTGCCCGAAGAGAATAGCAATGTCTTCCACATCCACCAGAAAGCACGCGGGCCCTGGAACCGGGGGCGACCAACCTACTGTCCCCGAGCCCACGTTCTCGGAGCGGGCCCGTACTCTTGTATACCTAGGCCGCATTGGCAGCCTTTCGACTCTCTCGCGTAAGCAGCCCGGCTTCCCTTTCGGATCGGTGATGCCTTATGGGCTGGCTGCGCGCGCCCATCCCATCTTTCTAATCAGCACCATGGCCATGCACACGCAGAATCTACAAGCGGATCCGCGCGCCAGCCTGCTGGTAACGCAACCGGATGCCGGCGGCGATCCTCTCGGCGCGTCGCGGGTTACGCTGATAGGAAATGCTCAGACCATCCCGCAGCCAGAAGTCGCGGAGGCGCGGGCGCTCTATCTGGAGCGTTATGCCAATGCCAAATACTGGGTGGACTTCGAAGACTTTGCGTTTTACCGCATGGATGTGCTGGACGTTTACTACGTGGGCGGCTTCGGGGTGATGGGTTGGGTGCAAGTATCAGACTACGACCAGGCGCAAGCGGATCCGCTGGCCGATGCCGCGGCCGGGATCATCGAACATATGAATACCGACCACAAGGATGCGCTGGTCCTGCTGGCTGGCTCCTTTGCCGGCATCGAATCCCAAGAGGCTGCGATGACTTCAGTGGACCGCTTAGGCTTCCACATGCGCTTGAAAACTCAGGACGGGATGAAAGGCGTCCGCATCGCGTTTCTGCGAGAGGTGAGCAACCCGGGAGAAGCTCGAAAGGTTCTGGTGGAGATGGTGCAGCAAGCGCACCAACGCCCCTGAAGCTCAGACTCCCCTAATACCCCCCATTGTCTTATAACCAAAGGAAAATGCCCGAAACTCTTTCGAGTCTCGGGCACTTGTTGTTGCTCAGAAAGCGGTCGCCTAGACAGCCTGGACGTTCTCTGCTTGCCACCCTTTGGGGCCTTTGGTCACGTCGAACTGCACGGTTTGGCCTTCCTGCAGGCTGCGGAAGCCGCCAGCCTGAATCGCGGAGAAATGCACGAAAACGTCTTCGCCATTCTGACGGCTGATAAAGCCATAGCCCTTGGCGTCGTTAAACCACTTCACTGTTCCTTGTTCTGCCATTGTTGGTAGTCCTATTCTTGTTTCTTTGGATTGTGCTGAGAAGATTCGCTGCTAGTGAGGGGGTGACGCTGGTTGGCGATACCGACCTTCAATTGCTTGTGAGTCAAACTTAGCTGGTTTTAATTGTACACCAGAAGTCAAGGTTTTGCAGAGAATGTTTGCCAACGACGTTTTTCATCCCCGATGCCTAATCAGCGCGACAAAAACCACCCAATTTCACTCGGAGTATCCATCAGAGTTGCCGTCGTCTTCCTCGTCGTCGTCCGTGTCTTCATTGTCTTCCTCGTCGTCGTCTTCTTCTTCCTCCGGCTCTTTTCGCAGGCGGGCAACCGCAGCCGCCATTCGATCGGTAAGGTCGGGATTGACGAATTCTGGAATCATTCTGCTTATTTTATACCGTAAAAGGAAGACGAGCCGGAAGTTCGTAGGGGCGTTCCATTTTGAAACAAGCGATGGTTTTTACAATGCTTTTACATATTTCACTGGACAACAACCAGCTATTTTGTGGTTAGCTTGAGGCATCCCACGCTCGAGGTTTTCATGGGAAGCTTTTACGCCGACGTAATCTCAAAAGATGCGCGCTTTGCTTCGTCCGTCCGCATTGGCGACCCTTCCCTGCTCGAACCAATGACCCGACAGCTGGTGGCACGCCTTGTGTCTGCAGCCCAGCAAATGGGAATTGAAGTCATGATTTACGAAACGTATCGGAGCCAGGATCGCCAGCAGGAGCTTTTCAATAACGGCGCATCCAAACTTCGAACAGTCGGCGTTCACCACTACGGCCTGGCCTGCGACATTGTTCGCTCAATCGGCGGCGAACCCTGCTGGAAAGGTGATTTCACTTTTCTGGGACAACTCGCGCAGAGCTGCGGATTGATCTGGGGCGGCGACTGGGGCGCTCCCCACATCAAGCATAGTTTCATCGACAGCGTTCATGTGCAGCGTTGCACGGTGGCCAGGCAAGGCGATCTCTTCGCCGGCGTCTGGTATCCCGACGAAACTTACAATCCCTACGACGAGGTGCAACATCTCTTTGCCACCGCGAACAAACAGCCTGCAAAGGCGGCCGCCAGCGCCGGAAGATCACAAACAAACAGCAAACAGGCGTAACCAGGCTTCGCGCCCTGGCAGCTAATCGGTCGCCTTCCGCTCCTCGCATCACGATTCCGCACAGGATTTCAACGCATGCATTACTATGTTGCGTTGCGATTTACTGTCTCCCGCTCGTAAAGGACCTGATCGACTATGCCTCGAAACGATGCAAAGCTTGCCGCCAACCGCCGTTCGTTCCTGAAGACTGCTGTGTGTGGTGGCGCGGCCGCGACCCTAACCCCGCTCTATCCGGCGCTAGGAGCGTCGCGAGAAATTTTTCCCGCGGTTTCAGTTCCCGACATCAAGCCTTTCGAGCTCGATGAAATCACGATTGCAGACTTGCAGGATGGAATGAAGTCCGGCAAGTTTACGGCCCATGCAGTAGCAGAAAAGTATTTGGCGCGCATCGATGAAATCGACAAACACGGCCCGGCCATCAACGCCATCATCGAATTGAATCCCGACGCACTGTTGATTGCCGAGGCCCTTGACCAAGAGCGTAAGGCCAAAGGTCCGCGTGGCCCAATGCACGGTATCCCGGTGCTAATCAAAGACAACATCGACACTGCCGACAAAATGATGACCACCGCCGGTTCGCTTGCCCTGCTCGGCTCGAAGCCACTGCGCGATTCTTACGTGGCCCAGAAACTTCGCAGTGCCGGAGCCGTGATCCTGGGCAAGACCAATCTCAGCGAGTGGGCAAATATTCGTTCCAGCCATTCCACCAGCGGATGGAGCGGCCGCGGCGGCCTGACTAAGAACCCTTACGCACTCGACCGCAACCCTTGCGGGTCGAGTTCCGGTACCGGCGCTGGAATATCCGCCAATCTGTGTGCCGTGGGAATCGGCACGGAAACCGATGGGTCGATCGTCTGCCCGTCGTCCTCAAACGGACTGGCCGGAATCAAGCCCACTGTTGGCCTGGTCAGCCGTAGCGGAATTATTCCCATCTCGCATACTCAGGACGGAGCCGGGCCGATGTGCCGCACCATTCGTGATGCCGCTACCCTGCTCAGCGCGCTAACCGGCGTCGATCCCGGAGATTCGGCGACCACCGCGAGCGCGGGCAAGTCCCCCACGGACTATACCCAATTCTGCGATCCCAACGGCCTTAAGGGCGCACGCATCGGCGTGGCGCGTAAATACTTCGGCTTCAGCGATGCCGTCGACGCTCTCATGGAGCAAGCCCTCGATGCTATGAAACAACAGGGAGCAACCCTGATTGATCCCGCTGATATCGAAACTCTGGGTAGGTTCGATGAAAGTGAACTATTGATCTTTATGTACGAGTTGAAGGCCGATCTCAATACCTATCTCGCAGGTCTCGGTGCCAACGCTCCAGTTCGCACCTTGAAAGACATCATCGACTTCAACGAGCGCAATCACCAGAAGGAACTCCAACACTTTGGGCAGGACTTATTCGTGAAAGCCGAAGCCAAAGGCCCGCTTACCGAGAAGGCCTATCTGGAAGCAATCGAGAAGAACCACCAGCTTGCCCGCACCGAGGGCATCGACGCCACCATGGATAAGTTCCACCTGGACGCCATTGTCGCACCCACCGGCGGCCCCGCATGGCTCACCGACCTGATCACCGGCGACCACTTTGCCGGCGGAAGCTCGAATGCCGCCGCCGTCGCGGGCTATCCCAATATCAACGTCACTGCCGGATTCATTTCCGGCCTGCCCGTCGGAATTTCTTTTTTTGGACGTGCCTGGAGCGAGCCGACTCTCATCCGCCTGGCGTTCGCTTTCGAACAAACTACAAAGGCTCGACGGGCTCCGCGCTTTTTATCTACTATCAGCGCTGGATAACGAACCTGACTGGCCCAGCTCTCCCAATCCGCAACGCCGTCCCAGATTAGCTCCAGCTACCCTTGGCCGACTTAAAGTCACTGATCAGTAATCCCAACGATTTGTCTTCCCGTGTTAGCCTTACCTGCAAGGGGGTGTTAATGATGATGAACAAAGTGATTGCTTCCCTGCGGAAAGAGTACTCCCGTCTCGAACGAGAGATGGGACAAGTAGGGAAAGCACTCGATGCTCTCGGTCACGCCGGCGGGAAAAAGCTCAAAAGCACTGGCCGTACCTTGAGCAAAGATGCCCGCAGGAGAATTGCCGAAGCGCAAAGACTACGCTGGGCGAAAGTCCGCAAGGCTGCCGCCAAGCTAGTCAAGACGTAAGTACAGTATTGCTTTCGCAAGCACCGCAGCCGGCCTCGTTCGTAACTTCTCCCAAGTCTTGCGGACGAGGCCAAGCTTCGGAGGCTACTAAGTCCAACGAAACCACTTGACCGCCAGCGCGTACGAGATCCCGCCCCACAGCCCCGACACCGGCAGCCGCGGCCACTGATGGATCAACGGCGTACCTTCAAGAATGCTGGCTCGTAGCATCGTTAAGAGCCGTCAGCGGCAGCAACTTGATCAGCGGTTGAATCGCCGCAGGAAAGCGCTCATACGAGAAGCAGAGAATCGAAAGCGTGAGCGGGCTCATGAAGCTCGTAATGATGCCCATGTGAATTTTGTCAGGAGTGTCCCGGCTCGCAGTCAGTAAATCCTACTCCTCCGAAACACATCGCTCCGACGGAACTAGTAACACAATTGAGAAGATCGCTCCCAAAACTCTCATGTGAAACGCGATCACGCGGAGTGTGAGCAGCAATGCGATTTCAATAAGCATCAGCGCCAGACGGCTCGACATGAGGGCCAGCGGGAAAATCTCCCCCCGCATTGGAGTCAGGTTCAATCAAAAGATCGTCCTTTCCCAGACGGAAGTCTTTCCGCGCTGAGTCGCTATCTTGCACCTCGATCTTGAATGCCGCATGCCGCGGGGAACTCTGCAACAGGGGAAACACAAACGCCCAGAATCGTCTTTTAATTTAGAGGCACGCCGGCGGGGTCGGTGAGAGCAATTAATTTGCCGATGGGATACTCTTCCTGTGTAAGCGGAATCTCAGGCTCCGAGTTGAGGATAGTGAGCACAGCCCCGCTGTGAACTCCTCGCAGATGCAGGCGGTCGCCCTCAATGCCCACCACTCGATATTTTTCGTCAAAGATTGACAGCACCTGTAGTTTCATTACTTGCTTGGATGCTACCTTTCGGGTCCTAGACACTCGGGAATTAACCCCAGTACCAGTCGGAGGTTCCAAAACCGGACTAAAACTTTCTCTCAGGGGTTTACCCTATCCACTCTTGCTTCAGCTCCAAACTGAAATTTTGCTCGATCCTTGTCGCGTTGAACATTCGGACCAAATTGCTGGCCTGGCATCCTTTGCCGCTGCTATGTTTCGCCATATGCCGGGGCCACTTCGGTACTCATTTCTCGTGGCAATGAATCTGTTCTTCCTTATGTGTGCCCTGTTGCTGCCGATCCGGTTGTGGGGGCAGACCGACTGCGAGGCGGGCAACGGACTGCTGAATTTTGCTCAACCGGCATCGATCAGCGTCGAGGAGTTGATTCGAAAATTTGCAGCGGCCGAATCCGTTACGAAACAAGCCCGCCTGAATTACACCTACAAACAGGAGGTGCTGGTGCAGTCCCTTAGCGGCAAGGACGTGACGGGAGAGTTCCATGAGTTGACGAACGTTTCCTATGACGAAAAGGGCAGACGTAAAGAGGAAGTGACGTTCGCCGCCCAGAATTCATTGCGTGACATTCAACTGACGGCGGAAGACTTGGAGGACGTTCGCGTGTTTATGCCACTTCTGGTAACGCGCGAAGATCTGCCGCAATACAGTCTTACATATGCCGGGCAGCAGCATGTGGACGACCTGGACACCTACGTGTTTCACATCGAGCCGAAGAAAGAACAGAAAGACCGGCGATATTTTCAGGGACGGATTTGGGTGGATGCGCAGGATTTTCAGATCGTGAAAGTCTGCGGCAAGAGCGGTCCCGAGAAGATCCCCAAGAAGAAGGGTCAGCGGCCGGATCTGCATCCCACGTTTGTCACGTATCGCCAACAAGTGGACGGGCAATATTGGTTTCCAGCGTACACGCGATCCGACGACACGCTGCGGCTTAAAGCGGGCTCAGTACGGGTCCGGGAAACGATTAAATACACCGGCTATAAGCGGATCAGCGGGCGGTAAAGAACGATGTGAAAGAATCTGCACAGTTGACACTTCAGCAGAATGCAAAGAGAATCATCCGATCTTGTTGTCCCCTGCTTCCAGTTCACGCTGGATTTCAACAAGCCTTTCGTGGGTTTCACTACTTGCTGATACGGGTATCGTCAAAGACTCTAAGGAGACTCCTACACATGAAGCACCGATCTACAGCTCTCACCTTCCTGGCCGCGCTACTGGTGGTGGCCAGCGTGGCAGGCACGGCATTCACCCAGGACGCAACCGATACCCTGCCCGCGCATCCTCGCTACGCGCGGCCTACCCCGCACCTTCGCAATGACGTCGCGCCGCCGGCCACTCCGCTGACCACGTGGAACGGATCGTTTAGCTATAGCGGCCACACGTACAAGTACAACATGGTCGGAACATCTCCTACGACCGGGGTTTCGACCACGGTACCCGTGTTCTTGATCCCGATCGCCTTGCAGTACAAGAGCGGCACAACTACGACCACCTTCAGTCCTGCGCACGTGCTTTCGAATGGGCAAACGGTTATCGCTAATACCGTGGCATCGCCAGTCTTCCAGAGCGGCATCGACTTCAACCAGGGCGGAACGGACCTGGGCAACACTCAGTACATCGATGCCTACCAGCGCGGGAACTTCTGGAGCCGCGTATCGAAGGCTCCGGGATACCACTTGTTATTGGGAGCGCCGCGGGTTGCCCCGGTTCAGACTATCGTAGTGCCCTCGGCGGACGGCCGCATAGGGACTGAGTTTGGAGTAAAAGTTGGACTGGCGGACATCAACTGGTTTGATGCGCAAGTCAACGCACTCATCACGAAGTTCACGGCGATTCAACCCAACACCTTGCCGATTTTTATCACCTATGACGCATACCTCACGGAATCCGGAGGATGCTGCATCGGGGGCTATCACAGCTCGACAGGCAGCACTACGGCGCCACAGGCCTACGCACACTTCACCTATATCGACAAGCCGGTGTTTGCCCAGGACGTGTCCGCTTTATCGCACGAAGTTGGCGAGTGGGCCGACGATCCCCTAGTCGTAAACATCAATGGCAACCCAGTGGTCTGCGGGATCCTCGAAAATGGCGATCCGGAAGAAGGCTTCGCCAACTACGGTGCCTTCCCCTACACTTTGGGCGGTTTTACTTACAATCTGCAAGATCTGGTGTGGCTGCCTTATTTTGGAGCACCCGCCAGCACTTCAGCGAATGGCTGGTTGACGTTCCAGGGAAATCCTTTCCATCTAGGCATCTGCAGCAACGGCGGCTAGCGTCGTTGCTTGGCAATAGCACCCGCCCCCAGGGGCGGGTCGTTTATTTTTGGCTTCAACGCGACCCCCCGCTCACGCAGAGAAATGCCAGCCAAGAAAATCAGCAGTCTGCGAAGTATCCTTCAGGCTCTGGAAAATTTACGAAAAACGGAATTGGCTGCGTCAGTTACAAAATCAGAACAAGACAGAGGCTTAGGGCATTCGTGTATTGACTTGCGATCGAGCGCCGTATTAAGAAACGTTAAGTTGAGAAGCCTGCGCCAGCGCGGCGATGCCCCAGTCGCAACCCAAACGGCAGGTTTCTTCCTGCGTCACGACGTTCAAAAGGCAATAACCTAAGGAGTGTTGACTTATGACTGAAAAATCAATCCAGAAGGTTTGCGAGATGGAAGAAGCGAAAGGAAAGTCGGCGTTGGTCTTCCTCTTACTCTTAGTGTGCTGCGTATTGCTTTGGGGAGTTCCCGGGCAAGCGCAGGGTAACGGTCCGGAAGTTTCTTATGCGGTTCAGCACGCGATTTCGCCACCGCTTCGCGACATGGTGGAGAATCCGTTCGGCAGCGTGGAAAGGCATGTGGTTCCCTTAGGCAGACCGAATACGGTGCCTCGTACCGCGCCTCAACCCGATCCTGTTTTGCAAACATCGCTGGGGCCATTGGTTTCCACTACTGCAGGCCTCAACTTTTTGGGCGTCGGAGTGGGCATCACTCCGACCTATAGCGATTGCTGCGCTCCGCCTGACACCAACGGTGCCGTCGGCGCCACGCAGTTCGTGCAATGGGTCAATCTGGATCTCGCTGTATTCTCTAAATCAACAGGCGCACTCGTGAAGGGGCCAATCGCGGGCAACACGTTCTGGTCAAGCCTAGGAGGCCAGTGCGCCGCCCACAACGATGGCGACCCAATCGCCCAGTACGACAAGGCGAACGGACGCTGGGTGCTTGCACAACCAGTGTTTCAGAAACCCTACACCTATTGCATCGCGGTATCTACAACTTCAGATGCAACTGGCACCTACAATCAATACGCATTCTCGCTGCCTCGGCTGGACTTCCCGGACTATCCCAAACTGGGGATTTGGCCGGATGCGTATTACGCTTCATTCAACATATTTAAGGGAAACAGTTTCGCAGGCGCACGCGCGTGCACCTATAACGGAGCGGCAATGCGGTCAGGTGCTTCCGCCGCTCAGATTTGCTTCCAACTTAGCACCAGTTTCGCAAGCCTGTTGCCGTCGGACTTGGATGGCGCGACAGCTCCGCCAGCGGGCTCTCCAGATTACTACGTAAACTTCGGGAGCAATTCTTTGAACCTCTGGAAGTTCCACGTTGACTTCACTACGCCTGCCAATTCGACTTTCACCGGGCCTACGAACATACCGGTGGCGGCCTTCACTCAAGCGAGCAGCATTCCACAGCTTGACACAACTCAGACACTGGATTCGCTCAGCGATCGCGTGATGTATCGCTTCGCTTATCGCAATTTCGGGACGTATGAGTCGTTACTTGTAAATCACTCGGTGACTCCCGGTAATGGAGCCGTCTCCGGAGTCCGCTGGTATGAGATTCGTAGTCCGGGCACGACTCCGACAGTGTTCCAATCGGGCACATTCGCTCCCGATACCAACTCTCGGTGGATGGACAAGCTCGGAGATATTGCCGTGGGCTACAGCGTGTCTAGCAGCACGATGCATCCGGCGATTCGTTACACCGGACGGGTTCCGACCGATCCGTCGGGAACGCTGGAGACGGAGGCCACAATTATCCAAGGGAATGGTTCGCAGCAGGTCAACCTGAACCGTTGGGGCGATTACAGCAGCATCTCGATCGACCCCAGCGATGACTGCACGTTCTGGTACACCACTGAGTACTTACAGGCGGATGGGACGTTTAATTGGAGCACGCGAATTGCGTCCTTCAAGTTCTCGGGGTGCGTCTAAGGCAGCAGAACCATTCACATGACCCGCTCCGCATGGGGCGGGTTTTTTTGCGTGCGTCAAGAGCCTGAATCGCGGAGGGCACCGATACGGAAGCGAGCCAAACACGCGACTAATGCGTCGCAAAGAACGCTTCTTGAAATGACAACTAAACTGCGCTACTAAAATTAATTGCGGTTTGAACGCGTGCCGTATTTCTGGAAGACCGAATCGCGGGAGATGACGCCTTCGAGTTGATGCGAGTTCGCGCGATTGACTATCGGGATGAGGGGGTAATCGTTCATGTAGCGGAGAGCGGAATCGAGCGGAAAATCGGGATAGGGGCTGGGCAAAGACTGCGGGGAAGAGCGGAAGCGAGGGTGTGCTCTCCCTTGCCTTCCTGGAAAAAGGCGCTGGAGCTGGTCGTGGGTGATGGTGTTCCAGCTTTGGGGAGCGTCCACTGCATATCTCGTATCGCGATATTATCTGATGACCGGAGGGAGTTGAGCACAAAGTTAGCTCTGAGAGCCAGCGGTTCAGGTAAGATACTTCGTCTGCGCACAGCGCGGGGTGGAAGGCACTTCATCCACGATGAATCGCGAATATCACAAGGCCTACAGCCAGGAGCTGCACCGCGAGATGGAGGCGCTGGTTTTTGGTCATGCGGGTAAGCCACTGCTGGTTTTTCCCACCTCCATGGGAAAGTTCTTTGAATATGAAGACCGCGGAATGATTGGTGTGCTCGCCCCAAAGATTGAACGCGGCGAGCTTCAAGTTTTTTGCACGGACGCGGTCGATACTGAGAGCTGGTACAACAAGGGCGTGCATCCCAAGGTGCGCGTGCTGCGGCACCTGCAGTTTGAGCGCTATATCCTGCATGAGTTCGTTCCGTTTATCCGCTGGAAGAACCAAACCCCAGGTCTGGCGGTCACCGGTTGCAGCTTCGGAGCGTACCAGGCGGTGAATTTTGCCCTCAAGCATCCCGATGTTGTCACGCATTGCGTGAGCATGAGCGGAGCTTTTGATATTCATCAATTTTTGGATGGGTATTACGATGACGATTGCTACTTCAACTGTCCGCCAGACTATCTCCCGAACCAGAACGACGATTGGTTTTTGAGCCGCTACCGGCAAATGAAAATTGTGCTGGGGTCGGCGAATTGGGATATGTGCCTGGACCAAAACGTGAAACTTTCGGCAATGCTGAATGGCAAGGCTGTGCCGCACTGGCTGGACGTTTACGGTGACGATTCGAAGCATGACTGGCCGCTGTGGTTGAGTATGGTGGGGAAGTACTTTTGAACGTGCATCGTAGAGACGTAGCCTGCTACGTCTTTGCCGGCGGCAAAGAGACGTTGCAAGCAACGTCCCCATAGGAGAGACTTGTGGCCACAAAGAAAATTGGAATTCTGTTTGGGATGGAGAATACGTTTCCGCCGGCGTTGGTAGAGAAGATTAACGCCATGAAAGTTGACGATGTTACGGCGGAGTTTGTGCAAGTGGGTGGAGTCCGCATGGATGAGCCCCAGAAGTACGCCGT
>Ga0209648_10001205_pt1 | contig 20657 bp, 15 predicted proteins | sample GraSoi2013_115cm_FD_185830 | JGI IMG/M metagenome (GOLD analysis project Ga0209648, IMG submission 185830) | Grasslands soil microbial communities from the Angelo Coastal Reserve, California, USA - Sample 9_17_2013_115cm (SPAdes) (version 2) | ecosystem: Environmental > Terrestrial > Soil >... | reverse complement strand
GTCCTGGAGGGAAAACTCATCTGCCGGGACTGCCAACTGGAAAAGGAATACGGCTACCATGCCATGTGTCCCTTGACCGGACATCACGGTTGGCTTGCGACCAGCGACGGCAGGCTATGGAGCATCCTAGAAGGGAAGGTTTCCGAGGAACTCATTCACAATTCGTCGCTGTTGGGCCGGAGAGTGAGAATCCGGGGTCGCATTATGCGCAAGGCAGGGTCAATCGAGGTAAGCGACTACCAATTACTTTGAGTCGTTTGCTCCCTACGGGCGAACCCCGGCTTTTCCCAGAGAGAGTGCACATTGAAAAGAGGCATTAGGTTGCGCAAACAGCACGAGCCATCCAAACTGCTGCATGTAGGCCTCCTGCTTCTTACCTTCGTGGCCACAGCCAATGCTGCCGCGCAGTCTCCGGCTGCCGCCAGCATCTCCTCCCAATCCAAAAAGGGTCAGTCCGTTGGCCCGCGCGATCCGACAGAACAATACCGTTACACGAACCGCCTCATTCGTGCCAAGAGTCCCTATCTACTCTTGCACGCCCACAATCCAGTTGATTGGTATCCGTGGGGCAACGAGGCCTTCGAAAAGGCCCGCAAGGAAAACAAACCAATCTTTCTCTCGATTGGCTACTTTACCTGCCATTGGTGCCATGTCATGGAGAAAGAGTCGTATTCCGATACCGGCGTTGCGGCCATCCTGAACCAGTATTTCGTTTCCATCAAAGTCGACCGCGAAGAGAGACCAGACATCGACCGCCTATATATCGCGTATGTCGAAGCCACAACGGGAAGCGCCGGCTGGCCGCTCAACGTAATGCTCACTCCCGACCGCAAACCTTTTTTCGGCGGCACGTACTTTCCTCCGGACCAGCTCAAATCGCTTTTGCAAAAGGTCGCTGACGCGTGGAGCAAGCAACACGATTCCGTCACGCAGACTGCCGGGCGCGCCGCTCAGCAACTCATTGAGATTGTCAGCACACAGCCTCCTGCCACGGGTGATTTGCAACCCGTTATTCTTGACCAGGCCTACAAACAGATTGCGTCGACTTACGACGCAACGAATGGTGGCATTGGCGGAGCGCCGAAATTTCCGAGGCCCGTCACGCTGTGTTTCTTGCTTCGCTATTACGCGCGCACCGGCCAGCGCGAGGCGCTCGATATGACCCTCAATACGCTCCGCGCAATGGAACGCGGTGGCATCCACGACCAGCTCGGCGGAGGTTTTCACCGTTATTCGACAGGAGCGACCTGGCTCGTTCCGCATTTCGAGAAGATGCTCTACGACCAGGCACAACTGGCTATCGTTTACGCCGAGAGCTACCAGATTACCCACGACCGATTCTATGCAGACACCACGCGCGACATTCTCGATTTTGCGCTCCGTGAGATGCAGCAGCCTCGGGACGGCTTCGCCTCCGCCAAGGATGCCGACAGCCGAGTTGATCCCGGAAAACCGGAGACCAGTGAGGGGGTCTTTTACATCTGGACGACGCAGGAAGTGGAGAGCGTCCTAAGCAAGCAGGATGCAGCAGTCTTCGAATATGCCTATGGAGTCGAATCCGGCGGCAACGTCCCCGCGCATCAAGACATTCGCGGCGAACTGAAGAGCAAGAACGTATTGTACAAGGCTGACTCGACGGAGGATACAGCGACGAAACTCGGTCTAACCGCTGAACAAACCGCCGAGAAACTGACCGCCGGGCGCAAAGCTTTGTTAGCAGCGCGCTCTCGCCGCCCGCAGCCTCCTCTCGACGATAAGATTGTCACAGCCTGGAACGGCATGATGGTCTCCGCTCTGGCGCGGGCCAGCCAGGCTCTCGATGAGCCTCGCTATCTCGAAAGCGCGCAAGCTACGGCTAAGTTTCTTGAAACGCATCTTTACGATTCGAAGACGGGCAAGCTTTGGCGCAGCTATCGGGCGGGCGGTCCTAGCGTAGACGGTTTTCTTGACGACTACACCGATCTCATCAATGGTCTTTTGGATCTGTACCAAGCTGGCTTCGACGTTCATCAGCTCAAATGGGCCGTTTCCCTGCAAGAAAAACAGGACCAACTCTTCGGCGATGCGAAAGACGGCGGTTATTTCGATGCGGGCTCCTCTGATCCCTCACTTCTAAGCCGTACGCGCGATTCTTACGACGGTGCGGAGCCATCGCCGAATTCCACAGCCGCCATGAATCTCTTGCGTCTCGCGCAATTCACGGACCGGACAGAGTGGCGCGATAAAGCCCAAAAAACGTTATCCGCTTTCGCGGCTCGCCTCCAGTCAACCCCCGAAGCAGTACCGGCTCTGTCCTCCGCTCTCGATTTTCGACTCGCGCAAACGAAACAAGTCCTTATCGCCGGCGATCCCGCTTCCCAGGACACCCGTGAATTGTTGCGGCAGGTCAACACCAGATTTCTCCCAAACAAAATTCTACTTCTCGCCGATGGCGGAGCCGGACAGCAGCAACTTGCCCGTTGGTTGCCGTTTGTAGCCGGAGCCCATCGTATGAAGCATCGTGCCACCGCGTATGTTTGCGAAAACTATGTTTGTAAGCTGCCCACCGCTGATCCACAAATGATGGCACGTCTCTTGGACACCAAAAACTAATTTGCCTGATCAAAAGTCGCATCTTCGGCAGTTAAGTGAGTTCCAGGACGTACGCGAGCGCTGCCGGAGTCCGTTCTCTTGCGTGGAGAGCACCTGCTCACGAGGCCGGTGCTCCTCTCAAAGTGCGATCCTCTGCTTGGGAGGCAGCGGTTCTAGACAGACGAGTACACCCGAACGGCGTTTGGTTCGATCCCCACCGCCCCTACCATCCATCTTCCTGATGGATGGACACTTAGCAAAAATACGCGGGGGCAAAAAGGGGCAGATTAGGCCGATGATCCGGTTCTGTGTTTCTTTCCAGCGGCATGGGTGACAACCGGACGCGCCGATTTCAGCCGTTCAACAGATAGTTCTTAGAACGCCGCTTTTCTGGACAATTTCCGAGCACGGGCACTTGAGCCGAAAACGCAGCTCCTCCCCATCAAGAGCAATGCGCTGGCAGTTCGGTATTCTGATGTGAAATATTACTCCCATGTCTGAAGATTGGAATTTCTACCTTTGCAACGTGAACGACGTGTTGGCGTCCGTTTTCCTTGACTTGGGCTTACGGAACCTCGTTCCTGATAAGAGCAAACCAAACCTACTGTGGGTATGGGTGTACCTGAAGTGGCCATGCGAAGATGGACTATCAGCTTCTTCAGAATTTGATTCGTTAAAGGCAATCGAGGAGAAGCTAACAGAGACCATGATGGAGAGATTCGATGCTGTTTTATGTGGGCGGATTACCACCGATGGCCGGAGAGAGTTCTACTACTATGCGCCACGCTCAGAGCGATTAGAGGCGGCGGTTGAAGATGCCATGAGTCAGTTCCGAGATTATGAGTCCGACTGCGGGTCTAAGGCGGACCCAGAGTGGAGACAGTATTTACAGGTTTTGTATCCGTCGGGTGAAGACCGCCAACGCATTGAAAATCGCAAATTGCTGGAAGTGCTTGAGCAGAAAAACGACACATTAAAAAAACCTCGGGATGTTTGTCATTGGATTTACTTTCGCACAGAGGCTGACCGGGAGGGGTTCTGGAACGCAGTCTCGCCGCTGGAGTATCGCGTACAATCTCAACCGCCACGTGACCGTAGCGATTTTCCGTTCGGACTCTGCATCGTGAGATTTCAATCCGTTAATCCAACCGAACTCGACAATGCTGTTATCGAACTGTTTCGCCTTGCCAAGAAGCATCGCGGTGATTACGACGGATGGGAGACGCAAGTGATTTCTCAATGATGGGGCCTCCTCTTGAACACGCCTGGTAAACGGAAAACTGTTGATCAAAACGCATGAACGGAAGCCGTCCGGCGGCCGCTCGACCGCCAATCACTTGTTTGAAAGTGGCCAAGCAAAGATATCAGCGCCTCCGCGCCAGCGACAAGTTTATTGCTTCCCAGTTCGTCATCGAGAGCGAGCCCTACCGCAAACGAACCGCGCCGGGATCGGCACCCGCGCCGAAAATCAGCCGGAAAGCCACGACCTGAACTATGGGAGACCTCGAGAAAATGCAGCCACGGCCATGTTAACGAGATTTCTTTGACCTTCGAGGGGGAAATGGGCGTCCACTTCGAAACTCAGACCAACGGCCGGTAGCTTCCGCCGGGACGGCCGTCAGGGATCAAAACCTGCTTCGCGGTGCTCCCATACGCTGTTGACTGATAAAGTCTATATATGTAGACTATTTCTGTGAAGATTCCTCGAATATCCCCGCAAACTCTCCGCGTTCTCGAACGCTTCATCGAGCACCCAACCGCCTGGTGCTACGGTTACGAACTGAGCCGTGAAACGGGACTTAAGTCCGGCACGCTCTACCCTATTCTCATGCGCCTTGCCAAATTCTCTTTGCTCGAAACCAAGTGGGTAACCACCGAGGATGGCGTTCCTCCCCGTCATACCTACCGCCTCACACCGAAAGGTGTTGAGCTGGTTCGTAGCTTGCCTGGAGCCGCTTCCGCCGCAGCAAGAGTCTGCCGGCCTGCGTTCAGCGGAGGCCGCGCGTGATTCCTGTAGCGTACCCCCGCCGCATTGCCAGTCTCCTCCTGCGTTTCGGAATTTGGATCGCGCCGCACGACACCCTCGACTGGGGACACGGCATGCTCAGCGAGCTGAATCACGTGCAAGGGAATTGGGCCGCTCTGCTCTGGTCTCTCGGCAGCGCCGGTGTTCTCGCCAAACACGCCTTGCTCTCCCTGATTTTTCCAAGCCGCAACCGCCCGACCATCCCTTCGGGCGGGGATCTTTTCTCGAAGGAGGGTCCCATGCGTAAACCTGCTCTCGCCATCACCGCCGCCTGCGTCATCGCCTCTCTCCTTTTCTTCGTTGCGCCGGTCTTCCGCCAAGCGTTTCGCGTTTCTCTCCTCCCATGGCAAATCGTCTTCAAAACTGACTACCGAAGTCTGAGTCTGGAATTGCAATCTATTGTGAAGAAGGCCGAACAAGATCGCGATGCCGAAGCCCTGGCCTTCGTCGCATTTCGCGATCCCCAGTCATCAGAAGGCGCGCGCCTCGCCGATGAAGCCGTTCGTCTCGACCCAAAGCTCATCTGGGTCTACGCCATCGTTGCCGTGAGAGGACCTTCCCTTCCGGAGATCGATCGCTGGGTTCCCGCGCTCGAAAGATTTGATCCACAAAACGCACTTCCCCATCTCATCACCGCTGAAAAAATCAACATCGAACAAGTCCTGCGCGAAAACGTCCCTCATCATGCCGAAGACGAACCTCCCGCTTGGAAAAGCGCCATGGCGGCCGCCTTCGAATCTGCGAGGCTCGACACCTATTCCAGTCAGCGCAAGGAGCTCGATCGCCGAGTCCTCGGTCGCTATCACGTCGGCGACCCAGAGTTGATTGCCGGTGATGCGTGGTTTTATGGCCTGCCTTCCTACGGTTTCTCGGACTCGTACCGCTATGCGGAACTGGTCCTTGCAACTGCACAAGTTCATGAGTCGCAAGGCGACACCAAAGCCGCCTCCGAAAAATATCTGGCCATTGCGCACTTTGGAAAGTTGCTGGGCCCGGACTTCAGCGCCCGGTTTGAGCAGACGCAGCAAGCCTACACACGGCTTAGCGCGCTAGCCGCCAAATCCAGTCGTCCCGCGGAAGCTGCTTTTTATGAGTTCCTCGCAAGTCAGGAGCGTCAAACGATGGCACAGGAATCTTCTTCCAGATACCGCAGATTCAACGGCAATCAGGTAGCGCGTTGGGATGCCGATCTGGGCAGAAGGTCTGGTGCGGTGATGCTTCTGTCCTGCGCACTTCTGGTCTCTACCCTTTTCGCGGTTCTTCTGCGCAGCAGGTCACTCCGTCTGAGCTCGCTTCGGCCGGGTCGGCTTGCGATCGCGCTTGGCGTCAGTTCGTCCGCTGCTCTTTTTGTCTCAAGCGTCGTTCTGCGTCTCATTTATCAGCCCTATTTTGAAATCTCGCAGCATTTCGTTCGTGACGGGGCCGAAACCGGCCTCACTAATCTTCGCGATTTTCTTGGCCACGCCTATGCCCCCATCGAGTCGGGTTGGCTCAATCCAAGGCAGGACTACTCCTCCTATTTCTGGTTCGCGGTGATAGTTTTCTGCGCACTCGCACTCCTCGTGGCTGTTCTGCGCTACTTCCAGGCCCGTCCGCGGGCCAACGCCACGATATAGCCTCGATTCTGCGGCATGCGCTGAATGGGTCGTCGGCTTTCCAGTAGTCGCTGTAGGGACGACTATTGCTGATCCCCCTAAAGGCTCCTTGTGAGAAGTCACCCTTAGCTTTGATGATCCTATTTTCCCGCGCTGTGGTTCCCTCATTGCTCCCCAAACTCCTTGGAAAAATCCAAACTTTCTTGTTGAGGTTTTCCCTTTTCGAGGGCTCTTAATAGTGTGGGATTCGATTATTTAAAGAGCCTGGATGGCTAGTTGCAGCGCAGAAAGGTGATGGGTGCATGAAAGACGCAGAGCACCCTATGCGTCACCCTCGCGTTCACCTTCCCGATCGAGCAAGTGTCCGAAGGAGAAGAGGTTGCGCACGACAGAATGGTCAATATGGCTGCGGAATGGCACCGAGTTGGGCTGGAGCGACCGCACTTCGTTGCCACGGGAACCGTGGCGGTCGCTCCAGCTCAACAAATGGAAGCAGGGATCAATATGAAGCGTGTTGTGCCGCGGTGCGCAGCGGGAATCCGGACGGGGCAGCTGAAGAGGGTAAGAATTACTTTCTTCAGCTTCGTCTTCAGCGGTTTCTTCAGCTTGCGGTGAGCGTAGGTCTCAGGAATACGGGGAGATGAACGACGAGAGAATGAGAAAAGTGACGCTAAAAAAAACACTAGATCGGGCGGGAGCGACCCCACTTTTTTGCGGACGATCCGCCCAAAAGTTTCATGGGGTCACTCCCGCCCTCGCAGGTACTTCGCGTCGACGAATTGCGCGGTGACTGCGCTGGCCTCAGATTTTGTCAGTCAAGATGTCTGACATTTTGTAAGAACACGAAAGGAGAAGTCCGTTGTCGATTCTGAAAGCACCACCAAAACAACCAAAGGCCGTCACCGTCCAAGCCCGTGTCGAAGAATCGGTGAAAACTCAGCTGGAGCGCTATGCGGAGTTTATCGATGCTTCGCCGTCTTACGTGATTACCGAAGCTCTGAAACTGCTCTTTCGCAAGGACGACGACTTCAGACGCTGGGCAGAACAGCACACAAACAACCACAACCAAGAACAAATCCACGGAGAGGCTCTCACAAAGACCGCGTAACAAACATGAAGTCCCGTCCAACCCAATTCGGTGTGCGCGAGAACACAGCGTCCTTAAGACAGTATGCCCCGCGCCTTTCTGATAGCCCGCGGTTTCACCAGTCCTGCGTAGTCTCACAGAGCAAGCTTAGGGACAATCGATCAGTACAACGGATGTCACCATCTGGAGGAGCATTCAGATTGTCGCTCTCCGAAGGGAGAAAACGAGCCACAGGTGAGGTAAGACGAGATACCAGCTACCCGGCAATCACTGCGCGTGAGTACAGAAGACAATCTGTTATCGCTCCCTTGCGCACTCAACTCAGGGCTATCTCAAAAGCCAAATTAGACCTCAAGAGTACCGCCGAGGTTCTGGACGGGTGCATTTGTGTTCCGTCGACGCATGAACTGAATCATGAACAGGGCGGTCTACCATGAATCAACGCGCGCTCCTTGAGCCCAACGAAAGCGCCGCTCTTCACCCAGAAGAATATCCGCTGACAGTAAGAGAAGCGGCAAAGTATCTTGGCGTGAGTCCTCAATCTGTGTATCTTTGGGTTGAGCGAAAGCAGATTCCCCATCTCCGCGTAATGGGTCGGAACATCCGCTTCCTAAGGTCGGATCTCGAAACATTCCGCGCGTCCTTCAAACAGGAGATGGAGAATGAGTAGACCTGTAGAGCATGATGGAACTGTTTTTCGGCGAGAGGGTACAAAGTTCTGGTGGATGTGTTACCGGGAACGCGACGGAACGCGCCGCAGGGAATCGACTTTCACCGAAGACTGGCAGGAGGCCCACAAGAAACTCCGTGAACGCCTTCAGGCCAGAGACGGAAACATCCTGCAAGTTGTTCGACAAGGCGAGAGCCTTCTCTTCGGAAAATGGACGGAGTTCTTCATGGAGAATTATTCCAAGCCGCCATTCCGAACCACTAAAACCCACATCGCCAACGACCGAGCGGTGAAACACTTGAACAGGACTTTCGCAAATCAGACGCTGGCGAGTGTAACCGCTGACGAAATCGAACTGTACCTCCGGGACCGCCTTCGTCAGCGAATTCGGATCAGAACGTGTCTCGGATACCGCGAAGGACGACGCATGGTGAAGGCAACGACGGTTCATCAAGAGCTTCGAGTACTTCGGCGCATCCTGAACGTGGCGGTTCGAAAGAAACTGATTCCTTCGAACCCATGCTCGGGCGTCGAGTTTCCCGTAATGCTAAAAGGACTGTTCCGGCCTCACTATGTTTCATGGTCCGAGCAACAACGCATTGAAACCCATGCACCGGAGTACCTGCGCAATATCGTTCGCATAATCTCGGAAACGGGTTTGCGCGTGTACAAGGAACTTCTTCCCATGAAGAAGGACCAAGTGGACTTCGTCAACAAAACCGTTTGGATTCCAGATTCAAAAACACCGAACGGCGTGGCTGAACTGCCTCTGACTGAGGTCGCGCTCCAGGCATTTCGGAATCAAATGCGTCTCGCTGGACGGGGAGAATACCTCTTTCCAAGCGACCTCAACGCAGAAGGACACCAACGATCGTTGAGAACGGTCTGGAGGCTCACGCTCAAGCGCGCGGGAGTTTCGTATTTCCGGCTCTACGATCTCCGCTCGACCTACGCTACACGCCTGAGCGCAGGTGGAGTAGCCGACGAGTGGGTCACACAATTACTTCGTCAGGGCGACTCGCAAGTCTTCAAGAAGTATTCGAGGATGAAGCTGCAGATGCAGCGAGAAGCGTTGTCGAAACTCAACCGTCACGCAAACGAAATGCCCGATCTGGTGGCACAGCCTGTGGCAGAACCCCAGGGTTTTGGCACAGTTCTGACACAGTAACGCCTAAAAATGGACCAAATGATGGTTTTGCGAGCCGTAAACGTTTTAGAATCAATCAAGCGCCCGTAGCTCAGTTGGATAGAGCGTCTGCCTTCTAAGCAGAGGGTCGGGAGTTCGAGTCTCCCCGGGCGCGCCACCTACTCCTTTACTTACAGACTGCTCTTTCTTGTTTGACCTTGGATCGTTAGGCGTCGCGCAACGCGAGACCGCCAAACTGTATGAACATTTGACGAAGGCTATTGACATCGGAACATATTGTCTGTAAGGATACTGCGCCCTGGCCCGTTGCCAGGAACGGGGGCGCGGTCGTGACGCAGTCTCAAAATTGTACTTTCCGCGAGGGACGTAGGCGACTCGATTGTCGGAGTCAGCTTCCTGCCTCTAGGTCTTTCGGCATTTTATCCCGCACGCAACCGCTTGATCCACGGCCCTGCGCTTCGATCTCGGACTCGATTGTGCGTTCTCACCTGAGCGCATTCGCAAACCAAAGCAAAGCCCCTGAATCGACAGCGGTAGGAGGTTTTCCGTGTCTGACTGGAATTGCCGCATCATAACGTCGAAAAAAACCCGCAGCAGATCAAACTCTTCGAAAGCACGCAAGTCACAGGCACATCCGGCGCCGCCACAAATGTCAATTCCCACAGCATACGAAGAACGAGTCCACAGAATCCTCGGGATGATCGCATCCAGGCCGCCCTGCACAATCGATGAATTGGCGCTGGAACTCAATCTCAGCCACTCGCACCTTCTGCATTTGTTCAAGCAACAGACTGGCGTTTGTCTCGGCCACTTGCTCAACCAAAAGAGAATGCAGAAGGCCGCTGATCTCTTGACGCGCAGCCACCTGCGCATTAAGGAAATTGCCGATGCCGTTGGGTACGAGCATAGTTCCAGTTTCATCCGTGCTTTTGAACGCTATTTCCGGCAGGCCCCTCAGATTTACAGGCAACAGAGCCGCCGCATGAAAAGCTAACAAAAAGCTGTTTCGGCTAATTGTTTGAGGTTTACAAGCACGCGGGCCGAGCGTAGATTCCCACTCGTTCGCGAACGTTTTCAGAATCCCAGCACGCTTCCCAGCCAACTCCGCCCAGCCGATCAGTTGAACGGTTGAAACTAACCCACGCTCAGCCTGCACAGTTAAGAGGAGGCTCCTCATGTATTACAACGTTTTCGGCGAGAAAGTTTCCAGGCAGCGCTTTAAGGAGATGTGCAACGCCGCAAAAAACCGGCGGGAGTTGATTGCGGCTGGACTAACCAGCCGGCGCGACCTCTTCAAGATGGGGCTGCTGACCGCGGGCGGAATGTTGGTCGCCAAGAGCGGTTTGAGCGCCCGGGTTTGGGGCCAGCAGAGCTTTCCCGCCCCGGCAAGCTCAGGCGGCACTAATCAGAGCCCAGGATCATTCAACCTGTGCGTTCCTGGTAACCAGACGGCCAGCCCCAACACCACACCGTTTCTCGATGCCCTCCCCATCATGAAGAATCCGGCCACGGTGGATGTTAACACGCTGAACCCCAAGCCCACCATCTGCCCGAATACGAACATTAACCCAGCAACCGGGCTTCCCTTTGAGGTCCGCTCGGCTTGCCATCAGGCCCCGCAACTGAATATCGGTATGTTCCCGTTCCCCCCGCCCAAGGTTTACAAGTTTACCCAGGAGCAGTTTACGGTCCGCCAGACGAGCGACACGCGCCTTCCCGCGCAGACCATCTGGGGTTTCAATGACCAGGTCAACGGCATCATGAGCCCTGGCCCAACCTATGCGGCCCACTACGGCACCCCGCAGATGACACGCAATATCAACTTGCTGCCCCCGGTAACCCAGAAAAACAACACAGGGTTTGGATTCCCTTCAGTGACGACGCACCTGCACAACGGGCACACGCCTTCTGAAAGTGACGGCAACCCCTGCGACTTCTACCCAGCGAATGTTTTCTGTGATCAGTACTATCCCGAGGTGCTGGCGGGATTCAACTCCACCAACCCGCCTCTTGGGGACATCAATGAAGCGCTGAGCACGCTCTGGTATCACGATCACCGCGTGGATTTCACCGCGCAGAACACTTACAAAGGCCTGCTGGGGTTCCATTTGTTGTTCAACCAGTCCGACACCGGCGACGAAAGCACCGGGTTCCATCTCCCCAGCTACCCACAGTTCGACATTCCTCTGGCCTTCGCCGACAAGATTTACGATCCGACCACCGGTCAGTTGGTCTTCGATCTATTCAACCTGGATGGCATCCTGGGCGACAAGTTCCTGGTGAACGGCGTGATCCAGCCATTCTTGCAGGTGCAGCCGCGCCGCTACCGCTTCCGCCTGCTGGACACCGGACCGTCACGCTTCTACGAGTTCTTCCTCACGCAACTGAATAACACCAACGCGACGAACCCGTTCTGGGTGATTGCCAACGACGGGAATCTCCTCCCGAACCCGGTCCAAGTGAACAGCGTCCGCATTGGCGTGGCCGAGCGCGTGGACATCATCATTGACTTCAGCAACTTCGCAGGTCAGACCATCTACTTGGAGAACCGCCTGAACCAGATCAACGGAATGGGACCGGTGCCTCCGTCGGGTTTCACCTCCGGCCAATTTGAATGCACCGGCCCCGACTCCCACATCCAGTCCGATATTCTGCCGGCTGGGAAGGGCAACCTCCTGTTGCAGTTCCAGGTAAGTTCTACGCGGGTCAAGGATGGGAGTGTGAATCCGGCGACCAACCCGACGTTCTACTCGCTGCCTGACACCACGGCGACGCCACGCATCACTCGCACGTTCAAATTCGACCGCTTGAATGGCCAGTGGTCCATCAACGGCCAGTTCATGACCTGCGACCATTTCCGCTTCCTGGTGCAGCAGAACAGCGTGGAGAACTGGATCCTGTTCAATGCTACCGGCGATTGGACCCATCCCGTCCACATCCATCTGGAGGAGCATCAGATCCTCTCGCGCAACCGCGTGGCGCCGTCGTTGGTCGAGAGATCGCGCAAGGACGTGACGCAGTTGCATCCCAACGAGCGCGTCTTGCTCTTCTTCCGCTTCCGCGACTGGCTGGGCAAGTATCCCATCCACTGCCACAACGTGGTGCATGAGGACCACGCCATGATGGGGCTGTGGGACGTTGTGGCCAGCGGCGCAGACACGGTGCTGGTGCCTTGAGGAATCGCCAAGCCAAAAGGAGGCTGTGAGCCATGATTAACGAATCGAGAAGAAAGCTTTTGGGCATGCTGGGAATGGCTCCCATTGCTGGCGGCGTTTTAAGTATGAGCGCCGCCGGCGCCACCGGTAGCGACACGCGCCCGGGCACTCGTGCCGCTACCTCCGACCACACCATGTCCGCTATGGCGCGCAGGCGCATCCAGGAGCAGCATTTGCCAAACATCCCTCTGCTCACGCAGGAGGGCAAGCAGGTGCGCTTCTACGATGACCTGATCAAGGACAAGGTCGTCACCATCAACTTCTTTTTTGCGAAATGCGACGAGATTTGTCCGAAAGTCATGGCCAACATGGTGAAGGTCCAGAAGCTGCTCGGCGACCAGGTTGGCCGGGACCTGTTCATGTATTCGTTTACGCTCAAGCCGGAAGAGGACACTCCGGATGTGCTCAAGCGCTATGCCGAAACGTACAGGATGAAACCGGGGTGGACTCTTTTGACCGCCAAGCCCAAAGACATGGAGTTGCTGCGGCGGAGTGTTGGCTTTACCAATCCCGATCCAAAGTTGGATCAGGACATCAACCAGCATATCGGGAACGTTCGTTACGGCAACGAGCCCCTGATGCTTTGGGGAGTGTGTCCGGGCATGGCCCATGCTAACTGGATCGCGGAATCCATCGGGTGGATGATGCGGCCTGACAGCATCCGAGTAGGGTCGCCGGCAGCGGCGCATGACCACTAGGCTGCTTTTCAAAGCGGCCGGGGTCTGTTGTTGACAGATTTTTCATCTGGGGTCGCGGGAAACGTGGCCCCGGAGGGAGGGCAAAAGTTGTGAGAAGCCTATGGAAGACTATTTTCGTTTGTGTTTCGATTTTCGCGGTGGGGGGATCTCTCGCGGCGCAGACCACGATTACGACCGCCCCCGGCGGCACCAATGGCAGCCAGAAATTCCCGGTGTTTAACGCGCCGCCCTGCGACTTCAACAACACGTTCTACGAGGCGAACGGCGTCCTGGCCAACAGCTCAAGTGCCGAATTGAACCAGCCGGGAGACGCACGCTTCGGGCTCTTCCGCCTGACCGGTCCGCCAGCCACCAAGAACGGTCAGAAAAACTGGGTGAACGACAGCACGTGCCCTGTCAACAACCCGGACAACACCAATGTCCGTATCTTGGCCGCCACAGCGGGCTACATAGACGATGGCAGCAAGTCGCCGACGGACTTCATCTCCATCATCGCCTTCGCGCATGCCCAGCCTTTCTTCAACGCGGGGAACTTCACGCTTAAGGAAGGCGACAACACAGTTTCGATCACTAACGGCCTGAATCCCCGCGGCTTCTCCACGGAAACCCTCGTCGGCAGCTTCGAAGCTTACGCCGGGATCAAACAGACTTTGACGAACGGCACTTTCGCTCCCACTCCCTGCGGCAGCATGGGCACCGGCACCACGCCCTGCTTTAATGTTAGCGACACCGTCGATTCCAGCGGTAACATCACTTCGGATGTGGCCACCCCGAACCTGCGGCAGGATTGGCGGTTTGCTAGCAATCGCAACGCCATTGACGCCAGCTCCGGTGGTCCCGGCAGCCCCTTCGGCTACTTCTGTGACGACTTGCTGGGCATGTGGATCATCACCTACTTCTGGTTCACTGACACGGGTTTTGGACCGCACCAGACGGCGCAGTGCGGTCAGATGCTGTCTGCCCTGGCTTCTATCAACGGCACCAGCTTGGACGGGACCCCTATCATTAAGACAGGCGACGAGCTTAACTTCCTGGAGGGCAAGAAGGTTGGATCCAATCCCATTCCCGGCTTTTTGGGTACGCAGCCTCCCAGCCCGCCCTGCGCGAATGAAGGCAACGAGAGTGTCAATGGCTCCGACGGAGGAGCGGTGTGGCTCATCTGTCCGGCCATCCTCGATCCTCGGAACGGGGCCATTGCCGTGGATGCGTTCATTGATCAGGTCCTCACGCCAAGCGGCGCCCCGCTGGATCCGGCCTTCACCAATAACTTCAATTGCTTGCAGACTAAGGGAGACTTCAAGGGCAGTACTGCTTGCCCGTAAGCAAGAGAGTTGGATTTCGCTTCCCCGGCCCCGGCAGACATTGAGCCTGCTGGGGCTGTGGTGTGTTAAGGCCCGGTGCTTTTTCATTAGGACTTCGCCAACGCAGGAGTCAATAGCCTAGCATGCGCAGCATCCCGGGAGGCGAGCCGGGCGCCAAAGTAACCCGGGGACGGTTTACCCATGTCCAAAAGCGCCGGAAGGAACTTCTCTAGGCGAAACTTCATCAGGATGGCAGCCGGGTCAGCGGCTGTCGGTCCCTTCTTCCTTTTTCCTGACCGCGCCCTCGTCAGCCAAAAGACATTGAAGATCGCAAAATGGGCCCATTTCTTCCCCGAGTATGACCGGTGGTTCGAGGATGTGCTGGCCAAGCAATGGGGTGCGCAACACGATGTCCGGATCGTCGTGGACCACATTCCAGTGGAGCAGGTTTACGCGCGCGCATCGGCGGAGGTCAAGGCTGCCAAGGGCCAGGATGTCTTCATCTTTCCCTGGCCGCCGGCTGAATACATCCAACACGTGGTTGACCACGGCGAAATCTATCAGACTGTGGCCGGCAAGTACGGAAATGTTAACCGGCTCGGGCACAAATCCACTTTCGATCCCAAAACCAAGAAATACTTCGCCTTTTGTGATTCCTGGATGCCCGCCCCGTTTCACTACTTTGTGGACTATTGGAGCGAGGTCGGCATGCCCCTCGGCCCGATGCATTACGGCAGCCTGCGCAACGGCGGAAAAAGCCTCCGCGCCAAGCGGGGCATTCCCTGTGGTCTGGCGCTGGCGCCCAGCCTGGAGGGTAGCATCACTTTGCATACTATCTTGAATGCATTTGGCGGCGGCGTCCTGAGCGCGGACGGGAGCCTGATGATAGACACAGCTCGCACCGTGGTGGCCCTCCAGTACGTCAAAGACCTCTACCAAGATACCGGAACCCCGGAGCAGCTTACTTGGGGCGCTTCGGGCAACGTAAAGGCCATGCTGGCGCGCAAGACCTCGTCCAGCATCAATGCCATCAGCCTCTTGCGCGCTGCAGAAAAACAGGACCCAGAACTCGCGGCGAAGATCATGATCCAACCGCCGTTGCTTGGTTTTTCCGGCATATTCGGCCTGCCCCACGTCACCAACTGCTCCGTGGTGTGGAACTTCGCGCAAAATCCGGAGGCGGCGAAGCAATTCCTGGCTGACCTGATAGACGATTCCAAAAACAGCTATGAACAGTCCAGAGGCTGCAATTTTCCCACGTACCAGAAGACGGTTCCCGACCTCATCGTCCGGCTGGAGAACGACCCGCAGGCCAGCCCTTCGTGGAAGTACAAATTACTCAAAGACGCCCTGCATTGGACCGCGAACCTTGGCTATCCCGGATACGCAGACCCGGTGACCATGGAGGTTTTCAACACCTTTGTCGTCTCGCGGATGTTCCTGAGCGTCGTCAAAGGCGAGCGCACTCCGGATGAAGCGGCAAACGCGGCAACCGCGGAAGTGAAGCGCATCGCCGAGAAGTGGAAGCAGACCTGACGGCGAAGAGGCAACGTGGGTTAAACTGCACGCATGCGCAAGCTCATTCCTTTGGCCGTTTCCCTGGCGCTTGGCGTTTCGCCGCTGGTAGCCACGGCTCCGGTGCTTCGCAAATCGCCTGAATTCACCATCGTCGAGCCTTCCGGTAAGCAGACACAGCTCTCCAGCCTCAAAGGCAAAGTGGTGCTGATCGAGTTCTTGCTTACCAACTGCCCGCACTGCATGCGCGTGTCGCAGACGCTCACGACGCTCCACAAGGAACTCGGCCCGCGCGGGTTTCAGCCGATTGCCATAGCCTTCGATTTGAATATCACCGGGGCCAATGTGACCAGCTTCGCGCAGCGGTTTGGAGTCACTTATCTGATGGGCTACACGTCTTCGGACAAGGTGGATGCCTACCTGGGCCGCGAGCCCGCAGACCGTCTGCAGGTCCCGCAGATCGTGGTCATCGATCGCGCCGGGGTCATTCGCGCACAGAGCCGTCCGGTGCGCGAGGCGAATCTCGAGGACGAAATTTACCTTCGCAACTTCCTCAACACGTTGCTCATTGAAAGCGTTCCGGCTGGCAGCGCGAAGAAAACCGCCTCCCCCCGAAAGAAGACGAACTAGACGCCGTCCACCTGCTCCGTTTTGGTTCATTCATCGCTTGAGACTCTCGAAATTCCGGCGACGCCGCTTGGTGTACCTGACTGCGATACAGAATTGCACCTCCTGGCGGGCGGCCGAGCCACGAAACGGCAGCCACTCATTCTGCGCAAACTACCATTGCTTACCGAATGGCAACCGTTTATCCTCACCCGAGGTATGCACCCCGAAACGAACCGTTCTTTCCCAGCACCTCCTCGTCCAACCTATGCGGTGAAGGCCCTGCTTCTCAGCTTGGTTTTCATTCTCCTTCCCGTTTCAGCTGCAACCCGCGCGCAACAGCCCTCAAGAGACCCGCACGCCGGTCTTGAGCCGATCCGCTCTTACATTTCTGCCGGCTGGGACACCTTGTCGCGTTCTCTTTCCGATTGCGCTACTTTCAGTGATCCGAAGCTGACCACCGCGCCCCACCTTTATCTTCCCGCGGACTTCCCCGCGCCTGCAGCCGTGCACGAGCTGGAGACTCGGTGCCACGTCCAGGTCAAGACTCTTCCTTCCTCCGCCGATCACCTGGGAAAGACCGGCGTGGAAGCGATTAATCCTCCCGGCTTGCTCTATCTCGAAAACCGTTACGTGGTGCCGGGCGGAAGATTCAACGAGATGTACGGGTGGGACAGTTACTTCATCATTTTGGGTCTTGTCCGCGACCGCAGGATCGACCTGGCTCAGGGCATGGTGAACAATTTTCTTTTCGAGGTCGAGCACTACGGTGCCGTGTTGAATGCCAACCGCACTTACTATCTCACGCGCTCCCAGCCTCCTTTTCTAACCTCCATGATCCTCGCTGTCTACGAGGCGCAGAAGTCCGCCGGTCACGAAGACCGCGCTTGGCTGGCCAGGGCGTACAAACTTGCCGTCAAGGACCACGCTCTCTGGGTCGAAGAGCCTCACCTGGCCGGATCCACGGGCCTTTCTCGCTACTATGATTTCGGCGACGGCCCCGCGCCCGAAAGCGTGAAAGACGAAACCGGCCACTACCGCGAAGTCGTGGCCTTTTTCCTCGCTCATCCTGAACTGGACCACAACCTCCTCGTAAGAAGAGCTCCCGGTCAGACTTCCCCGCTCACTGTGGGCTCGACCTATTCTCTTCAGGTGTGCGACGTCGCGCGCACCACGACCCGGCCGGACTGCACCGTGGCCACAGACGTCGCGCTCAGTTCCGACTTCTATAAAGGCGACCGCTCCATGCGCGAATCGGGTTATGACATTTCCTTCCGATTCGGCCCTTACGGAGCCGGTACGCATCACTTTGCCCCGGTGTGCCTCAACAGTCTCCTCTACAAGACGGAAAAAGATCTGGAACAGATCAGCTCGATCCTCGGCCTCAAAGAAGACGCAGAACAATGGAAGAAACGCGCCGAAGAACGCAAAGGAAACATTCAGAAATATTTATGGGACGAGCAGCGCGGTCTCTTCGTCGACTACGACTTCGTCAATCAAAGACGATCGTCCTACGACTATGTGACCACCTTCTTTCCCCTCTGGGCCGGTCTCGCCACGCCGGAACAGGCGCAAGTTCTTGTGCGGCATCTTTCCACTTTCGAGCAGCCCGGCGGCCTGGTGATGAGCCCCAATGAAACCGGCGGGCAGTGGGATTTTCCGTACGCCTGGGCGCCCGATCAGCTTCTCGCGGATGAAGGCTTGCGGCGATACGGCTTTAACAAAGAAGCCGACCGCGTCTCATACAAGTTCCTTTCCACCGTGGCGGAAAATTTTCGGCGTGACGGAACGATTCGGGAGAAATACAACGCCGTCACGCGTTCTTCCGAAACCCAGGTCACCGCCGGCTATCACATGAATATCGTTGGTTTCGGCTGGACGAACGGCGTGTTCCTGGAACTATTGCGTGACCTGCCCCCGGAGCTTGTGCAGAAGCTCGCCAGCGAGCAAGGCAGCAGCGCTTCTCAAACTCATTAGAATCTCGCAAGGCACGGTCTCTCCGCGAACCCTGGCGCGCTTCGCGTTTCTGCGTTGTCTTTTCTTCAGCGAAGCACTTCGCTCACGGTTTCGCGTTCTGATGATCTTGCAACTGCTCGGACAGCTTCAGTTCGCGCTCCGCGTCTTCCGTCCGGCCGAGCTCCCGGTAAGCCTGTCCGAGCAAATGGTGGGGAATGGGATTGTTGGGATCCATCGCCAGGGCCCGCTGCAGCGCGCGCACCGCCAGCGCGGTCTCGCCTTTCTTCTCCAGGACCTTCCCCATCAGGATATACGGCCCCGTCGACGTGGCATCCAGCCAGATGGACCGCTGCAGAAGTTTTTCCGCCTCGTCGTACTTCTGCAAACGCGTGTACGCATCCGCCAGCTTGTAATACACCGCGGCATCTCCGGGATTCAGCTCCAATTCCTTCTGAAATTGCTCGATGGCTTCGGGCACTCGCGATTTATAGAGATAAATTTCCCCCAGCAGCGAATGCGCCAGCGGGAGCTTGGGATCCAGTTCCACCGCCTTCTTCGCATACTCTTCGGCCACCGGCCCGAAATCCTGTCGCAGCAGCATCCGTGCGGTGAACAGATAACTGGCCGCGGACTCCGCAGAAACGCCAAACATCTTGGCAAATGCCTTGCGTGCGCTGGGATAATCCTTCGTCTGGATGTAGCAGACGCCGAGGATGTACGCGGCATCGACATTTGCGCTGGGATACCAGGTCTGCACCTTTTCAAGCGGCGCGATGGCCTCCCGAGGCCGCCCCGCAAGGTAATACGAGATCCCCATCAACTGCACCGCCTCGTTGTCGCCCGGATTTTCCTCCAGCGCCTTCTTAAAGCTCGCCACGGCCTTCAAGTAGTCAGCCTTTTTGTAGTAGGCCACGCCCAACTCGTGCGCGACTCCCTTCAAGTCCGGCTGATTCCTGGCGAGCACTTCGAGTTGCCGGATCGCCTCGTCGAATTTGCCCTGCATTGAGAGTCGCCGCGCCTCGTCGAATGCGGGATCTAGTGCACCGTCCGGCTTTTGCTTGGCTGCCTCGCCTGACTGCGCCGCCCCTCTGCGCCAAATCGTATCTGCCGAGACCGTGCCGCAGACAGGCAGAAAACCAGCCAATAGTTGCGCTGCAAAAATTATAATCAAATAGTGATTTTTACACATGGCGAAACCTCTAGTGCAACTGGCTCAAGCCGATCTTCAGTCTCGATACTCTCTCAACTTCAAGAACAAGCAAACTCTCCGTTACTGTTGAAGATTCTTCGGCTCGCGGTTGATTTGTTCGAGATTCTCGCGCGCTAACTTGTGATTGGGATTGATCCGCAGGGCGCGCTGAAAATGCAGCTTGGCCTCGGAGAGCTTGCCTGTTTCGGCCAGAGCGCCGCCCAGGTTGGCCTCCGCGTTGGCGTCGTCCGGATGCAAGCGAATGGCGGCGCGATAGTGCTCAATTGCTTCGACAAACCTATCCTGAGAGACAAGAGCATTTGCCAAATTGTAGTGCGCGTCGAAATTATCTCGTTGCGCCCGGAGCGCGGCATACAGATATGGCATGGCTTCGCCGATGCGCCCCGCGGCCAGGAGAGACGCACCCAGGGCATTATTGGCGGTGGCATCTTGAGGGCGAAGATGCACCGCGAGTTCGAAGTGCTGGATTGCCTCGGCTTGCGCACCGCGGGCTTGGAGCATGGCCGCGAGGTTGTAGTGCGCTTCGAAGTCGGCAGGATTTTTTCCTACGTTGTGTCGAGCCATGTTTTCCTGCAGCAACATGCGCGGATCGAAAGCCCCATCGGAGGAGGCGCGCGGGAGGACCTGAAGCCACAGGTGAGCCATCTCATCGCTGGAGCGATTTCCGGCGACGACGCGGCGTGGAGGGTCGTTTGGGTTGGCGAGATTTTCACTGGAGTTGTCGTAGACATAACGCATGGAAATGGTGGTCCCCTTCGGCAGAGGCACCGGATCTGCGTAGCGATAGACAGCTTGCCAGTTCAAGTCCCATCGCTGGATGTGAATGAGTGTTTTTGCCGAGCCGTCGGGTAGAGTGGCGAGAGCTTCTAGATCCTTGCCGAGATAATGCGCGTGGGGGTAGATCGCGAGCAGATCCACATCGACCGGAAGCGTGAATTCATCTGTGACGAGGAAATGTTTTTCGCCGGGAGGGATGTCGAGCTGCCGGTCGTTTTCCAATTGGAGCAGCAAAGGGAAGAGGGTCGCGGGTTTGTCGGTAAAGTACAGGCCAAGATTCGGC
>Ga0209648_10001204_pt1 | contig 20662 bp, 17 predicted proteins | sample GraSoi2013_115cm_FD_185830 | JGI IMG/M metagenome (GOLD analysis project Ga0209648, IMG submission 185830) | Grasslands soil microbial communities from the Angelo Coastal Reserve, California, USA - Sample 9_17_2013_115cm (SPAdes) (version 2) | ecosystem: Environmental > Terrestrial > Soil >... | reverse complement strand
GGAAGGTGTACTCCAAAGAAGTAACGAAACCATCGGAACCCTCAAAGGATGACGTCATAAGAACTTATAAGGAATTGGCTCAGCCAATTCTAAAAAAGGATGAGATCGATCGATCTTTAGACATGATGCTTAACTTGGAAAAGTTGGAAGACATTGGTCAACTGATGAACATACTGCGAGCTGGATAAGACGAGGGAAAAAGCTGCAGGAGGCATCATGGGCGGGAAACCAGCCGTCATGCCGAAAAGGTGCGACTTATAGAGCTCTGGTGACGCGAATCATCTGCACTCTTGCGCACGGGGAGCTTCGGGCCGGCAGAGATGCTTAAAGAGTTAAACAACGTGCTGCGCAGACGACCCATGTAGAGCCTGCGGCGGGCTCGGATTAAAGGCGAAGAGTTATGTCACTGATGCAGACCACCCTAGAAAATCCGTCAGTGAGCCGACAGGGAAAGTTCTTCTATGTTTTCGCTTGCCAGGTACTGTTGTTGGTGCTCTTTCCTTACTTAACGCAACCAGGGTTGCCCCTGGTTCTCTTTCGTCTGCTCGGAGCAGTGGCATTGGTTTCCGGGGTGTACGCCGTGAGCGACAAGCGCGCCCAATGGATCCCCGCGCTCGCCCTGGCTATTCCGGCAGTTGCGTTGAATATCGTGCTTGCATTCCGGCCGGACCCGCAAATCGTTGTGCCCATGTTGATTTTCACCATCTTGTTCCTGGTCCTCACTTTAGTGTCACTGTTGCGATCCGTCGCCCGCGCTGAACGAGTCACACACGACACGATCTATGGCGCTCTGAGTGTGTACCTCTTAATGGCAATTGCTTGGGCGGCGGCATATTCATTGCTCGTGACGATTCATCCTGGCGCCATCGTTATGGATGCCGCTCGACACCCAAACCATGGGATGGACTGGTCCGATTGCGTGTTCTACAGCTTCGTAACGCTTACTTCGCAAGGTAATGGAGACATCGTAGCAATGACGGCGCAAGCCCGGTCACTTTCTATTCTCGAAGCTGTGAGTGGCACTATGTATGTCGCCGTTCTCGTCGCTCGTCTAGTGGGGCTATACTCTTCAGGGAAGTCTCAAGTGGATCTAGAGGGCGCTAGCCTCTATTCCAATTCGAAAAGAATTAAAGAGAAAACTATATGAATCAGGCCCGGCTCGCTCAAAGCCAAGTTCCTGACTTGCAGACAACTTCTTACGGGCGTCGGGACGAGTAGCTCCTTCCGGAGGGACAGGGACCCGGATACGCGTTGGTGTGCGGCCGGGATACGCGGATTGAAGAACGCGACGGCGGCGTTGTGACGTATGCACGACTGGCTGGCCTCAGTGTTGCATTTTCATGATAGGAGGGAGTGGAGTGATGCACTGGACAAAAAACGCGCTACTCGTTGAAGTGCCAGAGCAGTTGGCGTGCCCTCGCTTCAACTGCAACACGAATCATCGAACGTCCTTCTCGCCGGGATGGAGAACGGCCGCGGGGGAAGATCGCTTTCCCTGAGCTTCCGAATGGAATCGACGACCGGCGGGTCGCGAATCCCACGCCTTGCGGAATTCGCAAGAATAAAGACCAACTCTTTCGGTCTCATAACGCCGAAAGCCGGACGGAGCATCCGGCTTTCGCAAAGCAAAGTAGTTTGGTGGACGAGACCGGGATCGAACCGGCGACCTCCTCATTGCGAACGAGGAAAAATCTAAGCTAAGGCGCGGCGCCACAATCACTTAGGTTTTTTGAGGGGCTCTGAATTGCCCCACTCGCCCCACCGACCAATCACGTAGCTTTTATCGGATGTGGACATTGGTGGTGCAGGACCAGCGGATTGCACTTCGTGTATCCCATTTCAGCCTGTCGCTCGCGATTAAGATACGGGCGGCTTCGTTCAAGTCGGCTAGTGTGGAGCGGTTCAGGTCTTAAGTCCACTTGGATGGAAAACGCGCTACTCGTTGAAGTGGCAGAGCAGTTGGCGTGCCCTCGCTTCAACTGCAACACGAATCATCGAACGTCCTTCTCGCCGGGATGGAGAACGGCCGCGGGGGAAGATCGCTTTCCCTGAGCTTCCGAATGGAATCGACGACCGGCGGGTCGCGAATCCCACGCCTTGCGGAATTCGCAAGAATAAAGACCAACTCTTTCGGTCTCATAACGCCGAAAGCCGGACGGAGCATCCGGCTTTCGCAAAGCAAAGTAGTTTGGTGGACGAGACCGGGATCGAACCGGCGACCCTCATTGCGAACGGGGAATCACTAAAGCTAAGACGCGTCGCCACAATCAGTTAGCTTTTTGAAAAGGCCGTGAATTGCCCAACTCGCCCAACCGAATCCTCTAGAGCTTCTTCACCAGCTGTCAGCTCACCTAGCGTTCGCGATGTTGGCGCGTCCAACACCTCCACACTTCTGGGAGGGAAGACCGTTATTTCGGTATTTCCACTCCGTTCGAATCCCAAGGAAGTTGGACGGAAATTACATGCCGGTCGAGTACCGTTAAACAGCGTTTGCGGAGCCGTGACCTCACGCCGCGAAGCTTTCTGGTCATATGGAATAGAACGGCTCTTACCAGGCAAGTGGAATTCAATTGATAAACACACGCGCGTTTGTCGGTACTAATCCGACGGACGAATCGATAGTTTCCGAGCAGGGGACAGCGGGTCGCTGTCAGTGGTGAAAGGAAACAAACGACTTACGCGTTTGTTTCCTGGAGAGTTGCCCGTGATCCACTCGCAATCGTCCTCACATCATGCGCAGATTCAGTCGACCTTGCGATAGATCTTGAAGGGCTGTGAATTGCGCGATGGGACTATAATGCGGAAATGGCATCCGCAGGGCAAGGTACCGAGCAGGCTCGGCAGGCGCAAGATATCGACGCGGTTCCTGCGCTGGCGTGGTCCGCCCGTCGCGACGGCTCGGCTGAATTCCTCAATCGGCGCTGGCTGGATTACACCGGCCTCTCTGCGGAAGAAGCATCGGATTGGGGCTGGACTGCGGCGCTTCACACAGAAGACCGCGACAGGCTCATGGATTTTTGGCGGCACCTCCTGGATTCTGGCGAGGCCGGCGAGATTGAAGCACGTCTGCGCCGGTACGATGGAGACTATCGGTGGTTCCTGTTCCGTGTAGAGCCTGCGCGCGACAATCAGGGCAACATCTTCAAATGGTATGGCGCGAATACCGATATTGAGGATCGTAAGCGCGCTGAGGCACTACTGGCCGCAGAAAAACGGACCTTGGAAATGATTGCCAGCGGGGCTTGCCTGGCAGATATCCTGGAAAGGTTATGCGAAACGGTTGATGCTCAGGCCAGTAACATCAAATCGGCAGTAATGCTGATGGACGCGGATGGCATGCACCTTCGGACCGCAGCCGGTCCTCGACTTGCCAATGGCTGGATTGAGGCCATCACTCCCCTCGAGATTGGCCCTACGGTAGGTTCATGCGGCTCTGCTGCATTTCTGAAGCAGCGGGTGATCGTTTCCGACATTGCAACAGACCCCTTATGGGCTAACCGTCGAGACCTTGCTTTAAGTTACGGGTTGCGCGCGGCGTGGTCTCAGCCGCTGCTTTCCAAAAACCAAAACGTACTTGGCACCTTTGGAATGTATTACACAGAGCCCCGCACCCCAAGTGAGACTGATCTGCGGCTGATCGAAGGCGCAGGTCACATAGCCGTCATTGCAATCGAAGGAGAGCGATCGCAGGAAGCACTGAGAAGCGCCTTTGAGGAGGTCCGCAACTCGGAAGCGAGACTTCGGAAGATCATCGACACGATCCCGACACTCGCTTGGTGTAGCTTGCCGGATGGTACGGGAATATTTTGGAACCGGCGATGGCACGAATATACGGGCTTATCTCTTGAAGTGGTTCGCGGCTGGGGATGGCAGGAGGCTATTCACCCGGAGGACTTGAAGGAAATAACAGATAAGTGGCTAGGATTTCTGGCCTCCGGCCAGCCAGGTGAAGTTGAGGGCAGGCTGCGCCGGTTCGATGGAGTGTATCGATGGTTCTTGTTTCGGGCTGAGCCATTGCGCGACGAATCGGGCCACATTGTCAACTGGTATGGAACGGATACCGACATCGATGACCTCAAGTGCGCCGAGGCCATGCTTCGACAGGACGAGCGCGAACTGCGACAACTCATAGATCTCCTTCCTCAGCATGTTGTTGTAATGGATAAGGACGGCACCTTGCTTCAGGCCAACAAGAGGCTGCTTGACTACTTGGGCTTCACCTTGGAACAAATGAAAGCCTCGGGAATCGACGAGCGGATCAGGAGGGACGTTCATCCAGAGGATCTGGAGAGGTTTGAAAAGCAACTAAGCGCAGGCCTTTCAAACCGAAGGCCCTTCGAGATGGAGAAGCGGCTGCGCGGAAAAGATGGGCGGTATCGATGGTTCCTGATTCGCTGTAACCCGCTGCTCAATGAGAACGGAGGCGTTGTCCGGTGGTTCGGGACAGGAACGGACATTGAAGATCATAAACAGGCCGAAAATCGCCTGCGAAATGAGAACGTCGCGTTGCGCGAGGAGATCGAACGCTCTTCGATGTTTGAGGAGATCGTTGGCTCCTCCGAAGCGCTGCGGCGAGTGCTGGCTCAAGTGTCGAAAGTGGCCCCTACGGATTCGACAGTCCTGATTTCGGGAGAAACTGGAACGGGAAAAGAGCTGATCGCTCGCGCCATACATGGTCGGTCTAATCGCTCGGCGCGAGCCTTCATTCGAGTAAATTGCGCGGCTATTTCGCCTTCCCTCATTGCCTCGGAACTGTTCGGACACGAAAGGGGTTCCTTCACGGGGGCACATCAGCGGCGTCTCGGACGCTTTGAATCGGCCGACGGCGGAACGATTTTTCTGGATGAGGTTGGTGAAATACCACCAGAGACGCAGCTTGCTTTGCTACGAGTGCTCCAGGAGCACGAATTTGAACGAGTAGGTGGGAACCAAACGATTCCGGTTGATGTCCGAGTGCTCGCAGCCACAAATAAGGATCTGCGCGCGGCCGTGGTTGACGGCACGTTCCGTCAGGATTTGTTCTACCGCCTCAACGTTGTACCGATTGAAGTGCCGGCACTTCGTGATCGCGTTGATGACATTCCATTGTTAGTGGAATACCTGGTGGACCGCTACGCCAAGAAGGCCGGGAGGCGAATTCGAAGTGTGAGCAAGAACGCGCTGGATTTGTTCCAGGGCTATGACTGGCCCGGTAACATTCGGGAATTGCAGAACGTCGTCGAACGCGCCGTGGTGCTTTGCGAAGGGGAGATATTTTGTGTCGATCCAAGCTGGCTCGCGGCGAGTCGGACGTCCCCCAATCCGACTACGCTGACCACGCCCTTGGTCGCAGATCTTACGGAACGCGAGAGGACGGTGATCGAAAATGCATTGCACGAGGCTAAGGGCCTGGTCTCGGGTCCCACCGGCGCCGCGGCGAAACTGGGCATACCCAGACAGACGCTTGAATCCAAGATCAGGAAACTCGGAATTAACCGGCATCGCTTCAGGACATCCTAGTCCCCGTCTGGCCTCCAGGCCTCATTTCAGTCGGAAGCCCGTCTTCAAACCTCTCTCTCAGTCCGCGTAGCGCGCTTTCTTCGATACCCCCGACCCAACGGGATTTGGGGCCCCTCTGCCCCAACGACGACGATGCTGAGTTTTGAGCAAATGCTGAAATTGCGGCATGGCTGCAAAACGTAAAGCCAAATATTTGAGCTGATTGCGAGTGGCGCTTATATTGCCATTCCCTACGTCATATGAATCAAAATGTAGAAAGGATCGACAGGGTAAAGTTTGGACCCTGGGCTATCGTAACGGGTGCCTCTTCAGGGATCGGAAAGGAATTTTCAAGACAACTTGCCGCGAACGGCTTAAACATCGTTTTAGTCGCCAGGAGGCTCGAACTGCTTAAGAAGTTGGGACAGAATCTCGAGAAAGAGTTTGGCGTACAGTGCCGAGCGGTTCAAGTGGATCTCAGCGATGAAAATTTTATGGGTACGGTCAAGGAAGCCACGCAGGATCTCGATATCGGTCTTGTTGTCTCAAATGCCGGCACCGGAAATCCCGGTTCTTTTATCAAAAAGAATCGAGATGATTTGCTGATCGATGTGAGACTCAGTGTGACGGCCCACCTGGAGCTGTGTCACCACTTCGCGCCTATCCTCGTGAAGCGCGGACACGGCGGGATTCTTCTCGTTGGAGCGATGGGAGCCAGTCACGGGGTTCCCTATATGGCGAATAGTGGTGCGGCTAAGGCGTATGTTTCGGCGTTAGGTCAAGCCCTTAACTTCGAATTGAAAGACCAGGGAGTTCATGTGACGGTCCTAACTCCCGGCTTTATCGATACCCCCGTGATTCCCAAGCTCCTCGAAGACCCTAGAGCGCTCCCGATGAAGCCGATGTCTGCCGAAAGATGCGTGACAGAGGGGCTCGAAGCGCTGCAAGCCAATCGGGCTGCATACATTCCAGGCCTACTCAATCGAATCATGAATCGCCTTGTTCCTCCGTCAGTAGCTCAAAAGATGGAGGCAAAAATGCTGAAAAAGTAACAGCAAGAGTTTTCCCGCACGTGCCAAATTCCAAAAATCAGTGCTCGACCTCGTAGTCCCGGTTCAGTTCAGGCCTCATTTCGATTCGAAACCGTTTGCAAACTGCTCTCTCAATCCCGCGTGGGCGCCTCTTCGAAGCGCCCCGCCGCGACGGGATTCGGCGCGACCAGCCCCAAAAACGATGCTGAATTTTCAGCAAACGCTGAAATTGCGGCCTGACTGAAAAAGCTAAAGTCAAATAGCTCAACTGATTGCGAGTGGCGCTGAGATTGCCATTCTGTGAGGCGTGAGTCGTCCGACAGGTGGAACGTGACCTTCAAGATTGAAAAGCACCGTGTTCGGCACAGCACGACGATTCGACTCATAGGCCGGATGCGGGCGGATCACTTATCCGAGTTGGAGAAGCAGATAAGCGAGAGCGAATCGAAGATCGTGCTGGATCTCGAGGAACTGAACTTGGTCGACGTTGAAGCAGTTCGCTTCCTCGGGATGTGTGAAACACAAGGGGTCACGCTGCTCAACTGTTCGCCCTACATACGCGACTGGATCGGGAAAGAGCGAAATTAAAGGAATAGGAGAAAAACAATGCCTACGAAACCGGAACGAAAGGTTGCACTTGTTACGGGCGCCCTGACCGGCATCGGTCGCGCCGCTGCAATAGCCTTTGCGCAAGAAGGGGCAAAGGTTGTCGTGTCAGGTCGCCGAGAAAAAGAAGGACAAGAGTTAGCTGCCGAGCTCCAGGCGCTCGGAGCAGAAGCCATTTTTGTTCGTACTGACGTCCGCAATGATGACGACGTGCGTAAGCTCGTCGATCAAACGGTTAACCGATTCGGGCGCCTGGATATTGCAGTCAATAACGCTGGGACGGAAGGCACACCCGGCCCGGTGACGGAACAAACTGCCGAGAGCTACGCCGCGACGTTCGACACAAATGTACTCGGCACGTTGTTGAGCATGAAGCACGAGCTGCGGGTGATGCTGCGACAGGGGAGCGGCAGCATCGTCAATGTCTCGTCCGCCTATGGAAGCATCGGCGCTGCTGGGGCATCCGTTTATGTAGCCAGCAAACATGCGATCGAAGGACTGACAAAATCCGCCGCACTGGAAGTCGCGGGCACTGGGGTTCGGGTAAATGTAGTCGCACCGGGCACTACCGACACGGGCATGCTCACCCGCTTCACCAGCACGGACAAAAATAAAGCGGCGCTCGTCTCAACCGTACCGCTCAAGCGTTTGGCGACACCGGAGGAGATTGCTCACGTGATCGCCTTTGTCGCTTCGGCAAATGCGTCGTACATGACGGGTGCCTCCATCCCAGTGGATGGAGGGATGATCGCGGACTAATTCCAGGGCGCCTCGATTGCGTGAAGTCCAGGGATAATCGAAACGCAGTAACAAATCAAGTGGAGGAACAATTCCAATGACTAACGTAATCAAGAAACACAGCATCTCTTCTGAGCTAGCACAGAAAATGGTGAATGCAGCGGTGGCGAAAGCCAGAGAACTTGGCGTCAGCGAGAACGTAACGATTCTCGATGACGGCGGCAATCTCAAGGCATTCAGCCGGATGGATGGGGCCCCGATCCCGACCATTGAGATGGCGCAGAATAAAGCGTACACAGCTCTGTTAGGCGTCTCCACGCAGGACTTTTTCAACTTTATCAAGGGCGACCCGTCGCTTTTGGCCGGCGTCCCCACGCTTGCGCGTGTGGCGGCGTGGGGTGGAGGGTTTCCGATTAAGGTGGACGGAGAAATTGTCGGGGCGATCGGGGTGAGCGGGGCGCCCACGGTGCAGAACGACGTCGATTGCGCGAGAGCAGCCCTGGCGCTCGTATCCGGTGCGGTGTCGGCTGACTAATTTGTATGCCGAATCGGCGGATGCATCGCACAAGCGTGGCGTTGCAGCATCCTGCCAATCTCAGACTCCTCATTCTGTGAGGACTGGACCGCCCAGCCAAGCCGATCAACATCATCGATCACAACGAAAGAGGACTAGACAATGAACACTTATACAGCGACGACAGTTGCCACCCAGTTTGTTGAGGCCAACGGTATTCGCTTCGCTTATCGGCGCTGGGGAAAGCGAAGCGGTTTGCCCCTTGTCTTTAACCAGCATTTCACCGGAAACCTCGACAACTGGGATCCCGCGGTTCTGGACGGGCTTGCCAAGGAGCGTGAGGTCATCCTCTTCAATAATGCTGGAGTCGCAAGTTCGACCGGCGAAGTGCCGACGACCTTTACAGGCATGGCGAAGAACGCGGAAGCGTTCATCGATGGTCTCGGATTGACGAAGGTCGATCTTCTCGGCTTCTCGATCGGCGGAATGGTTGCGCAACAGATCACGCTCGACCGCCCTGACCTAATTCGCAAGCTCATCCTGGTAGGGACCGCCCCGCGTAACCATGACGCGGGAAATGGCCAGGGCCACATCACCCCGGAGACGGCGGCAATCTTTGGCGCGACCTACAACCCACCCGAAAACCTGTGGCTGAAAGTCTTCTTTACTGATTCGGAGAAGAGCCAGACGGCTGGCCGAGCATTCCTGAAGCGTTACCTCTCGCGGACTGAGAACCGCGATACGCCAATCAGCGACAAGGTTGCGCCAGCCCAGATTGCTGCCATCGGCGAGTGGGGCTCTCACCCCGGAGAGCGCTTCGCGTACCTGAAAAACATCCAGCAGCCGACCCTGGTGGTGAACGGAAATCACGACGTCATCGTCTACACCGTGAATTCACTCTATCTCGCTCAAAACACGCCAAATGCCAAGCTGATCCTCTATCCCGACGCCAGCCATGGATCTTGGTACGAGTATCACGAGGATTTTGTTTTTGAAACAAATCGGTTTCTGGATGAAAGCGACAGGATTGCGACGGTCAGCAGTAGCGCGGCAGCCGACTGATGTTCGGATGTCGGCTCGGACGAGGCGGTAAGGAGTAAGGATGGTTCAGCACAGCAAAACTGCACTGGTGACGGGGGCTTCTCGCGGAATTGGACGAGCCACTGCGTTGGCGCTTGCTGAGACGGGCGCACATGTATTGGTTCACTACGGCCGCTCCGTCCAGGAAGCCCAGTCTGTGGTCGAGAGTATCCACTCCAAAGGAGGCCGCGCCGACGCAATAAGGGCAGACCTGGGAACTCCAGAGGGAGCAACCCTACTGGCAAAGGAAGTTCGATCCATCGTGGGCAAGCAATTAGATGTGCTCGTGTCCAACGCAGGTATCTCGAAGGCCGCACCTATCCGGGATCACACAATAGAGGATTTTGACAATCTCTTTGCAACGAATGTGCGAAGTCCGTTTTTCCTGGTTCAGCAACTCCTGCCCATTCTAAGTGAAGGCTCGAACATCATCGTGGTCTCTTCGATCGGAGCTCACGCCGTAGTTGGGAAACCCAGCTTGGATAGCCCTTCGATCCTTGCCTACGCCTCGACCAAGGGCGCATTGGAAACTCTTGTCAAGAACTGGGCTGCCATTCTTGGGCCCCGAGGTATCCGGGTGAATGCAGTCGCGCCCGGTGTGATCGATACCGACATGTCGAACTTCACCAAGACTGAAGCAGGTCGCGAGGCCACTCTTGGGATGCAAGCACTAAAGCGAATCGGCAAGCCGGAGGACGTGGCGGATGTCGTCGCGTTCTTGGCTTCGGACAAGGCGCGCTGGATCACCGGTGCCAGCATCCCTGTGGACGGTGGATCAAAGCTTTAGGAGGAGGCTGACTAGCAATGGATCGTACAGTTGAGTCGAAAAACAAAGCGCTTGTCCTGGAAGCATTCGATACCTTGTTCAACAAACGTGACTACATGGCTGCCGAGAAGTTTTGGTCTCCTCACTACATCCAACACAGCGCGCACATTGCTCCCGGTCGCGAGGGCCTGTTTGGTCTCATCAAGAGCCTTCCGCCGACTCTCAAATATGAGCCCGGAACGATTGTGGCTGAAGGCACCTTCGTCATCGTGCATGGACGATTTTCGGGGTTCGGCCAACCAGTCAACTGGATTGCTGCGGACATCGTTCGCCTCAAGGATGGCGTTCTGGTCGAGCATTGGGATGTGATCCAAGACGAGGCCACACAACAACAATCAAAGAGTGGTCAGCCAATGTTCGGGGACTCGTTTGGTAGGTGATTTGTGAATTCTGCCGGTGCATATCCCAAAGTTCCGGACAGATGGTAACGACCGCGGTGAAAACATATGAAGCCAAGCATGTATCGAAGAGTCGTAACGATGAATGTTGACGGCAAGTCCGTTGTTCAAAGCGACGAACAACTGCAGGCGTATGAGTTCAAGAGCGTACCGAACTACGAGCACACGCTTGTGTGGGTAAACCCGACCACCCCAGACCTTCGCGAGGAGCAAAGATTTGATCGCTATCCCGACTCAGTTGTTCCTGGGCCCGGTGGCACAAGTCTGCACTTCGTGGCGTTTCCGCCAAGCTCATTTTTTGCGGACCCTTCCTTTGACGGCGAAGCCGCTCGCAGGGAGGCGCTTATCCGGCTAAGAGGGCTAGCCGATCATTTTGAACAAGAAGATCCGGCAATGCACAAGACCAATACTGTCGACTACGCTGTAGTTTACGAAGGCGAGATTTGGCTGGAGCTTGATGATGCCAAGACAATCCATCTCAAGAAAGGCGATGTCGTCGTTCAGAATGGTACTCGGCACGCTTGGCGAAACAAAGGCAACGCACCGGTGACGATGTTGTTCTTTCTAAACGGCGCGAAAGAGTGACGTGGATAAGAAGGCAGATACGTCACCCTATTTCAGAGGAGGTTAAGCCGCATGAGAGCGGACATTGTAGCTGGCGCTGTATTTCCCGACTATGAGCTGACCGATCACACGGGCAAACACCGCAAACTTTCAGACCTACAGGGGCCAGATCCCATGATCGTGGTGCTCAGCCGGGGCGGATACTGCCCTAAGGATCGCCGACAGGCCGAAGGTCTGGTCCAGCTTCACCACGAGATGGAAGTCGGTTACTCCCGCCTCGTCACCATCAGTACCGACAACATGCTTTTGACGAACGAGTACCGCGATGGCGTCGGCGCTCATTGGACCTTTTTGTCCGATCCCGGACGAAAAGTTCAAAAGGATCTGGACATCGCCGAGTACACGGACGGCGAGCACAATCCGATGATCCCGCATGTCATCGTCCTCGAACCTGGTCTCCTTATATTCAAGATCTACAACGGCTATTGGTTTTTTGGCCGACCGACCATCGAAGAGCTTCGGCAAGATTTGCGTGCTGTATTGAAGAAATGCCGGCCGGACTGGGACATCGCTAGGCCGGAGCTGAAAGCCGCTTGGGAACAGGGTCAACGTGATCCCTTTTATCCGTATGGTGGCAAGACCTACGGGCAGGTGTTTCGGGAGCAAGACTAGAGGAGGTGGACGCCGTAGAGGTTCGTTCAATTCGTAACAGTAACCAGTTCCAGATCGTTCGCCGAAAGGATTTCCCCTTTTGCGTTTTGCACTTCCAGTCTGCGGAGGGGTTTTCGGGTGCGTTTGTCCAGAACCTGAAAACGTTTCTCGCCGCGGGAGAAGAGATAACTTTCTCCCCACTGGCGCAAAGCGACGATGACCGGGAACAACTCTCGGCCTTTTTGGGTTAGGGCATATTCCTGGTAGGCACTGCCGTCGGAAGCCGGTACCTGTTCCATGATTCCGCACGCAACCAACTTCTTAAGACGTGTGCTCAGGACGTTCTTTGCTAATCCCAAGCTCTTCTGAAAATCGGAGAAGCGTCGTATGCCAGTGAGGGCGTCGCGAACGATGAGCAGAGACCACCATTCGCCGATGGTATCGAGCGAGCGTGCCACGGGGCACAGGTTGGCTTTGAAGGATTTGTGTCGCATAGCTCCTCGTATCTAATCGCCAGAAAAACTGGTTGCACCATTATACCAGATTCAGGCATCCTATTTGTGGTTGCATAATGCAACCAGAATGGAAGGGGGCAGGTCGATCGACTGATCCGCTTGCAGCAGCCGAAGTGTAATACGAGAGCCGAATTGAAACTCAAAGGAGAGATACATACCAATGAAAAGCATAAACAAAGCAGTGGAAGTCCCCGCACAGACGACGAGAAACGTGCTCAAGAGAAATTCCATGCGTTTCGTCGCCGCTCTGCTGGCGCTGCTCGCCAGCTTTGTCGCCGGTCCGAACGCAGCTCTGGATGCCGCACCCCAGCACCATGATCAGCAGCCGGGCTTCTACCGACTGAAAGTCGGGGACCTCGAAGTGACGGCCTTATACGATGGTACCGGCGTATTCGATCCGCATTGGCTGAACGGAGCGAAGGCGACGATGGATGGTGTTGTCAAGGGACTGCAGGAAGATCCGCACATGCTGGATGTCGTTGACATGGGCTTCCTGGTCAACACGGGCAAGCAACTAATCCTCGTGGATGCGGGCGCCGGCACCTGGTGGGGTGGGGGAGCACTCGGGCGCTTGGCGGGCAGCCTCCGCAGCGCAGGCTACACGCCGGAAGAAGTCGACATCGTTTTGCTCACGCATCTCCATTCCGATCACATCGGCGGCCTGACCACTCAGGACGGAAAGCGCGCCTTTCCAAATGCCGAAGTCTACGTCGCGAAGGCAGAAAGCGACTTTTGGCTGTCGCCCGAAATCGCTGCGAAGGCGCCGAAGGATGCGCAACCTTTCTTCCAGAGTGCGCAAGCGATCGCAGCGCCGTATATCAGGGCTGGCAAGTGGCACACGTTTAGTGGCTCCCAATCGATCGTCGACGGCATGCAACTCGTCCCACTGGCTGGTCATACCCCGGGACATACCGGCTATGAATTTTCGTCGAAGGGACAAAAAATCCTGTTTTGGGGCGATATCGTCCATGCACAGCGCGTCCAGCTGCAGCATCCCGAGGTCACCGCGATTTTCGACATCGACCAGACTGCGGCTGCGGCAACGCGGAATCAATTGCTGGCTAGGCTCGCGAGAGAGAATGTTTTGATCGCGACGCCGCATGCGTCATTGTTTCCTGCCCTGGGTCGCTTGCGGAAGGACGGGAGTGGGTATAGCTGGGTGTCGGTGGTATTTACTGATCGATGGGACGAGAAGCAGTAATGCTGCGGAGTACAGCGATGATCAGTCTCTTATTTCTGATTTCGTGTCCATTTGCAGTTGCGGGTGGTCAGCACAGGTTTTCAATCAAGGTATTCACCTCTCCCGACGATCAGTTTTGGGTTAACTCCGTCGTTATCGAGGGAGAACATGAGGTGATGTTGGTCGATGCGCAGTTAACAAAAACCAATGCTGAAAGAGTATTAGAGGAAATCAAGGAGACTAAAAAGCCGCTGTCTATTGTCTACATTACCCATGAGCACGCCGATCACTTTCTTGGTCTGGAGGTTTTTAAGGAGGCATATCCGGGAGTGAGAATCATTGCGACCTGTGCGGTCGTCGATCGAATCAACATGGTCTATCAAGAGAAAATAGACAAATGGAAAAAGATCTTGGGCTCAGGTGCAACCTCTCACGCTGTTGCTATAAGCAGATTCGACGGCAACTCTATTGAATTTGAGGGCGCAAAAATAGAGGTCCTCAAAGACATCCAAGGCGACACCGATGAAAACACGATGCTTTGGATTCCTGGACAGAGAATTCTCATTGCTGGCGATGTCTTGTTCAATGACATGCACGTCTACACCGCAGAAACTTACAGTAAGGCTAGAGGGAAATGGTTGAACTCATTACAGAAAATCAGAGAGTTAAAACCTTCGGTTGTTATTCCTGGACATAGCAAGGTTGGAGCGCCCCTTGACGCGAGTACGGCCGTACATTTTACGGAAAACTACTTATTAGTTTTTGAGAAAGAACTCAAAACAGCCAAAGATGCAGACAGCCTTGTTAATACCATGAAGGAAAAATTCCCATCCTCCGACTTGCTCTTGGCAATCGAACGGGGCGCGAAGGCTAATGTCAAACCTTGACGAACACTCGAATGAATCCCCGCGGGATGGATGCCAATGAACAAGTACAAGATCGCTGTTCTGGACGATTACCAAAATGTGGCGCTTGAGAGCGCCGATTGGTCAGTGCTCCGCGATCGAGCGGACATCGCCGTGTTTCACGACCACCTCGTTGACCCGGTCGCCGTGATTCAGCGGTTGCTGCCTTTTGATGTCGTTTGTGTTATGCGCGAGCGGACTCCGCTGCCCCGCAACGTCATCGAGCGCCTTCCCAATCTCAAGCTCATTGCATCGACGGGATCTGGAGACGCGTCGATCGATGTGGCCGCCGCGGGCGATCATGGGGTCCCAGTAGTTCACACGGGCTATAGGTCGGACCCGACGATCGAATTTACCTGGGCGCTGATCTTAGCCTCCGCGCGACATATCGTGACGGAGAGCAATTCCGTCCGATCCGGCGGCTGGCAGCAAACAGTGGGCACGGATCTCCGTGGAAAGACTCTGGGCGTTCTGGGACTTGGGAACGTTGGATCACAGGTCGCGCGGGTCGGGAGTGCTTTTGGAATGGATTTGATTGCCTGGAGCCAGAACATGACGCCCGAGGCCGCCAAAGCCGCGGGCGCAATCCTGGTTTCCAAGGACCAGCTGTTTGAGCGGGCCGATATCCTGACGATCCATTTGGTGTTGAGCAGCCGTACGCGCGGACTGGTAGGGGCCGCGGAGCTGGAGAGAATGAAGCCAACGGCCCGCTTGATCAATGCGTCGCGCGGGCCGATCGTCGAAGAGCAAGCTTTGATCAGCGTGTTGAAGAACAAGCAAATCGCCGGCGCGGCGATCGACGTATTCGACACTGAGCCGCTGCCTGCGTCTCACCCCTTCCGGACGCTAGACAACGTACTGGCAACGCCGCATATCGGCTACGTATCACATGATCTTTACAAGACGTTCTACGAGGATACCGTCTCGAATATTCGGAAGTGGCTCGACACCCAGTAGAACTCCGCAAGAACAGGAAAAAGAACAATGCCTAAAAAGCTCGAAGGTAAGGTCGCTGTCATCACCGGCGGCACAGAAGGGATTGGGTTGGCTGCGGCAAAACTTTTCGTCAAAGAGGGTGCCTATGTCTTCATTACGGGCCGCCGACAGAAGGAACTCGACGAGGCCGTGAAGGCCATCGGCACCAACGTTTCCGGAGCTCAAGGAGACGTTGCCCAGTTGGCTGACCTTGATCGTCTTTACGAGACCATCTCTAAGATGAAGGGGCGAATCGATATTGTTTTCGCTAACGCAGGCGTTGGCGAATTTGTTCCCTTTGGGGCCGTCACCGAAGAGCATTTCGACAAGCTATTCAACATCAATGTGAGGGGAACGCTGTTCACGGTGCAAAAGGCCTTACCGCTACTGAATGATGGCGGCTCTATCATTCTCAACGGCTCTGTCGCGAGTGTTAAGGGTACTGCCGCTTTCGGTGTGTATGCCGCGAGTAAGGCTGCAATCCGCTCTTTCGTGCGAACCTGGACTACAGACCTGAAGGACCGTCATATCCGCTCCAACGTTGTTAGTCCGGGTCCGATCAATACGCCGCTGGCGAATCGGCAATCTGCCGACGTGCTTGCGCGGATTGTGTCCACCATCCCGATGGGACGCATGGGGGAACCCGAGGAAGTTGCTAAGGTGGCCTTGTTCCTTGCTTCGGACGACTCCAGTTTTGTCACCGGTATCGAACTGTTCGTTGACGGCGGCAGAGCCCAGATCTAATCGAGCGGCAAGACCATGTTCGGAGGAGCATCGATTCGGACCGTCGAATCATTCCGATGGCGGCTTCGCACAAAGTGTACGGCGAATCACGGAAGGAAAACTCCTCTCGGCGCCGATGAATTCACCGCACTTCTTAAGACCTTCATCGCCAAGTGATCTGGATGCCGGGCTTACCGCGGTTAGTAATGGGAAGTCGGCCAGTGTAGAGCTATCCAAGTTCTTGGATTCCGTTGGGGTATTGCGGCCTGGGGTGCCTCAAATGTCTGGCTGCGTCCTTTGTAACTTCTAGTCCGAACGTGTTGCGGCAGAACTGTTTCGCACGCTCGATGTCGTCGAAAAGATGGTGGACGAGAGGGGATTCGAACCCCCGGCCTCCTCATTGCGAACGAGGCGCTCTCCCAGCTGAGCTACTCGCCCACGAGCAGCGAAAAAATTTTAACAGAGGCGCGCGACGTTGCCAATGGCAGGAATCACAGGGGAATGTCGAAGAGTACAAAGCGAGAATGGATTGCGCCGCTGCGTGTGTGACAGCGACTCTGATCCTGCCTGGCCCAACAGGGTTGCGTGATGACTGCGGCGCGGCGCCCCACTGCCGTGAGCAGTCTGTGCTGAGCGGCCCTACGTATCTTGCGTTTATCTAGAGGGAAAAAAGGCCCCGCCTTGTTGAAGGGCGGGGCCTTTTTTACTCAAACGAGTGTCGCAAAAAATCCCGGCGACATCATGGGAACGGCAGGTAGTCCCACGTATCGTTCATGTAGCCGGACTGGCCCGTAGCGTCGTAGCCTTCTCCGCCGAAGACCCAGAAATACTCCAGCGGGTCTTGCTGCTGCCAGAAAGCCACTCCGCGGCGTGACCCAGGAGTGTTCTGAACAAAAGGTACGCCTATGGAGACGCTGAATTGCAGTGGATAGGAGCCGGCCTGATTTACGTCACTCGATCCCTTCCACCAGATCCACTGCTTGCTACTTTGCTGATATTCCCACACGTCGTTCAAATATCCGGTGTTTTGTGCAAGCGAGGAAGCATATCCCCAGCCGCCGAATAACCAGAGGTTACCGGTGGAGTCGGCGAAGCCTGCCATGCTCCAACGAGAGCCGGGAACATTCGTTGACGCAGCAACTTGTGCCGTTCCGTAAACGCCGGTCTGGTTAGCAAGTCCTGCTGCGGCGCCGCCGGAGACCCACGTCCATTGGCCGCTGGCGATGTTGAATTTCCAGAGGTCATTCAGCAGTGCGCCGTCCGGTGTCGTGCCGTTCGGCAGACCTCCGCTGAGCGAACCCGCACTGCGCGTCCCCGCGGAATCGAGACCGAGTCCTCCAAAGAGCCAGATGTTCCCGGCATTGTCAGCCCACAACAATGCGGTCTGACGACCACCAGGACCGGGGGCATTGGCCGCCAGCGCCGTGCCTTGCGTGCCGTAGACACCGTTATTCTGGCCCACGTTTGAGTTGGTCGGGCCCATCCATGTCCACGTGTTAGCGGCTATGTTGTAGTTCCAGAGGTCATTGAGGAGTCCAAGAGTGCCGTTGCCGTCGATTCCTTGGCCTCCGAAAACCCACACGTTGCCAGACGAATCGGTGCACTGTGAGGCTCCCCAGCGCCCGCCGGGGAATCCGGCAGCGCCTACAGCACCGTAGGTGCCTTTTTGGTTGACGCTGGTCGTCCCACTGACGGCTGCCCATGTCCCTGAGTATGTGTAGGAACCGATATAGGTAGGCGGCACCGGCGGTACGGTGTTGTTTATGTCGTAAGTGCCAGGCGTGAATTTCCAAATGTCATTCAGAAACCCCACGTTGGTGGTAGACAAACCCTGGCCGCCAAACAGGAATAGATTTCCGGAAGTATCGGACCATGTAACGCTGCCCCAGCGTGAGCCCGGCGTGGCGCCCCCGAAATGGTCTGTTGTCTGGATAGGTAGGAAATTCGCTGTCGACGTTGTGACGCCGGAGCTAGTTGTTTGCGTAAGGGTCAAGCCAGCAGGAATCCAACAGTTATCCGACCAAAGCCATAAATCGTTGAGAAGGCCGGGAAAATCCGGCGGATTCGAACCTTTCAAATCGAGGCCCTGGCCCCCAAAGAGCCACCTTCTGCCCGCGCTATCTGTCCAAGTAGCAGCGTACTCTCGTCCTCCAGGTTCGTTCGTGCACGCCGCCGGTGGTGCCGGAGGAATGGCGAAAAGGCCGTAATTGGTATTGGTATCGGGACCGGCCATCCAGGTCCAGTCATTGTGCTGGCAGTCCACGATAACGCTGGAGACATCGGCCTTGGCCACGCCGGTATAAAAGAAGAGATTGCAAACCTGCGGCTGGCTAGTGGGCTCGGCAAGGATCGAGACATCGTAGCGGCCGTTATTGGTGACCGTCGTGGGGAACGTAAACGCAGTATTGTTCCCAGTGACGAGTGTGTTGTCGCCGCCGTTATTCAGGACTTCTACGGTGTCGCCAGGGCCGTTTATCAAACCTACGACTGTACCGCCAATGGTAAACGTTGGCTGAGGGCAAACGATCTGAACTGTGGTGACGTTCCCTGTGGCTTTTCCCGAGCCATTGGTGACGGCGCAGGTTTGCCCCGGGGTGGAGGGTTGCGTAAGAATAGTCACGGCATACGACGCTCCACTTGAAAGGGTCGTAGCGAACGTAAAATTGGCAGCTCCTGTAGTCCCCGTCGCGGTAACCGTAAGGTTATCCCCTCCGTTGTCTTGCAACACCAATCCGGAACCCACCAGTCCAGTAACCGTCCCGCCAATCGCGAATGTATTGCCGCAGGTCACCTGGATGTTGGAGACGTTGGCTAGAGCTTTGCCGGTGGCGGCGCTGACGACGCAGGTCTGCGTGGGGCTTGAGGGCTGCGTCTTCACTGTAACCACATATGCGCCGCCACTGGCTATGGATGTCTTGAAGGTGAACGGACCGCTCGCAGTGATGGCAAGATCGTCGCCGCCGTTATCCTCAAGGATGAGACCGGTTCCGCTCAGACCGATCACCGTTCCCGCAATCGTAAACGGACCCGTTGGGCTGCCCCCGCCGCCCGGAGGGGGTGTGCCTCCGCCGCCGCCCGGAGGGGGCGTACCCCCGCCGCCCGCCGGCGTTTTCAGGCCGCTGCAGGCGGATAGAGCGAATGAGATGATAATCAGGAACAAGAGCGATTTGTGGCTGAGCTTCATAATGTTCGTCGCTTCCTCGCTATTTCGATTTCCGCGGCTGCAAAGCTTGCAGCAAAGCCATCCTCACACCGGGAGGAACTAGTTCGGGCGCACCGCTTGACACGGACTAAAGTTAAGCCGGAGCAAAAGGCTGCGAATTGCACACCGAACGCCTTAACGGCAAAGTACTGGCACTACCGGAGCGATTCAACTGGCGAGATGCATGGGCGTGCTTAGGTGGGTAATGCGGGTTGGGACAACCAATTCTTACAGAGCACTGAGACAGCAGACCGGCGGAAACTGCTTAGGACGAGGCACACCCGGTCTAAGCAAACGGGCGTTCAATTCACCGGGGTGGATTGAACGCCCCGAACGGATGCAGACTAATTAAGCCGAGATGCTCAGGCTTAGGGTTGGACCGAATTCATGCCGGCGCGCTGCGCGACGATCTTGCGTGCGTTCTCGTAAAGGGCGCGAGCTTGCGGGATGGCTTCTACCGCCTTTTGCACTTGCGGGTCGGCTTCCAACTGGACCTTGAAGCCTTCTTGCTGGCCGAAGGCGGAGAGGAAGACTTCCTGCTTGATCTTGCGCTTGATCCAGTCGAGATTCTCGCTGAATTCGGGTTCTGTGTAATGGACGTTGTGCTTGCTCAGATAGGCGCGGAAGTCGCGCATTACCGTGTCATCGACTTCAAAGCCCTTGGTAATCGTTGGGCGCGTGCCGAGATAATAGCGGGTAAAGCCACCCACCCCAGCCTCGAAGGGGAAGAACACGTCGGCGCGCAGCAAGCTCTCTTCAAACTTGTTGAGTTTCGGCGCGGGAACATTGATGTCGGGCGTAATCCCACCACCACCGGTTACCTGGCGGCCGCTGTCGGTGAGCTTAACTTCGCTTGGATGATCGGGAACTTTGCGCTCGTAGTGATACTCGTAGAGTGAAATCGATTTGTAATCGCGCTGAATGAGTCGGCCGCTTGGGGTGTAATAGCGGGCGGTGGTAAGAGCGAGACCGGTGTTCTCACTTAACGGCGTGACGGTTTGCACCAAGCCCTTGCCGAATGTGGTTTCGCCGACGATGAGGCCGCGATCGTGGTCCTGCACGGCGCCGGAAACGATTTCGGTGGCGGAAGCGGAATTGCCGTTAACGAGAATTACGAGCGGGACGTTGTCGCCCTGATTGCCGCGAATAGCGTAGTAGCGGCGCTCGGTAGAGGCGCGGCCGTGGTGCGAGACGATAAGCTGATTTTTGTCGAGGAACATGTCGCCGACTGCGACGGCTTCGTTCAAGAGGCCGCCGGGATTGCCGCGCATGTCGA
>Ga0209648_10001203_pt1 | contig 20662 bp, 15 predicted proteins | sample GraSoi2013_115cm_FD_185830 | JGI IMG/M metagenome (GOLD analysis project Ga0209648, IMG submission 185830) | Grasslands soil microbial communities from the Angelo Coastal Reserve, California, USA - Sample 9_17_2013_115cm (SPAdes) (version 2) | ecosystem: Environmental > Terrestrial > Soil >... | reverse complement strand
GTCGCGTAGTCAGGATTATAACAATCTTCCGGTTGCAGGTCTGCCAGTTCTCTCAGATGAGCCAACCGCGGCGCGGTGTTGCCAGCCGGGATTGACTTTGATGAGGATGAGAATTTCGGACTGGGTTGGTTTACTGGAGCGCGGGCATCCTGCCCGCCAGCACGCGTAGCGCGATGAACTCCGCCCATCGGTCAGGTAAGGAGCGTTGTTCGCGCTTCGCGCTCAGGCGGACAAGATATCCGCTCCGCAAGACAACCGCGCTTCGCTTTGCCCGCTCTTTCGCGCTAAGATGTGTGGTTTGCGAGAGCTCGCAGATTCCCGACTGTGGACTCCAGCAACGGATTAACCCATGTCCCAGGAAGCCATCGAAGTCCGCGGCGCCCGCGTCAACAATCTCAAGAACATTTCGTTCTCGATCCCCATCAACCTGATGACCGTGGTCACGGGTGTCAGCGGTTCGGGCAAGTCTTCCCTTGCCTTTGACACGATCTATGCCGAGGGGCAGCGCCGCTATGTTGAGTCACTGTCCGCTTATGCGCGGCAGTTCCTCGAGCGCATGGACAAGCCGGACGTGGACGAGGTGCGTGGGATCGCGCCCGCGATCGCCATCCGGCAAAAGAACACGACGCGCAATCCCCGTTCGACCGTCGCGACGCAGACCGAAATTTACGACTATCTGCGGCTGCTGTACGCGCGCGTCGGCACGACGATTTGTCGCGTGTGCGGCCGGGAAGTTCATCGCGACTCGCCGCAATCGGCCGCGGACGAAACTCTCAGCCAGATAAAAGCGGACACGCGTTTCTTCGTTCTGTTTCCCGCCAATGCGGGATTGCAAGTCGAACTCAACGGCAACGGCGTGCCTCCGCCGGCGCGCAAACGTAAAGCGAAAGAGCCGGACGCCGAGCCGAAACTGAGCCGGAACATGATCACGGCCCATGTGATGAGCCTGATGCAGCGCGGTTTCACCCGGATGATTCACGCCGGCCGGCAGATTGACCTGGCGTCGCCGGATGATTACCAGCGAGATGACTTTGACGATGTCAATGTGCTGGTTGATCGCCTGGTGGCTCGCGAAGATGTGCGACAACGCCTGGTCGATTCGCTGGAGGTTTGTTTCCGCGAAGGACACGGCCAAGCCGTGATCGAAGTGTCAGAACCGGGAGCGGTAGCGACCGGATCAGGGGATCCCCTCGGAAAGAACGAGACTACGAATGCACAGCGCTTACGTTTCTCGGAAAGCTTTGAGTGCAAATATGACGGCACTGTTTATCCGACGCCTGAACCCCGTCTGTTTAGTTTCAATAATCCTTTCGGCGCCTGTCCAACTTGCCAGGGCTTCGGCAACACAATCGGCCTTGATCTCGATCTGGTAATTCCCAATCCAGGTTTGACGCTCAGCGAAGGAGCCATCGAACCGTGGATGAAACCGCAGTACGACTGGGCCAGGACAGAGTTGCGCCGCTTTTGCAAGTCAGAGCGGATCCCGATGAACGTGCAGTTCAATCAACTGACACGAGGTCAACAGCGGGCAATCATCAACGGCAAAGGACAATGGGCCGGCGTGCGCGGATTTTTCGATTGGCTGGACACGAAAAAATACAAGCTGCACGTGCGCGTGTTCCTTTCAAAGTATCGCGGTTACACGCGCTGTCCCGACTGCGACGGTGCGCGTTTGCGGCAGGAAGCCCGCGACGTGCGCGTGGGCGGGCGCACCCTGCCATTGGTTTCCGCACTCTCGATCAAAGACGCGGCCGCATTTTTTGACGCCCTCGAACTAAAGCCAGAGCAGTCGGCGATTTCAGATCGAGTCCTCTTTGAAGTACGCCGGAGGCTGCGTTTTCTGGTCGACGTTGGTTTGGATTATCTGACGCTGGATCGTCTGGCCTCGACATTGTCGGGCGGTGAGGCGCAGCGAATTCAGTTGGCGACCAATCTCGGTTCGTCACTCGTCGGCGCGCTTTACGTTTTGGATGAACCGTCGATTGGTCTGCATCCGCGCGACAACGATCGTTTGATTCGCCTGCTCCACAATTTGCGCGACATCGGCAACACGGTGCTGGTGGTTGAGCACGATGCCGACATGATGCGCGCTGCTGATCATATTCTCGACATCGGGCCGGCGGCGGGCGAGCTCGGTGGGCGTCTGATGTATGAAGGCGACTTTGCCGGTCTGCTCTCAGAATCACTTTCGCTGACCGGACGTTATCTGCGGGGCGAGGCCGAGATCAAAGAGCCGAAGCATCGCCGGCCGCTGCAACTGAAGCGCCTCAGCGTTCGCGGCGCCGGCGAACACAATCTGAAAAACATCAACGTCGATATTCCGCTGGACATGCTGGTCTGCGTCACCGGGGTCAGCGGCTCAGGAAAATCTACGTTGATTCACGACTGCATTTTTGCTGGTTTGAAAAAGCAGAGCGGCGACTGGCAGGGACACGTTGGCGCTTTTCATAAGCTCGAAGGTGGACAACACATCGATGAAGTGATTCTCGTGGATCAGTCGCCCATCGGCCGCACCCCAAGATCGAACCCCGTAACCTACATCAAGGTCTATGACGCGATTCGCGAAACCTTCGCCAACACGCGTGAAGCACAGGCGCGCGGCTTCGAACCGTCGCACTTCTCTTTCAACGTGCCCGGCGGCCGCTGTGACGTCTGCCAGGGCGACGGCACGGTCACCGTGGAAATGCAGTTTCTCGCCGATGTCGAGTTGGTTTGCGAAGAGTGCAAGGGCACGCGCTTCAAACAACAGATTCTGGACGTGCGTTATCGCGGCAAGAACATTCATGACGTGCTCAACATGACCATCCGTGAGGCGCTTACATTCTTCCGAGACATCACCAAGATCGTCAACAAGCTGCGCGTGCTGGACGAAGTTGGTTTGGGTTACCTGCGCCTGGGGCAATCGGCGACGACGTTATCGGGCGGCGAAGCCCAGCGAGTAAAGCTAGCAGCGCATCTGGCGAAACGCGCGGGCGCGCGCACGCTTTATATTTTTGATGAGCCAACGACGGGCCTACACTTCGACGATATCAATAAGCTGCTCGCCGCGTTCCGCGCGTTGATCGACGCCGGCGGATCGCTTCTGGTGATCGAACACAACCTCGATGTGATTAAGACCGCGGACTACATAATTGATCTTGGACCCGAAGGTGGCGATGCAGGCGGGTACGTTGTAGCGACAGGAACGCCGGAAGAGATAATGAAGGTGAAAGCATCGCACACCGGACGTTATTTGAAGGCGCATCTGGCGCGCTCGAATGGCAAAGCCAGGTTGCCGGCTGCGTGAAAGAGGTCCGACCCACTTTATCACAGCCGCATTCAAGCGGCTTTCCCGAAGGGTTACTTAGACCGGCGCTTGTAGCTCCGGGTCATGTCGCGACCGCGAGTCCGATAGCGCTTTAGGGTGCTTTACATCAGACGGCTTCAGCATCAAAACGGCTTAAGCCCAATTGAGGAAGCCCGCTGAAGCGGGCTCTCTTTTCACATTTGCGCCAACCAACCCAGCCGTAAAACGGCTGGTCTATTAACCCTGCGGGCAAGCCGCGTGAACGCGGCTCAAAGACCGGCGCAGTCAACCGCCTGAATCTTAGCGAACTTTCGCCGGATGCGCTAGAGTGTGTGCGCCGGCGAATTCTTGCCATACGAGAGGGAACATGGGTCTAAAGGAACAAATCATCGCCGACATGACCGCTGCCATGAAGGCGAAGGACAGCGCGCGCACGTCGACACTCAGAATGTTGAAGGCGGCGATGGTTAACCGCCGGATTGAAAAGGGCGTTGACCTGGACGATGAAGAACTGACGAAGCTCCTGCGATCGCAGGTCAAACAGCGGCGCGATTCGATCGAGCAATACCGCAAAGGCGCCCGCCAGGACCTGGTCGACAAAGAAACCGCCGAGATCGTGGTCCTCGAAACGTATCTGCCTCAGGCGGCCTCAGCGGAAGAAATTGAGCAGGCAGTCGCGGCTGCGTTAGCCGAAACCGGCGCCACGTCGATGAAAGAAATGGGGGCCGTAATGAAGGCCGTGCTGGCTCACCTCGCCGGCAAGAACCCCGACGGTCGAGCAGTTAGTGAAGCTGTGAAACGGAAGCTGACGCCCAGGTCCTGAACTCCTCAACTGCAGTCTTACGCATTGGTCTATCAACTCAAATTTTTGTCACAGGCAGAAAGACTCTTCCAAGTTTCGGATTTCTATGGTAGAAGTGTGGGCCATCCTGGAGGAGCCAGCCTCCGCAGCCACCGACGCTCCAATGCGCCGACCTGGCTTCGGATCGCAGACGCGTCCGATTCACGGTTGAGAACCTTTACGGCAGCGCCCGTAGCATTCGCCCCTGGCTTTTAGTTCTTTGACGACCCCGACCGCCGTGTCGTGCGCTTTCATTCCCGCGGTCTTACTTTTTGTATCCTTCGTTCCCCAAGGGAGGCTTCGATGAAAAGACAGCTTTGCAGTCTGACGCTGGTGGCATCAGCGCTTATCATGCTGGTCGCTCCATGCCTGGCAAAGAGCAACAGCAGCTTCAAGCAGCAGGAACGAACCGTATCGCTGGAACTCGAATTTACCAAGAAGAGTTCCAATCCCCTCAGTCGCGTTATCACTTTTCTGAACTGGGGCCCTAACGCCTACGCCACCGGGTTTCTGGTGGGCGGTCGATTGGTGATGACTGCTTATCACGTAGTCTCTGGAGAGTTGGACGAATCGAAGAAACTGGCGTTAGGTTTTGGACGCCACGACAAACTCGAGGTTAAGGTCTATACCAACGGCTGCCAGGCCAAAGTGCTGAAGGTCGACCAGGATGCCGATTTGGCGCTGCTTGAGGTTTGCACTGCTGGGAAACAAACCTCGCCGGCGTTTCAAACCACTCTGAACAAGGATGAGGATCTGATGCTGGTTGCCCGACCGCACGGCGATCGGATCGTCAGCCACGGGACATTCTACGGTTCTTATTCTCTTAAGGGCGTCGATTACTGGTCGGTAAAAATCAGCGCGCGCGATGGATTTTCCGGCAGTCCCGTCTACAATCAGCACGGAGAAGTCGTCGGCGTATTCAGCGGTTATGATTGGGCGCAGAAACTGGCGGTAGTGAGTCCCGGAATCAGGGCCCAAAAGCTACTCGAAGAGTATGCGCCGCCCGCCAAACCATAAACTCGACTTGAATTCCCGATTTGATTAGTACGTCGCCGAGCCCGGCGTGCTGGTCAGGAGTGGGTTAGTTGCCAATTTGCGCGGTTGACCCTCACTTGCTTCCACCCGATCCTTCTCGTATAATCCACAGCTTACTCGGATCGTCGGATGCGTTGTCCGGTGGGTTTTCGCCCACTTTTTCTTTTGGGCGCAGATAGGCGCAAATTGACAACTTACGCCAGCCAGTCATGGATTCAAGGTCGGTTGCAGAGCGGGTGCGCGATATCGCCGAACAAGTTGCGGTCGACCACGGTCTGGAACTGGTTCATGCCGAAGTCGGTGGTCCGGACGGCCACCCGATAGTACGAGTGTTCATTGATAAGCCCGGCGGAGTCACTCATGACGATTGTTCGGAAGTGAGTGTTCACCTGGGCACAGTCCTCGACGTTGAGGACTTTATCCACTCGGCCTATACGCTGGAGGTTTCGTCTCCGGGTCTTGAACGGGGTCTTTACAAGCGAGCTGATTACGAGCGGTTTGCCGGCCGTGACGCAAGAATCAAGATGCGAAACCCGGTCAGCGGCCAGCGAAATTTTCGCGGGCGCATCGTTTCAGTGGACCAAAGCTCTGTGATTTTCGAGGATCGCACCAGCGGTCGCGTGCAACTCCCCATCGACGTTATCGGCAAGGCGAATCTTGAGGTTGATGTGGACAGCGAGTTCCGCCGGGCGCGCGAGCAAGAGCAAACCGACCGGGAACTGATCGGCAAGAATGTCCGCTGACTGAACTAGAATTGAGAGATGGGCCGGTTCGCTGACGAACCAGCCGAAATAAACTTAATGAGCACGAGCATTGCACAAAACATCGAAGCCCTCTGCCAGGAGCAGGGCATTGATCGCGAACTGGTGATCGAAGCGATCAAGGAAGCCGTGCGCGCCGCGGCCAAAAAACAGTTCAAAGGCGGCGAAGACATCCAGGTGGATTGGAGCCCTGAAACAGGACTCGAACTCTCGGCTTCAAAAGTCGTGGTTGACGACGTCGCGGACCCTTCGACGGAACTGTCGATCGATGAAGCGCGTGAACTAGGCGGCGACGAAGTAGAGGTTGGCGATGCGCTGTTGCTGCCAATGCCGATGGAAGAGCTGGGCCGGATCGCGGCGCAAACTGCCAAGCAGATTCTTTTTCAGAAAGTCCGCGATGCGGTGCGTTCAAATGTTTACGAGCAATACATCGATCGCGTCGGGGAGCTGGTGAACGGATTTGTGAAGCGCTTTGAGCGCGGCAACATGATTGTCGATCTGGGTAACCTGGAAGCCATCCTGCCCCGCTCGCAACAGTCGCGCGGCGAACAATGGAACCAGGGCGAGCGCATTCGCGTCGTGATCACCAACGTCTCGAAAGAATCGAAGGGGCCGCAAATCGAAGTCTCGCGCACCTCTCCGGAATTGCTCGAGCGTCTGTTCGAGATGGAAGTGCCCGAGATTTACGACGGTACCGTGGTGATTAAGTCCTGCGTGCGCGAACCGGGCGAGCGCGCCAAAATCGCCGTGGTGTCCAACGAACGCGACGTCGATCCCGTCGGCGCCTGCGTCGGCATGAAAGGTTCCCGCGTGCAGGCGATCATTCGTGAGTTGCGCGGGGAAAAAATCGACATCATTGAGTGGTCGGAAGAACCTTCGGTGTTTGCCGCGAACTCGCTGTCGCCGGCCAAGGTCAATCAGGTGCGCATCACCGACATCGAAAACCGGCAGATGGAGGTGATCGTCAACGAAGACCAGCTCAGTCTGGCGATCGGCAAGCGCGGCCAAAATGTGCGCCTGGCAACCAAGCTGGTCGGCTGGAATATCGACATTCGCAGCGAAGAAGAATTGAAGAAGGAAGTTGCCGAGCAGATGGGCGCGATGATTGCTTCCGGCGCGCCGGTGCCGATCTCGGTAATCGAAGGCGTCACTGCGCAGCAGGCTGACGCCCTCGCGGAGCATGGTGTCAACGATATTGACGGCCTGGCCCAAACTTCGGTCGACGATCTGGTTGAGTTTCTCGACGTCAGTCTCGATGAGGCTGAGACTATTCTCAACGCGGCCCGCGCCGTGATCGCGATGCGCGAGCAGACGCTGCAGTCCGGCACTGAGGAAGGCGAAGAATCACAATCGGTTGAGCAGCACGTAGCGTCGGCGGAACTGGACGAAAACGCAGTTGCTACTGAAGTTCAGCCGTCTGATGAAAGTACGGCCGCTGGATACGACGAAGCTGTCGAGCAGGGAGTGCCTTACTCAGCCGAAGAGAATATTCGAGCAGAGTATTCCGCCGCTCCGGTTGCGCTTACCGAAGCCGATCCCATGACCGTGGACGAGTTGATATTGCAAGATGCCGGGCGTGACCTGCGACCGGATGTGATCACTCCGGCTCCAGACGTGACTTCAGCGGCTGCGGCCGATTTGGTAGCCGCCGAGCTTGAAGCCTCAGCGTCCGAAGAAAGCGAAGCGGCGCTCGTTGATTCGCCGGACGAAGCGCAAACAAGTTCCGCTCTCGAATCGTCACCCAGAGAAAAGGCCGCGACGGACGAGAGCTTAGAGGACGAGAAGCAATGAGATGCTTCCGATGACGCGGCCAAATAATCGCAACGCGCGTGTTCAAAGGAATACGCGTGCTCGCCTCCGACACCTGCTGTAGCAGGGCGCTCCTTCCAGGTGCGCTTGCCGCAAGGTGAACGAAGGCAGTCACTTTCGCAAGCAGCAAGGAGCGCATGTCAGCAGTTACCTCAAAAGTTCGCATTTACGATCTCGCGAAAGAGCTCAAGATAGACACCAAGCGTCTGATTGAAGAAGTGCGGCGCGAAGGTGTGGATGTTAGTGTGCCTTCGAACTCCGTCTCGAAGGAACTCGCCGAAAAGATTCGCGATAAGTATTTTCCCAAGAAGGACACTGCGGTCAAACGCGCGGTCAAGGTCGTGAAAAAAGCGGCGCGACCGGTGGTCGAAGAGACCACGCCTCCTGCGGAAGACGAAGTCGTCGCTCCGGTCGAGGCCGCCGAACCCGAATCGCCGGTGAGCGAAGAGCCGGTAACCGCTCAGCCGCTCTCTCCAGCTCGAGTAATCCGCAAGCTATCGCCCGCCGCGCGCGCCGAAAGACCGGTCGCTGCGGAACCAGCGCCCGTGGCTGTCGAACCAGCGGCGGCGGAAACTGTTTCAGCGCCGGAATCTGCTGAGACTGTCCCCTCCGCGCTGGCGCCGGCGGAATCCGCTCCCGTGCCATCGCGGCAAGTACGAGTGCTGCGCCCGACTGCCGCGGCTCTTAGTGCCGGCATTCGTCATGGAGAACGCGCGCCAGCCCCAACGCCATCGCCTACCACGCCGGCGGCGCGCGAAAGAAGCCGCGAGCGAACGCCCCGCGGCCGCGTGGAATATGCGGGGACTCCTGGCGAAACTGCCACGCCGCAAACAACCTACATTCCTCCGCCCGATGCCGGTCGCCGGCGATCGCGCCGCGGCTCGTCGCGCAGCGGTAAACGCGGCGGCGAAGGCAAAGGCAGCCGCTTTGATCGTGATTTCATTGCGCCACCACCGACGCTGACGCTGGAACAGCGGATCGCCGGACGCCTCGATATGGCTTCCGAAGAAGGTGCCCTAAAGCCCGTGCGTCTGGTTGAAGGTTCGACGGTCAAAGAGTTCGCGGAAAAGCTCGGCATCAAACCAAAAGATATAGTCACGTTGCTCCTGCAGCAAGGCGTATTCGCCACTATAAATCAGGCTCTGAACGATGATGTGGCCACGGAACTCGGACAGCGGTTCGGCTATGACGTCACTTTCGTGCCTTTCGAAGAAATGGTCGCCGAAGAAGAATTCGAGGAACTGATCGCCACTGATGCAGACGATGTCGAGGTGCCGCGCGCGCCTGTGGTCACCGTGATGGGCCACGTCGATCATGGTAAGACTTCCTTGCTGGATGCTATTCGCACCACCAACGTGGCTGGTGGCGAGGCTGGCGGCATCACCCAACACATCGGCGCCTATAGCGTCGAAGTGCCCAGCCCCGATAATCCGAACGAGAAGCGCCGGGTGGTGTTCCTCGACACGCCCGGTCACGAAGCCTTCACGTTGATGCGCGCCCGCGGAGCGAAAGCAACAGACGTGGTCGTTTTGGTGGTGGCCGCTGACGACGGCGTCATGCCGCAGACCATCGAAGCGATCGAACATTCGCGCGCGGCCGGCGTTCCCATCGTCGTCGCAATCAATAAGATCGACAAACCCGACGCGAATCCGGATCGGGTTCGTCAGGAACTCTCGCAGCAAGGCCTCAATCCCGTGGCCTGGGGCGGCGAAACGGAAATGGTCGAAGTCTCTGCCAAGAAACGTCAGAACCTCGAAACTTTGCTCGAGACTATTCTCTTGACCTCTGACATCTTAGATTTGCGCGCCAGCACTACTCGTCTGGCCTCCGGCGTGGTGTTGGAAGCAAAGCTGGACCGCGGCCGCGGTTCCGTGGCTACTGCTTTGGTACAGCAGGGCACTTTGCGCGTCGGCGATCCGTTCATCGTCGGGCAAATCTTCGGCAAGGTCCGCGCGATGTTCAACGACCGCGGCGAACCGGTCAACGAAGTGGGACCGGCCACGCCGGTAGAAGTACTCGGATTACAGGGTGTGCCGCAGGCAGGTGAAACTTTTCAGGTGGTAGCGGATGTGACTCGCGCCCAACAAATATCCAGTCATCGCCAGGCGGCTGAGCGGCAGCGCACGCTGGTCAAGACCACCAAGCGCGGCATCGAAGCGCTGGGCGAAACTGAAGTCAAGGAACTTCTGGTCGTCATCAAGGCCGACGTACAGGGTTCAGTCGAAGTGCTGAAATCGACTCTGCAAAAGATGTCTAGCGAGAGGGTGAAAGTAAAAGTCATTCGCTCCGGTGTCGGCGCGATCACTGAGTCGGACGTGCTGCTGGCTTCAGCGACCCAAGCGGGATCTGCTTCGACCGCAGTGGTGATCATTGGCTTCAATGTTCGTCCCGGATCCCGCGCCACAGATTTGGCTAAACAGGAGAGCGTGGATATCCGGCTGCACTCGATTATCTACAAGGTCGAAGAAGAAATTACGGCTGCCATGATCGGCATGCTCGAGAAAATCGAGAAGGAAAAGATTCTCGGCAAGGCCGAAGTCCGCGAAGTCTTCCGCGTACCCAAAATCGGAGCGATTGCCGGCTGCATGGTGCTCGACGGCATCATCAAGCGCAATGCGCGCGCGCGTCTGATTCGCGACGGCGTCGTCGCCTGGGAAGGCAACATTGCTTCGCTGCGGCGTTTTAAAGATGACGCTTCGGAAGTTCGCGACGGCTTTGAATGCGGCATCGGGCTGGAAAACTTTAACGACGTCAAGGTTGGCGATCAGATCGAGGACTACGTGATCGAGAGAGTTGCCGCCACGGAACTTTAAGGAAGTTTCGGGTTTAGAGTTTCGGGTTTCGAGTAGATCCGAACTCGAAACTCCAAACCCGAAACTCGAAACCGTGCTTTGACATGCATCGTCCTGAGCGCATCGCCGAGACCCTGCGCGAAGAGATTGCGCAGATTGTGGGTTACGAACTGGAAGACCCGCGCCTGACCATGGTGACAGTGACCGAAGTCCGCGTCGCCGACGACCTCCGCGACGCGAGCGTGTACGTCACTGTGCAGGGCAACGAACAGGAACATCTGACGGCTTTGCGCGCGCTGCGTCACGCGGCGCCGTATGTGCGCAAGCAACTGGGCTTTGCGCTCAATTTGCGGCATACTCCGGCGCTTCACTTTATCCGCGATACCGTCGAAGAGAAGGCCGAACGCGTGGACGAGTTGCTGCAGAAGATTGAACATCCGAAGTAACATAGACTTCCGGTCTGTGTTGAGAGTAAAAGAAGGAAGTCACAGGCCGAAAAGTCTGTGCCGCCAACATGCTTAGCCAGGTAGTTGAACTGATTGAAAAAAAGGATCGCTTTGCGATTACTTCTCACGTTCGCCCCGATGGCGACAGCCTCGGCTCCTCTTTGGGTCTCTACTGGTTGTTGCAGGCACTCAACAAAGACGTGGAAGTGGTCATGCGCGATCCGGCGCCGCATTCATATCAGCAACTACCGGGCGCCGGCGCTGTCCGCGTCACACCCGCGGTCGACCGCGCGTATGACGCAGTATTCGTCATCGAATGCTCCGACATCGACCGCCCCGGCCTGATCGATCTGGAAAAGCAATTTGTCGTCAACATCGATCACCACTCAACCACCGAACTGTTTGGCACGGTCAACTGGATCGATTCGACCGCGTCCGCGGTCGGCGAAATGATCTACAACCTTTGCAAAGCCACGGGCGTGAGGGTCACGAAAGAGATTGCCGAATGCGTCTACACGGCGCTATTGACCGACACCGGATCGTTTCACTACTCGAATACCACCGAACGTACTTTCAAGATCGCTTCTGAACTTGTCCGCACTGGAGTCAAGCCCGCTAAGACCGCGGAAGCGATCTTTGGCAGCTATCACTGGCCGAAGATTGAGTTGCTCAGTCAGGTTCTCGGCACGGCGCAGCGCGATGAGAGTGGCCACGTCGCCTGGATGCGCCAGACGCTCGAGATGCAGGAACTGACAAAGGCTTCGGAAGAAGACGCTGACGGATTCGTAAATTACCCGCTGGCCGTTGGCGAAGTCGAAGCGACCGCGCTGTTCAAAGAATGCTCGCCGGGTGTCTATCGCACCAGCCTGCGTTCGAAGGGCGACGTCAACGTCGCCAAGATCGCCGAGCAGTTTGGCGGCGGCGGCCATCGCAACGCCGCCGGCTGCACTCTGAAAGGCGATCTCGCGGAACTCGAGCAGAAATTAGTTCCGCTGCTACAGGACGCCGTCAAGCGCGCGAATGGATTGAAAGATATCACCGAGGATGCGCTGCTGAGTACAGAAGGCAGCAGGCAGTAGGCAGTCGGCAGGAATAAGCCGCTTCAACGGGGCACTAGCCCGACCGTCAGGGAGGGCTCCAAAAGGCCGATCCTTAAACGCAAAGGACGCAAAGGCTCTCGCAAAGTAACGCAAAGAGTTTTTCCTCTGCGTACCTTTGTGAAAACCTTCGCGTCCTCTGCGTTTCAATTTCCCGTTCGCAAGCACCGACATGGCCGTCAAAGAGAAGAAATACAAATGGCGTCGCGAGGATTACCAGGAGCAGACGCGCGGTCTGCTGATCGTCAACACCGGTCACGGCAAAGGCAAGACAACCTGCGCGCTCGGCTTGATGATGCGCGCCGCGGGTCAGGGTCTGCACTGCTGCATGATTCAGTTCATGAAGTCGCGCAGCGATCGCTATGGCGAACACGTCGCAGCGGAAAAGCTCGGGATCGAAGTCCACACCATGGGCGACGGCTTTACCTGGGACACTAAAAACCCGGAACAGGATCGGCAAACTGCTCGTGAGACGTGGAACCTTTGTGTCGAGAAACTTCGCAGCGGCGATTACGACATGCTGGTCTTTGATGAGCTGGTTTACGTTCTGAGCTATGACATGCTCCCGGTCGCGGAGGTGCTGGAGGAAATCCGCGCGGCCCGCGAACGCCAACCTTCCGTTCATATCGTCGTCACCGGCCGCGACGCTCCCAAAGAATTAATCGATGCCGCCGACCTGGTTACCGAGATGACCGAAGTGAAGCATCCCTTTCAGGCTGGCGTTAGAGCGCAAAAAGGGATCGAGTTTTGAGATATTTATGGAGCACCTTTCGGATTTCAAACCACTTGAAGAAGTAACGTTACCAGGTATCGGTGATCTTCGCTGTTCGGGATTGATATTGATCGTCGGTCCGAATTCCTCTGGCAAGAGCCAATTCCTCCAAGATATTTACCTTCGCCTCTGTGGAGAACCGCGCTCCCTTGTGGTGGCAACCGATGTCCGTATAAGCAAGCCGGATTATGAACCCTTCATGAAGTGCCTTGAGGCAGAGGGTTACTTCGTGACCGTTACCGATGACAATGGTACGTCTCGGTTGAAGCCTCTAACGACGTATCTCGGAACCGGGCAGGCTGTGACTCCTATCGAGCCGAAGCAAGCGCAGATTTGGCATGGCTCTTACACGCCCATAGAAGAGCCAAGTGTGAGACTTCGGAGCGAGTTTCTAAACTACTTTGGCTTAAGTCATATGTTGCAATCTGCGTTGCCCTGTTACTCGGTCGTCGGCCAGTCTGTATGATTGATGAGCCTGAAATGTGTCTGCATCCTCCGCAGGCTCATAGCCTCGGTCGATTTATTGGCCGTTATGGCTCATCGACTGATACGGCGACACTCGTAGCTACGCACAGCAGTCAAGTTCTTCGTGGCGTGATTCAGGCAACAAGCGATGTTCAGATCGTGCGTCTGACAAGACGTGACGGTAAGTTCTCAGCTCACTTAGTTCCGGCCGATGTTCTTACGGAAGCGGTAGCCAAGCCAACTGTTAGAGCGGAGTCAGTTCTCGATGGGATATTTGCGCAATCGGTCGTAGTTGTCGAAGGTGATGGTGATCGATTGGCATATCAAACCACCTGGGAAACGCTTGCTTCAGAACTACGGCTCGATGTTCACTTTGCCGCGGTAGGTGGGACAGGTGGAATTGCCGACACGTGCAAACTGTATCGAACATTAGATATTCCAATCGCCGTCATCGCGGATCTCGACATAGTAGGTGATCTAGATAAATTGCGGCGTGTACTTGAAGTAATGGCGACCGCCGATATGGCGCGTTCTCTTGTGTCGGAAGCATCGCAAGTCATAGAAGAGATTCGAAAGCTTCCCCCTTCAATTAGCCGTGAAGAGGTTACCGCCTCTCTCAACTCAATTATCAATGGTCCGATGGAATGGATAGACCGAGACGATCTCAGAGTCCGACAAGAACTCCGCCGTCTTGCTACCCAACTTGACCGAATGCGAGGCCTGAAGCGTGGCGGCATTTCGAGGTTTCAAGATCCTCTAGCCGCTCGGCTCCGGCAGCTAGTATCGACTCTTAAGACGGTTGGCATTTTTCTTGTGCCTGTTGGTGAGCTTGAAGAATGGTTAGCAAATGAGAACATCGGCAAATCAAGGGTTAATAATAAGTGGGCGTGGGCGAACGCCGCAGCGCTTCGCATTCAGGCGAAGGGTGCAACTAAAGGAGATATCTGGGACTTCGTTCGGGAGGTTGGCAACTATCTTTCTAGCCAATGAGAGTCTCATAGGAACTCATTTTGCCTGTCCCCTCACGTCGTAATCATACAGTTGAACAGTTTGGCTGCCTGTGTCTTGATCTTAGCGTCTTCAGAGGAGGTAGAAACAAAATGAGCGTCCCGCAAAAGAGTTATGACGAGATCGTGGATCTATTCGCGCGCACAAGCTCGGCTGAGGTTCTTGCGTTTCGACCTTCGTCTGAATCACAAGAGCGCGTGCATTACTTGCTGGAGCGAAATGAAGATGGAGAATTGACTGAAGAAGAGACGGCGGAACTGGAGCGCTTCGGGGAACTTGAACACTTAATGCAATTGGTTAGAGCGCGTGCTCACGTTTACATGGCAAACTCAGTCCGCGCAGCGGACGATCGAAAATAGCCCAGCGATTCATCGCTGGGATCCTCGTGTCCCATTAGAAAAACAAGTCCGCGAAGCGGACGGCTGAAATGTGATTCGATACAGAACCGCGAGCGGTAGCGAGCGGATGCCAGCATTCAACTCGCGAGCCATTGACTCTTTGTTGTGCACAGCCGTCCCAACTTGAGCGTTCGATCCGGTCGCTACCGCTCCCGGTGCTGTAACAGAGTAACGGGCATCGCGGGCATCCTTGCATCTCGCCGATTGAGGTGTCGCCTCAATCCCTTTACGATTATCAAAGATTATCTCCCTCAGCAAGGACGTGGTGATTCATGCGCACGACTGTCGTCAGTTACCTGGACGAGTTCATCTCGCGGGGAGGTGAGATTGCGTTTGCGCATCGGCGCGGCCTGCGGGTTGCGCGCTGGTCGTACGAACAAACAGCAAAGACGGCTAATCAATTCGCGCGCGAGCTGGAAGCACGTGGTATCGGGAAAGGAGATCGCGTTCTGCTGTGGGCCGAAAACAGTCCGGAGTGGGTCGCAAGCTTCTTTGGTTGTCTGTTGCGCGGGGTGATTGTCGTGCCGCTCGACGTTCAGAGCGACCCGGCATTCCTCGCGCGAGTGCAAGAAAAGGTTGGCGCAAAACTTGCACTCTGTGATGCTGTAACTCGACCGTTTGCTGATCTAAATCTTCCGATTCTTACGCTAGACGCGTTTAGTTCCCTCGTTGCGCATCATTCACCGGATCCCTACTCAGTAACAGACATCGATGAGAATGACACCGTCGAGATAGTTTTCACCTCGGGTACGACAGCCGAACCAAAAGGTACGCGCATAACGCACCGCAATCTGCTCGCGAATCTCACCCCGCTAGAGAAGGAGATCAAGCGTTACCTGAAATGGGAGCGTGCGGTTCATCCGTTGCGCTTTCTCAATCTGGTCCCACTCAGCCACGTGCTCGGACAATTCCTGGGCATCTTCGTGCCGCAACTACTCAGCGGAGAAGTTTTCTTTCAAGAGTCTCTCAGTCCGTCGCAAATTGTGGAAACGGTTAAGCGCGAGCGAATCTCGGTCGTCGTCACCGTGCCGCGCATTCTCGAACTGCTGCGCGAAAGCATCGAGAGAGTCTACGAAGCGCAGGGAAAGCTTGAGCAGCTTAGAAAGGAGATTGAGGCTTGCGAGGGTAAGCATTTCATCTTACGTTGGTGGCGATTCCGCAATCTTCACCAAATGTTCGGCTGGAAGTTCTGGGCGTTCGTCTCAGGCGGAGCAACACTCAATCCGGAGACGGAAACTTTCTGGCGGCGACTCGGATTTGCGGTAATTCAAGGTTACGGTATGACCGAGACCGCTTCGCTCATCAGCGTTAATCATCCCTTCAAAGTCAGACGGGGCTCGATCGGCCGCGTCATGCCCGGGCAGGAGGTGAAGCTGGCTGAGGACGGCGAGATCCTGGTGCGCGGCGAGAATGTTTCGCCTGGGTACTGGCGCGATGACGCGCAGGCCAAAGTCGGAGACGGTGGCTGGTTTCGCACCGGCGACATTGGTGAGATGGACGAGGAAGGCAAACTTTACTTCAAAGGGCGCAAGAAAGAAGTCATTGTCACTTCGGCGGGTGTGAACATCTATCCGGAAGATATTGAACCCGTCCTGGATCGCCAACCGGAAATAAAGGCGAGCGCCGTCATCGAAACCCAAAGTGCACATGGGCCGGAACCACTCGCCGTATTGATCCTGCGTGACAATCGCGTGAAACCAGAGGCGGTGATCGATCGCGCCAACGCGTCGCTGGCCCAGCATCAACAACTGCGGCGCTGGTTTGTCTGGTCCGGCGAAGACTTTCCCCGCGGCGCGATGCAGAAGGTTCGCAAACAACTGGTGGCCGAGAGAGTCAGGGCAGAGTTAGCCAGCGCAGTTCCTTCCTCTTCCACCGGCTACCCGGAGCCTCTCACTGAAATCGTCACGCGCATAAGCAAAGACGCGCCGTCGAAGCTTGATCCCTCCGCGAAACTGGGAACCGATCTCAAGCTCGACTCACTCGGCCGAGTTGAGCTGTTGAGTGCGCTCGAGGATCGTTATCAAGTCGAGATCGATGAGGCCGCATTCACTGACGCGACGACCCTCGCAGACCTTGAGAAAATAGTTCGGGAAGGCAAACATGAAGGGGCCGCGGCCTATCCCTATCCACGCTGGCAACAGCGCTGGCCAATTAGCTGGCTGCGAATCGCTCTGTTGTATTCGATTGTCCTTCCAGCCATCCTAATCATGGGCCGGCCCAGAATCAGAGGCAAGGAGCACCTGCGCAAACTTCGCGGTCCGATCCTCTTCATTTGCAATCACGTGACGATGGTGGATCACGCGTTGGTTCTATTTGCGCTGCCAGCAAGATTCAGGCCAAAGATGGTGATCGCCCAGGACGGCGAGCTCTTGCGCGAATGGCTGCATCCGCCAAAGGAAACAGGACTGTTCACGCGGTTGCTCCATCTGCTCCAGTACATCTCGGTCGTTCTTTTCTTCAATGTGTTTTCGATGCCCCAAAAGAGTGGTTTTCGTCGCAGCTTCCGCTTTGCCGGCGAGATGATGGATCGCGGTTACAACCTGATGGTTTTCCCCGAAGGGCAGCGCACCAGGCACGGAGCAATGAATCCTTTCATGTCCGGCACAGGGCTGCTGATCCGGGAACTCGATGCGCGAGTGGTACCCATACGGATTGATGGTCTGTGGGAACTCAAGCGAACTAACAGACACTTTGCCTTGCCCGGTGAGGTATCAGTGACGGTCGGCGAGCCGATCCATTATTCAAATCAGGATGAGCCGGGACAGATCGCCAGAGATTTAGCGCGTCGGGTGAAAGCGCTATGATCGCCTTACGAAAAATGCAAATAGAGCGCTCGACATTGTTGCTTCTGTTTCTCCTGCTGTTCGCGTCCGCTTATGCGCTTGCGCAACTGGGAAACGGCAAGACGAGCACGCCTGCAACTCCCCGGCTTGAAGAGTTGCGAGAGAAGGGTTCCGAAGCTGTGTTCAATCTCGACTACGAGGCCGCGCGCCAAACATTCAAAGAGATGGCCCGTCTGTTTCCGGACGATCCGACTGGGTCGCAAATGTTGGCCTCCACCCTGTGGTTGGAAACCTTGAATAAGTCGCGCTTGCAGCAAGCGGCGATCTACAGCTCGCAGTCTTTTGATGCGAATACCGAAGACAAACCTGAACCGCATGTCATCCAGGAGTTTCGTGATTTGACTCGCCAGGCGACGCAACTCGCGAGGGCTCGGTGGCAACGGAATCCGCCCGATCCGCAGACGCTTTACACACTAGGCGCCATCGACTCCTTGAGGGCTTCATTCGACGCCACAATTGAACACCGATTCCTTGCGGCCCTGCGCGAGGGATCGAGCGCCGTGGACAGAGATCGCGAAGTAATCAAACTTGATCCGAACTTCCACGACGCCGAGCTGACGATTGGCTTGTACGATTACATCGTCGGCACCTTGCCACTGCCGGCCAAACTGGTGGCGAGCATTGCGGGAGTCCGGGGTTCGAAAAAGCGGGGAATTCAGACACTCGAACGCGTTGCGAAAGAGGGACACTGGGAACGCGATGATGCCAGACTCTTGTTGATGGCTCTCTACAAGCGCGAAAAGAGGTTTCCAGAGTCGCTCGTCTTGTCACGTGAGCTGCAAGAGAAGTATCCGCGTAACTACTTGTTCAGATTGGAAACCGCAGACACTCTTGTCTCACAAGCTGCTGCTGAGCGACAGGCAAATCGAATGGCAGCCGCAGACGCCCTGGAGAAGGAGGCGTTGAGCACGTTCGACTCGCTACTCCGCGAACGCTCAGCGTCCGGCGCAAATGCGCGCGCGTTGGACCAGATCCATTTTCGTTATGGCGAGACTCTACTGCTATTGGGTCAACCAGAGCGAGCGGTTCAGCAATTCCTTGCGGCCGCAAAAGTGGGCGGGGCCGAGACGGTTCTGTTCACGCGAGCGCATCTGCGGGCTGGGCAGTCGCTGGATCTCGCAGGCAAGCGAAATGAAGCACTGAGCGAGTATCGCATCGTAGTGACTCGGCCAAACACATACAATTCGCTTGAGCAGGCGCGCCGCGGACTCAAGGAACCATACAAACAGACAAAGTAGAAAGCGATTATCAAAATGCGCGAAGTGAAGCATCCGTTTCAGGCGAGCATAAGAGCGCAAAAAAGGGATTGAGTTTTGATCACCTGGCGACGGCCCTCTTTACGAAAGCTGTCAAAAGGTCGAGAATCCTGCCTTAGTTACATTCATGCTTGAGCCCTCCAGGAACGGTTTCCGCCACTATCGTCAATTGGCACTCGTCGGATCGCTAATGTTCGCGACGTTCGTATGCCTTGGCCTTTTCGCTCTGCGCGTAGCACACTCGCACAAGTTCGCCTACCGTTACTTAATTTGGAATCTATTCCTTGCCTGGCTTCCCATCCTGAGCGCGCTGGTGGCCTACAATCTGCAAAGGAGACACTCGTGGGTTAACTGGATTCTGGTGCCGGCTTGCGCTTTGTTTTGGCTCGTGTTCTTCCCCAATGCGCCGTACCTGATTACAGACATCATGCATTTGCAGCGGCAGGCGACGGCGCCGTTCTGGTATGACCTGATTCTGTTTGTCGCCTTTGCCTGGACTGGTTTCTTTCTGGGGTTGGTCTCGCTCTTCATGATGCAGGAATTAGTTCGGCGGGCCGCTGGTAACACGGCCAGTTGGATCTTTGCGTTGGGCGTGCTGGCGCTGAGCAGTTTTGGAATCTATCTGGGCCGCTTTATGCGTTGGAATAGCTGGGATGTTTTTCTCAACCCGGGGCGTTTATTCGCCGACGTATCACAACAGGTGCAAGATCCGTTCACACGCTTCCAGGCCTTCGTATTCTCGGTACTCTTTGCCTGCTTCTTTCTAGCCATGTACCTGGCCTTGGTGGCCGTAACCCATTTCCAGCAGGAGGTGCGTGAGGGCGGGACAAAATGGGCATCACCGCAATCCGATTGAGGTAGAAACCCGCTTGGCGGACGCAAGACGATTATCCATCCCTTCATCCCCCCTCACTTTCTGTGCTACCCTTCTTTTCCTCAATGCTCAATCTTGTAAGCGTGATTGCGATCATGAGCCGGCTTCTGAGTTCTGATCTCTGACTTCTGTTTTTCATATGCCCTGGTTTCGGAAAAAGAAAGGCAAGATCGAGCCGGTGCGCGACTCAGAGCGCGTGGTGCGTACTGAGAATGTCTTTGTGCGCTGCGACGAATGCGGCGCGCACCTCTACAAAAAAGAACTGGAAGAGGCCTTACAGGTCTGCGTGCACTGCAATCACCATTTTCGCGTCGGCGCCTATGACCGTCTTGAGATGCTGTTTGACGACGCTTACTGTGAAGAACTGGACGCCGAAGTCGTCTCAACCGACCCGCTGGATTTTGTCGACAGCAAGCCTTACCTCAAGAGAATCGCCCAGGCGCAAAGCGCCACCGGATTGCCGGAAGCTGTGATTACCGCGCGGGGAAAAGTTGGCGGGCATCGGGTGCTGGCCGGCGCCATGGACATGAACTTCATCGGCGGTTCGATGGGTTCGGCGGTGGGCGAAAAAATCACGCGCCTGATCGAGCGCGCCATTAAAGAACGGGGCGCAGTCATAATGTTTGCCGCGTCGGGTGGCGCGCGCATGCAGGAAGGCACGCTATCGCTGATGCAGATGGCGAAAATCTCGGCGGCCTTGGCGGCGTTGGAAGAACGTCATCTGCCTTTCATTTCCGTGCTGACTGATCCGACGACCGGCGGTGTAACTGCAAGTTTCGCCATGCTTGGCGACGTCATACTCGCCGAGCCCAAAGCCCTGATTGGTTTCGCCGGCCCGCGCGTGATCGAACAGACGATTAGACAGAAACTGCCGAAAGACTTTCAGCGCTCTGAGTTCCTTCTGGCCCACGGGATGATCGACGCCATCGTCGATCGACGCGAGCTGCGCCCACTTATTATCAAGGCCCTGGACTTTATG
>Ga0209648_10001201_pt1 | contig 20674 bp, 19 predicted proteins | sample GraSoi2013_115cm_FD_185830 | JGI IMG/M metagenome (GOLD analysis project Ga0209648, IMG submission 185830) | Grasslands soil microbial communities from the Angelo Coastal Reserve, California, USA - Sample 9_17_2013_115cm (SPAdes) (version 2) | ecosystem: Environmental > Terrestrial > Soil >... | reverse complement strand
TTTCTAATTTCGCCGAGGGCTTGCCCCATTTTTGGAGCTCCTGCCTGGCGATCGATTCCGTGTGTACTTCATCCGGTCCGTCAGCGATTCGCAGTGTGCGCACGTTCGCCCACGCAGCCGCGAGGAACGTGTCCTGCGAGACCCCCGCGCCTCCGTGCGCCTGAATGGCCCGATCCAGAACCTGCAGGGCAACGTTGGGCGCGACAACTTTGATCATCGCGATCTCCGCGCGCGCCTCTTTATTGCCCACCGTGTCCATCATGTACGCAGCTTTCAGCGTCAGCAGGCGAGCTTGCTCGATTTCCATTCGTGAACTCGCAATGTCCGCGCGAATCGTGCCTTGCTCCGCCAAAAGCTTCCCGAAAGCCACGCGCGACTGCACGCGTTTGCACATCGTTTCGAGCGCGCGATCCGCAACTCCGATACAACGCATGCAGTGATGAATTCGCCCGGGCCCCAGCCGCCCCTGCGCAATCTCGAATCCTCGCCCTTCGCCAAGCAGGATGTTTGAGACCGGAACACGGACATTTTCGAATGTGACTTCGCCATGGCCGTGCGGCGCGTGGTCATACCCATATACCCTCAGCATTCGTTCGATCTTCACTCCAGGCGCGTCCATCGGCACCAGAATCATCGACTGCTGATTATGAGGCGCAGCCGAAGGTTCCGTCTTACCCATGAAGATGGCGATTTTGCAGCGCGGGTCGCCCGCACCGGACGTCCACCATTTTCGGCCGTTGATGACGTAGTAGTTGCCGTCCCGAAGGATTTTCGCTTCGATGTTCGTCGCATCGGATGAGGCGATTGCGGGTTCCGTCATCGCGAAACACGACCGAATGTCGCCTGCAAGTAGCGGCTTGAGCCACCGCTCTTTCTGTTCCGGTGTGCCATACCGGGCGAGCACTTCCATGTTGCCTGTGTCCGGTGCCGAACAGTTGAAGACCTCCGGCGCCATGATGCTGCGGCCCATCGTCTCGCAAAGGGGTGCGTATTCGAGATTGGTGAGTCCGGCGCCTTGTTCACTGTCTGGCAAAAACAAGTTCCATAGTCCGGCGGCGCGGGCTTTCAGCTTGAGCTCTTCAACGATCCTCGTGGGCGACCATCGATTTTCCTCGATCTCGTCGTAGAAGCGCTGCTCATTCGGATAAATGTGCTCGTCCAGGAAGGCCTGGAGTTGGCGTTGCAAGTTCTTCACTTTGTCGCTGAATTCAAAGTTCACTGGGGGCTCTCATCTGCCGGTGAAGCCGAGGGCGCGCTTCTCAAGAAATTAAGCGACGCCCTCCCTGAAGTCTCCCAGCGTGTCCGGGTAGTTCAAGGTAATGGCGGCCGCGCCATCGGCCAGGTTGTGCTACATCCCCCTGCTTGGCACGGCGGGCGAGATTATATACAACGGCAACGTCGCTAGTCACTATCATGTGTAAGCGACTGTCAAGTTGTCCCGTCAGGGCTCCCAGGTGGGTGATTGTTCCGTAGGCCGAACCTCCGGAGCACGGCGCCAGTCCTCGACCCGAACAAGCTTTCGGCTGTACGCTCAGGCCGTTTTGTGGCTACCACCGAGACAGCGCGCTGTTTTTTTAGGCCTGTCAAGAACTCGCGCCGGGGCCCACAGCCACCACAAAGTATGTAGCTGGCGTTGTGCCCACATTCTTGATTCCATGTTCGTCATTGGAGTGCACGAGCCCCACGGAGCCAGGCCCGAGAAGATAGCTCGTACCGCTGACCGTAAGTTCGACCGCACCTTCTCGAATCAGCCACATTTCGGAGTGCACATGGCGGTGTGCCGGGTGGCAGCGTCGTTTCATGTACCTCCAACGACTCGCCGGTGGCGAGCTTGCCTTTCAGAACGTCGCGGATCTGCGCATTGTTCGGCGTTCGAATCGGCAGCTTTTCGAACGGATACATTGCCGACGGCATGGATCCCTCCTGTGCGGCCATGCCCTCGGGCCGCATGACGGCGGGAAAGAAAACTGCCGGAAGCAATAGGCACATATCGCGTCGCTTGATGAACATTTAAACCTCCCGTTGTCAGTGGCAAAACAAATTGATAAGTGAATCGATCGAAATCTTGTGGAGAAGCTCCTCGACATCGAGACAAAGAATCATTAGCATGCCACCATTTGTCAAGTGGCGCGTTTTGTGCCAAACCTTCGGGACGGGCCGAGAAATGAGCGAACAGATCCGAACGCTGGAAAGCGACAAGAGGGTGAACCTCATTGGCTCGCGCAATCCCAACACCCTCCAAAAGTCGGAGATGAACCGTGAGTCGCTGCAAGTCACGGCGAGTGCGTTTCTTGTTCTGTTTTGCATCGTAGGCATGGCTCTTTGGGGACTTCCGTTCTACTACGATTTCATGGTGCAGCAGTTTGGTTGGACGCACGCGCAGGTGACCTCCGGCAATGCTTTGAGCAAATTGGTGGTGGGACCCATCTTCGGATTTATTGCCGGTTGGATGGTGGATCGCTTCGGGGCCCGCAGGCTCATGATGGCGGGAATTCTGATGGCAGGGGCCGCGCTGGTGGGTTTAGGCACCATATCTACCCTCGGAATGTTTTATTTTTTCTATATGTTGAATGCACTGGGCTACGTCTGCGGTGGGCCGCTGCCGAATCAGGTGCTATTGTCACGCCGGTTTGAGAAGTCGCGGGGAAAGGCGATGGGTTTCGCCTACCTGGGAATCGGACTGGGCGGCGCGGTGGTGCCGTGGATTTCGCACCTACTCGTGCGGCATTTTGGCTGGCAAGTGGCGCTCCGGGCGCTGGGTCTATTGGTCATACTGATCGCCCTCCCAGCCGCCTTTCTGGCAAAAGACGGGCCGCAGACAAAAGAAAATCGCGCACCGGCCAGACTGGCGGAGCCTCGGGGCGCGTTTCTCACAATTCCTTTTTTTCTGCTGACTCTCGGAAGCATGTTTTCCATCGCGGCGGTCAGTGGCACGCAGCAAAATCTAAAGCTGTTCTTGAGCTTGGACCTTCACTTTACGCAGAGCCAGGCTACGCGGGTGCTGTCGCTGGTATTGGGGTTCAGCATCGCCGGCCGTTTGCTCATGGGCTGGCTGGCAGATCGCTTTTCGAAGAAGTACGTCATGCTGCTGATTTACTTGCTTGTCGCGGCTGCCATTCCGCTGCTACTTGCAGGGCGGTCGACAACCGCTATCTTTACATTCGCGGCGGTGTTCGGGATCGCGCTTGGCGGTGACTACATGATCGTGCCGTTGATGACCGCGGAGATCTTCGGGGTGCAACTTCTCGGCCGATTGTTAGGCGTGATCCTGACCGCAGGCAGCGTCGCAGAAGCGATGTCTCCCTGGCTGGTGGGACACTTGCGGGACACCACCGGAAGTTATACCGGAGGTTTTCTCGCGCTGATTGGTATGGCCTTGCTGGGCGCCGCTGCGGTCGTGGGGCTGCCAAAGGGGCAGAAACCGGTATGAACACTCTCCGGATTCTGCGGCTGGGAGCGGTGAAGGACGTGGAGCGGTTTCAAGCTCATGTTCACTCGCTCGAATTGACGATTCCGTGCGATAGCGAGCTCCTGAGCGGATCCGGCTCACCACTACGATCGCCGCTCTCGCGTGGCGGAATCAAGATTGGCAACCGGATCGCGGTTCATCCGATGGAAGGATGGGATGGCATTTCGGATGGGAATCCGAGCGAGCATACGATCCATCGTTGGAAGAAATTCGGCCGGAGCGGGGGAAAATTAATCTGGGGAGGGGAAGCGGTTGCTGTTTCGCACGAAGGGCGTGCGAATCCGAATCAACTCATGGTGGCGGAGCACACACGAGAGGGATTGGGGGGATTGCGAAAGGCGCTGGTCGAAGAACATCGGCGGACGACGGGTTCAGACGAAGGGCTCTTCATCGGACTGCAGTTGACGCATTCCGGACGCTACTGCCGTCCGAATGCACACGACAAGCCTGAACCACGCATCGTCTATCATCACCCGATCTTGGATCGAAGATTGGGATTGTCTTGCGAGTATCCAATTCTGACCGACGGCGAAATTGGCGCGATCATTGAGGATTTTCATCGTGCGGCGAAAATGGGGCAGGAGTTGGGTTTCGGCTTCGTGGACATCAAGCATTGCCACGGATACCTAGGGCACGAATTCCTGAGCGCGCATACGCGGGAAGGGAAATACGGCGGAAGCTTCGAGAATCGCACGCGATTCCTGCGAGAAGTTGTCCAGGGGATTCGCTCGATTTCACCGGGGCTTCAGATTGGCGTGCGGCTCTCCGCGTTTGACACCGTGCCGTTTCGTCCCGATCCGTCCCAATCGGCCAATGGAAAGCTGGGGCCGGGAATTCCCGAATGTGAGGACAATTTGATTCCGTACCGCTGGGGATTCGGTGTGAAGCAGAGCGACCCAACACAGATGGATTTGACCGAGACGATTCGGTTTTTGTCTTTGCTCGAGGAGCTGGAGATTCGGCTCGTAAACATCACGGCAGGAAGTCCCTATTACAATCCGCATATTCAACGGCCCGCGCTCTATCCCCCGTCGGACGGATATCAGCCTCCGGAAGATCCGCTGGTTGGCGTGGCGCTGCAGATGAAAGTCACGCAGCAATTGAAGCGGCTCTTTCCGAACCTGATTTTTGTGGGAACGGCTTACAGTTACTTGCAGGATTTTCTGCCGCACGTGGCGCAGGCTGCCGTGCGCGAGGGGTGGACCGATTTGGTTGGGCTGGGAAGGATGGTATTGACCTATCCCGAGATCTTGCGGGATGCGACGGAAGGAAATGAGATTCAGCACAAGCGGATTTGCAGAACGTTCAGCGATTGCACAACCGCGCCGCGGAAGGGACTGCCTTCGGGTTGCTATCCACTGGACAGCTACTACAAGAACTCCGAATTGGCGGAGCGGTTGAAGTCCGCGAAGGCGAAGCGATGAAAATCGGGTCCATCGTTCAGCGGCAACAACCCGGCCGTAAAGTGCACGGCATTGCCGCCGCGCTCTTGCCGTTTGAAGCGGATGGACGAATTGCCGTCGAGGCGTTTCAGAATCATTTGCGCGCCACGCATCGCGCCGGATTGATGAACGCCGTGAATATGGACACCGGTTACGTGAACTGTCTGAGCGACTCAGAAAGGCAGGACGTGCTGCGCTGGACGCGGGAGGCCTTGGGTCCTGGCGTATCGTTTGTGGCGGGGGCTTACATCGAAGGGCAACGAGGCGACGTCGTTGATCTTTACAGGAAGCAGATAGAGGTCATTGTCAGTTTCGGCGGCGTCCCCATCTTATTCCAGACGAGCCGGCTGCACGGAAAATCTTCCGCCGAGAAGGCGGCGGCTTATGAGGCAGTGTGCCGGGGATGCCCGCACGTGCTGGCCTTCGAGCTGGGACCAATGTTCGCGCCGAACGGCGAGATTTTCGATGAAGAGACTTTCCGTCGCTTGATGGACATTCCGGAAATCATGGGAATCAAACATTCTTCGCTCGACCGGCTGACCGAGCTGGAGCGCCTCGCCATTCGAGACGCGCTTCGGCCGGATTTCCGGATCTACACTGGAAACGATCTGGGCATCAACATGATCGAGTACGGATCAGACTATTTGCTGGGACTGGCTACGTTCGCGCCGGAGAAATTTGCCGAACGTGACCGCTTATGGGAGACAGGCGACCCCGGGTATTACGCGCTCTCCGATGCACTCCAATACCTGGGCAACGTGGCGTTCCGTGCGCCGGTTCCCGCTTACAAACATTCCGCCGCCGCGTTTCTCCATCTCGTTGGGAGAATCCCTTCTGATCTGACACATCCCAAGAATCCAAGGCGCCCGGCGTGGGAAGCAGAAATTCTTCGAGATTGTGCGCGGCGGCTGGGTTTCTGAGTGGCGCAGGACTCGTGACTCGTTCAAGTGAAGCTTCCCACTAGTCTCCGCACCACGACGACTGAGGCAACGCCGCTTGTGGACGAGTTGCCACGGGTTTTCGTCGCTTGATTTTTTTGCTTGACAATGAGACGTTATCTCATTATATGAGACGCATGCCTCGACCTGCCCTACGCCGCTCTCCCTATCGCGTACAGGTGCTGGATCGCGCCTTGGCGGCCTTGGAGATATTGGCGAATCGTGACGGAGAGTGCAGCCTGGTGGACCTTTGCGCGGAGATGAAACTCCACAAGAGCACCGTACATCGGCTCGCCATGGTACTGGAGCAACATCGGCTCGTGGATAAGAATCCCGACACTGGCCGGTATCGTTTGGGCCTTCGGCTTTTTGAATTTGGATCCAAGGCCATTGCCGCCCTGGACCTTCGCGGACGCGCGCGGCCCTATCTCGATCGCTTGCAACGGCGATTCGGGGAGACGGTGTTCTTCTGCATTCTCGATGACGGCCAAGTTTTTTATATGGAAAAGGTAGAGTCACAACAGAGCGTGCGCACGGCGTGTACGGTGGGGAGCCGTGCCCCGGCGTATTGCACGGCTGTCGGCAAAGCGATGCTTGCGGAGCTTGCGGACCCAGAGGTGGGTGACATCATACGCCGCTGGGGGTTAAAGGCGGTCACCGCGAAAACGATCACGACCGCCACAGCTCTGAAAGCCGAGTTAAGAGCCGTGAGGTCGCGCGGCTATGCGATCGACGATGAAGAGAAGGAAGCAGGGCTTCGCTGCGTCAGCGCGGCGGTACGAGGCCATTCGGGAAAACTGTTTGCGGCTATGAGTGTTTCGGGGCCGGCGTTCCGCATGACCAAAGAACGGATTCCGGAGATCGGCCAGGCAGTGATGCGGGCCGCGAACGAGCTATCCGTTGAGCTGGGGTACGAAGGTGCGCCGCTCGAAGTTGTGCGCACGGCAGCGGGGTAGGCATATCTGCTAACGGCGCCCGGCGAAAGCCGGGTTTTTTTCGGAACCGGAGAGCGAGTGAGATGCCGTCTCGCAATGCAGTACACGTGGCTTAGGGTCAGAAACTTTCCTGGATGTTCCTCTGACGGCAAGCGCAAACGGGGTGGAAAGAAAAAAGGAGGCGGCCAGGAGGAATAGGCGGAAGGCGAGTTCTCTATTTTCTCGAAGGGGGTGTTCTCGTGGGAACGAAAGTGTTCAGATCAAATCAAGTTGTCTGGAGCAGCGAGTCTCTTAGGTTTGCATTGAAGGCGGCAGTGCTTGCGTTAGCGGCCGTGTTGACGACTTGCGTTATCGGCACCGCGGCAGCCCAGAGCATCTTCGGGCGTATCTCTGGAACCGTCACAGATTTGCAAGGCGGTTTGGTCGCTGGCGTGAAGATCACCATCGTCAATGAAGAGACGAAACTCGAAAGGCAGACTACGACTGATTCCAACGGGTACTATGTGGCCAGCGATCTGCCTGTCGGTGTGTACAGTGTGATTGCCGAGCAATCCGGCTTCAAGGTCATCAAAAAGACGGGATATGACCTGGTGGCGGGCGCTCGATTGACTGTAGACATAGGCCTGGCAGTTGGTTCCTTGTCGCAACAAGTGGAAGTGGCGGCGGTCGCTGAAACCGTGAATACCACGTCAGGCGAGCTCGCAAGAACCATCGATTCCAACCAAGTGAAAACGGTGGCATTGAACGCGCGGAACTACATGCAGCTGCTTTCTCTTACCCCCGGTACTGCCCTCACTGTCGATGACCAACTTAGCTTGACCACCAGCTTGGCTATCAACAATCAGTCGGTCAACGGCAACCGTCCCGATTCCAACGCACTGTCCGTGGATGGCGGCTTTAACATGGATTCGGGGTCGAACGCCAGCCAAGTTAACAACGTGGGCATCGATTTCATCCGTGAAGTGGCTATTAAGTCGTCAAACTTTTCGTCGGAATACGGGCGAAATTCCGGCGCCTCGATCAACGTGGTGACGCGAAGTGGGGGTGACGCTTACCATGGAACGGTTTTTGAATTCATTCGCAACGAGAAACTCGATGCGAGAAATCCTGCGCCGAACGCCCTGAAAACACCCCTGCGCTTCAACGACTTCGGCTGGGATTTTGGCGGACCGATCATACGCGGCAAGCTGTTTTTCTTCGCTGGCGAGGAATGGAAGAGGATACGCCTTACGGCAACGCCGCAATCGAGAACTGTTGCCACAGCAGCAGAGCTGACTGGCGACTTCAGCGCCTTACTCGCATTACCGGTTCCCGTGCAACTCCACGAGCCAGGCAAACCGGGCACCCCCATTCCCGGCAACCGCCTGGATCTCGATCCCAACACGCCGCTTACAACCGACGGCAAAGCGATTGCCAAGATCTACAGCACGATGACGGCACTAGCCAGCGGACTCTCCCCGGCCCAAAATGGCCCAGCCCTTAACGCGACCTTTCAGCCTAACAACCCGTTCAACTGGAGGCAGGATCTCGTTCGTCTGGATTATCACCTGAACGACAAGCACAGTCTCTACGGCCGCTATTTGCACGACAACTATGACTTGGTCGATGGTTTTGGGACCTTTGTCGACGCCGGCGTTCTACCTACAACTCCTACTCGTCGGCTGCGCCCGGGATATGGCGTTCAACTCGGCGAAACCTGGCTCATTACGCCACAAATCGTCAACCAGGCTAAGATTAACGCCTCCTGGAACGGCCAGCGCATACCTCCAGCGGGCGTCAACTGGCAGCGCGCTACCTATGGCTTTACCTTCCCCAGACTATTCGCGGGCGGACGATTCCCCAATGGAATCCCCGACCTCTCCATTAGCTCTGGAGGAGGCATGCCAGGAATCTCGGGTACGCAAGGTCCCGACTTCTCACTGCTATCGCCCACGGTAGATATCGCCCCAGCGGACGACATCACTTGGCAGAAAGGATCCCATACTTTCAAGGCGGGAGTTTTGGTAGCCCGCAACCGTAAGGATCAGAACGGCCGGTCCAGATATACCGGCCAAGTTGCCTTCAGCAACAGCCAAACGAACGCAAACACGACAGGTACGGCCTTTGCGGACGCCCTGCTTGGAAATTTTCAATCATACACCGAGGCATCGGACGACCCCATTGGACACTTCCGGTTCACGGACGTCGAAGCGTATGTTTACGATTCCTGGAAAGCTACGCGCCGGTTCAGCCTCGAGTTTGGCCTAAGGTATCAGCACGATGGGCCGACCTACACGCAGGCGAACAATATCGTGAGCTTTGACCCCAGCAAGTTCGACCAGACACAGGCCGTTACGCTTAACACGAGCGGCACCGCGATTGACACCACCAAAGGGGGCAATCGCCTCAATGGCTTGGCGCGCGCAGGCAATGGTGTACCTGCCGACCAACTCGTCCGCGTACCCAATGGGAATAGTCCTTCAGTGTTGGCGGTGCCGGCAGGCGCGCCTCGCGGTTTCTACGACGTCGAGCACCTGTTCGCGCCGCGCTTCGGTTTTTCCTACTCACCGTTTAAGGACGATCGGACCGCCATTCGAGGTGGCATCGGTCTTTTTTACGATAAACCCGAGGGTAACATCATTTTCTCTCAGCTCAACATCCCTCCTTTTATCCAATCCTCAACATTCCAGAACGGCAATTTATCCAACCCTTCCGGTGGCGCCGCTGGGGCTGCATCTCTCTTGGGGGTGTCTGCGATTGATCCTCATTTGAAGCTTGCACGGACCACGAGTTACAGCCTGGGCGTGCAGCGGGAGATGCCGTGGGGAGTCCTTTTCGAGGCGTCGTATGTAGGCAATCAGCAACGGCACATATTGCGTCAGCCGGATATCAATCTGCCAACCTTCGCGCAACTTCAGGCCAATGCGGCGCTTCCCGCGCCTTTACCCCTCAACCGGCTGCGCCCGTACCAGGGATACACCTCGATTCGCATGTATCTGAGCGATAGTACGGCCAACTACAACGCCTTCCAGGTTTACGCAACGAAGCGGAAGGGCGACTTCATGGCCACGGTCAGTTATACGTGGTCGAAGACGCTCGCCGACTCCAGCTCTTTGACCGCAAACCCGGACAATTGGCGCGATCGAAGGTACAACTATGGCGTGGCGGACTTTGACCGCCGGCATGCTTTTGCCGCCACTTATTTCTACGACTCTCCCTTGTTCCGGCACCGGGGCGGGTTCGTCGGCGCTGCGCTTGGCGGCTGGCAAATAAGCGGCATAACCCGTGTTCAGTCTGGACCACCCATAACGATTCTGGCCAATGCCCCCCTCGGCAACACTAGCGTGAATGGGCGGCGCGCAGATAGAGTCTCCGGCGTATCGCTCGCTCCGACCGCTCCGGGTCAATTCTTTAATCCGCTTGCCTTTAAGAACCCCTCTCCAATAAGCCCGGGCACAAGCGGAGTGGGAACCTTTACCGGCCCCTACATTTTCGTGACGGACCTGTCGTTCCGCAAATACTTCAAATTGCCCAGGGAAAATATGGGCCTGATGTTCGAGTCGGACTTTTTCAACGTATTCAACCGCGCGAACTATTCGCTGGGCAGCCTGGGCAACGCGACTTTGACTTTTGGCTCCGGCAACTTCGGAAGTGTTGGAAGCGCGAGCAACCCGCGTAACGTGCAGTTTGGATTGAAGTTCAACTTCTAAGCGTAACGGTCCGGAGCGAAAATCAGATTTTCGCTCCGGACGCTCACCCAGCCCGCTTAGCTATGTGGGAGCCGATGGTGTCCGCAGTCTGAGACTTGCTTCTGGAATCAGTATCAGGGTTCTTTTTGCATTTGTGGCAGGAGCCTTCAAAGGAGTCGTCATGAGCGCGCAACCCGAGGTAGCTATGGAAAAGATGGTCTTTCGCAAAACGAATGGCCAAACAGGACGTCACCTTGCGGTGACTCCCGAGAACAGTACGATGCGGCACCTGGCGTACGGCCGCATCATTCTAAATTCATCGAAACCGTCCGTTTCGTTTTCCAATGGAGACCGTGAAACTGGGCTGCTCTGTCTCTCTGGGAATGCCGCTGTGAAGGTGGCAGGGAACGAATTTGAAATTGGGAAATTCGATGCGATTTATGTTCCACGGGATTCGTCGATCGAAATATCGACGAGTAATTCCGTGGACCTCGCTGAATTCTCTTCGGACGTAACCGGGAGATACCCGTTGAAGGTGGTGCGGTACGCTGATGTTCAAAAAGATCCCGGCTTAAAGTTCGCCACGGGTGGCCCTGGTTCATCGCGCGAACTGAACATGCTTATCGCGAAAAATGTGGAAGCAGGCCGGCTCGTGGCCGGTTTCACCTACTCCGATCCCGGGAACTGGACGAGTTGGCCACCGCACGAACACGCGAAAATGCTGGAAGAGATTTATGTGTACTTTGATATGCCGCCGCCGGCCTACGGCATTCAACTGGTGTACAACGATACCAACTATCCGGAATTGATAACCGCGGTGCGCGACGGGGACGCGGTGTTAATGCCAAGCGGCTACCATCCTAACGTTTCCGTGCCCGGACATCGCATAGCGTTCCTGTGGGCGATGGCCGCCCACCGCGAAGTGGAAGACCGTCAGTTCGGCGTAGTAAACATTCAGCCAGGCTTCGCTGGCAGCGGCTCCGGGTTGGAGACTGGGCGGAAGAAATAGAGATGGCTTTGGAAGCAGCGCAAACGATCGACAAACATAGGAATAGGGCGACGGGCCTCGAAGCGTTTCAGTTGCATGGCAAGAACGCCCTGGTCACGGGCTCGCGCAAGGGACTCGGCGCGGCGATTGCCATTGCGTTGGCACAAGCGGGAGCAAATGTTGGTTGTCACGGGCGCGATCCGAATCCAGGAAGCGCGTGCGGTGAAATCCGAGCGCTGGGGCGAAAATCATTTTATTTTGCCGGCGATGTTGCAGTTGCCGAAGTCTGTTCGCAACTAATCCAGAAAACGGTCGCTGAATTCGGTTCGATCGACATCCTCGTGAATAACGCCGGTACGATTCGGCGCGCCCCCGCGGCGGAATTCTCTCCCGAATATTGGAACGAGGTGATTGCCGTTAACCTTACGGCTGTCTTTCGTCTCTCGCAGCTTGCTGGTCAGCAGATGCTCAGGCAAGGGAAGCCCGGGAAAATCGTAAACATTGCCTCTGTTCTTTCGTTTCAGGGCGGTATCCTTGTGCCCGCGTACGCCGCGGCCAAGGGCGGCGTCGCCCAGCTCACAAAAGCACTCTCCAACGAATGGGCGTCCAAACGGATCAACGTGAATGCAATTGCTCCTGGTTATATGGCAACGGACAACACGGCCGCGCTCCGCGGCGACCCCGTTCGCGGCGGCCAGATTCTCGAGCGCATCCCCGCCGGCCGCTGGGGTAATCCTGAGGACCTTGCGGGTGCGGCAGTATTTCTTTGTTCCCCGGCGAGCGATTACGTTCACGGCCATGTCTTGGTCGTTGATGGCGGATGGTTGGCTCGGTGAAGTGACGATCGCATGGCGTGAGTAAATCGGAGGATTCGAATGGGTTCCCAAGCGAAGATATTTCCCGATCTGATTGTCGTGAAACATGAGGCCGCACAAGAGTCAAAACCTGAACCGGGTCTCACGCGCAAGGTGATGGCCTACAACGACAAACTCTTCCTCGCCGAGCACCAAATGTCCCGAGGTTGGGCAGGCAGTGTCCACAGCCACCCCCACGACCAGATTGTCTACGTCGTTCGCGGACATTTGAAAGTCACTTGTCAGGGAAAAACATTCGACGTTCGAGCCGGTGACAGTTTCGTGGTCCGTGGTGGAGTCGAACACGGCGCCTCGGCTTTGGAAGACTCGCTCGTAATCGATGTTTTTACACCTTGTCGCGAAGATTACATCATTTGACCGCAAGACGCAGGACCGGCGTGTTTCTTTGCCGCTGGCGACCCGAGTAATGAATTCGGAAGTCGTTGCTGGACTCGTTTGAAGAGGAGGCCTCCGTGCCCGCCAAGAAAATGGCGATGATTCGAATAATTGGACTCGGCGCGGCGGCGTTTCTTGCCATTCCAGGCTTGTGTCTGGCTCAAGCAGCTAAGGATTCCGCATTGATCAATACGGCGGACCTCGACAAGGAAATCCGCCAGTTTCTCGCGCGAGAAATTGCCGCGCACGTTGAGGACATTAAGAGCCTCGATCCGCCTCCGGATCGCGTCGTCGGAGCCCTGACGACGGGGGAGTTTTCCTGGGGAACGTTCATGCGCACTCTCGCGGCGTATTCAGATCTTGACCGGACACGAACCGTCGCGGGCCGCGACGTCATTCCCATGATTGCGAAAATAGGCCCGATCGAGTTGCGTCAAGGTGGCAAGACTTGGGCGCAGCTTTACGCCGCGCTCGCGCTGCAGCACTTTGGAACGGATCTCAATCACAATGCGTTATGGCAAAGCCTGTCGCCCGATGAGAAGGTGGCTTGGAAGTCTCTTCTTGATCCTGGCCGCTTCTACGACCTGAAGACACACAGATTAATCCACCTTCCTGAAAACTATTTTGGAGTTGCCGCGCGTATTGCGGCCATCGATTTCCGCGTGGGCTTAATTACGGATCGTGCCTACGTGGATGACTTGCTTGACCGCGCGGCACAGCAATTCACTGGCGGAGCCCTCTTTGCGGACGATGCTCTTCCAACAGGAAGGTACGATCGGTATTCGAACGAATACGCGAGAGCTATCTATGACGCGGCTGTCACAGCCGGCCGTGCGGACATCATGAAGGCTGTCGCGCCTTCGCTAAAGGAACAGATGCGGCTTTGGTGGGACCTCCTCGCTCCGGATGGATACGGCTATTCCTGGGGTCGCAGCCTCGGTGCGATCAGCTATATGGACACACTCGAAATTTCTGCTTTTCTCGCAAGCTATCCGGAATTTCGACCCGCTCCTCTCGTCCAGTTGGCATCGGCTTACTACGCCGCCTGGCGCTGGCTGCGCTCCGATTTCAACGATCAAACGCACCTTCTCTCTGTTTTCGCGTTTGGCCGCGGTGACTACAGCTATATCACGAAAGAACGGGAGTGGCAGCAAACTACGGCCTTCCTGGGAAAGCTCATCAATGCGCATGTTGCTTTAATAGCGATTCTGGAGAGAGAAGGAGTGGCGGGCTTTCCGCCTCGGCCGGCGCTCCCCGATATTGCTCGTTTTGAATTTTTCAAGCGTGAGGCGGGGCGGCAATTCGGCGTATGGTTAATACGTCGCGATGGGATGCGCTTCGCGCTTCCTTTCGTGACCGGTCGTCGCGCCGCAACTTCGGACTACTTGCCCGCACCCCATGGTCTCCCAGGCTTCGCAGTGCCGGTCGAGCAGATATATCCATGTTTCACTCCGTACTTGGAACTGGAAGATGGGAGAGTAATCGCGGCCGCCGATGGAGCAGATGAGATTCGCCCAGCGCCGGACGGCAGTAGCGTGACAGCAACATGGGATCGTTGGGTTGTGCCCGGCAGCAAGGCGGGTGAGACGGTCGATCCGGGAATTACGAGCACGGTGACTTGGTCGGTCCAGGAAGGCACATTAGCCAGAGATGAGATCATAACTGCCGCAAAGCGAGTCGGTGTGAAGCGGCTGTGGATGGCCATTCCGAGCCGTGCTGACCAACTCAGTACTACTTTCTCAGATGCCGGGAGGTCGGACCGGCTAGCGTCGGCGGAGGGCACTATCGAAATACGCGTTGCCGCCTCGAACTTGCCGATTTTCATCTCAGCGCTCGCTACCGGCGACACTATACTGGGTCGTGGCGCTCGTGGAGCAATCCCTTTGCAGCTGGAATTGCGGTCCGGCCAGACGATACTCGACCGCGATCATCCGCTGCGGTGGAGAATTGAGGTCGCCACTCAAAAGGGCGACCGCCTAACCAACTGAACTACGTTCCCGCTAAAGGGTGTTGGGTCACAATGGTGGGCACTGTCCGATTTGAACGGACGACCTTTCGGGTGTAAACCGAACGCTCTAACCGCTGAGCTAAGCGCCCGTAGTGAATTCATCGTACAGGAAGCCACAAGCACCGTCAACGCACGCGGATCCACCTTTTTCTTGTTTGCGGAACCATGTCGAATATTTGCATTGGTGGCCGAGGGGGGCGCGGCATGCTGCGCACCTACAATTGGGGATTTCCGTGCGATTCCGTGGGCACTGGTACAGTTTCGATCTGAGGGGGCTTTGAAATGACTTGGGTTGTGTGGCATGCTGCCCGTATGAAGAAACCACGTAAGGCCAAGAAATCTCCCCCAAAGAAACACAAGCCTCGTTTAGATGCCAACCAGATCGCTTTCAAGATGGTTCAAACCACAATTCGGGAATCGGCGAAATAAAAACAAAAAGAGCCTTGAGGCAGCGACACACTCAAGGCCCTTCCTGCAATCCTAGTACGTTAACCTGTCACCTCTATTATAAAATTGCCTGTCAAGAAAGTGCCAGATTACGGGGAAGGCCCCTGTCCTAGCCTCCCCGCCAACCAGTTCACCGTGCCGCTGTACAGGAACTGGTGGACCTGACGGGACTCGAACCCGCACCTTGTAACTTGACAGGTTAACGTGCTCCCATTACACCACAGGCCCACAGGTATATTAGCACATTTTGGGGGTTGCAAGGCACTACGTATTTTGATACGATTTGGGGTGCGAAGACTTTTTGGTTTGCAACATTTCAGGATTGGAGGTAGGATTCAAGTCATGGGATACGAAATTTTTACTCGACAGGTTATTAGGGTCAGCACACCGACCATTACACTAAACAGGCGTGGCCGCATGGTTTTTAACGTTGCAGCTACCAAAATTCTGCACGATTTGGGGGCCGAAACGGCGTTTCTTCTCTGGGATTCCAATGCTCGCAAGTTTGCTGTCAAACCTACCAGCAAGCGGGATGAGAGGGCCGTTGCTGTGCGGTATTCCCCTAATCACAAATGGGCGGCAGTTTCAGCCATGGGGTTTCTCACCCATATCGGGCACGACATGGAGACAACCAAGGCTTACCCGGCAACGTGGAACGCAGATGAGGCTATGTTGGAAGTGTCTATGAGCGCTGAGAATGCGGAAAGCCAGCTTTCCAAGGCGACCTCCGAAGTGCCCCGTCTAGGCACTATCGCAAAGCCAACAGGAATACACCGAAGGGCTGCCAGATAAATGGACACTAAAGGGCAGGATTCTATGACGTTAGATACATAGTCTGCGGATTCACTGCTAGACCTACCGATCCGTGGGCCACAACACTAAGGCCCATCCTGACGCTACCTTTCGACGGGGGGCGTCAAGACGGGCCATGGTAGTGCGCAACTGAGCTAGGGGGGCCCGGAAGGCCTCTCTAGCCTGTAATAATGCATTATACCTCAGTTTTCTTGAGTTTGCCCCAACGGGCCTTGGCGGCCTTTTGCGCAATCGCTTTTCTACGCTCAGGAGTTAGCGCGGCTGCGCGGGCCTTACCGCCCTTCAAACCCCCTAATTTTCCAAGCATTTGCGCGGCTTTGTTTTTCTTCTTCATAACCGCTCAAGCATAGCTTGACCGCTCAAGCAAAGCAAGCAAAACTTTCTTTACTTTTCCCTTGACATGCTTGACCGCTCAAGCATAGAATAAGCGTATTATGAATCGCCTAACAATCGAGAAGCGAGTACAAATCATCTCTGCTCTAGTCGAGGGCAACGCAATCAACGCGACCGCTCGCATGGCCGGGGTATCGAAAGTCACGATTCTCAAGCTACTCAAAGACGTTGGCGAAGCGTGCTTGGCGTTCGAGAATAAGACTCTGCGCAATCTGACTTGCAAGAATATTCAGTGCGATGAGATTTGGAGCTTCTGCTACGCCAAAGAGAAGAACGTACCTCAGAACAAGAAGGGGCAATTTGGGTATGGCGACGTTTGGACGTGGACGGCTTTGGATGCCGACACAAAGCTCATGTGCTCGTGGATGATTGGAGATCGTAGCGCAGCGACGGCCAACATGTTTATGCAGGATTTGGCGATGCGTCTAGCGAATCGGGTGCAGATTACGACGGATGGATACAGGCCCTATGTACAGGCGGTAGACAGTGCGTTCGGTATCAACGTGGACTATTCGATGCTTGTCAAGCTATATGGGAATGACCGCGAATCCAGCGAGGCACGTTACAGCCCTGCGGAGTGTATCGGGTGTCGCAAGGTAGAGATTACGGGCAATCCTGACCCCCGCAAGGTTTCCACTAGCTACGTAGAGCGGAATAACCTCACGCTCAGGATGCAAATGCGGCGCTTCACGCGGCTCACAAACGCCCATTCCAAGAAGATCGAGAATATGGGGCACGCGCTGGCCCTGCATTTCGTTCACTACAATTTCGCTCGCATTCACCAGACATTGCGTGTTACACCTGCGATGGAAGCGGGAATCGCTGACCATGTTTGGAGCATCGAAGAGATTATCAGGCTCGCGGATTCAAACTGAACCAGTGCCATTCCGTGGGTTTCCTTGCACTTTATTGGCGCAGCCAGTAAACTCACTCTCTTGCGTTTGTGTAAAGGAAATTCACTGAGATGCTTCTCGTACGGGACTTTGTAGCGCACATGGCGAACGAGGTTGTGAAACGTCTGGTCGAAGGCGGGCAGATCGAGACCAAGGCTGCCGCCGCGGTGGCCAACCGGGTTCGTCTGCGCATGCTGGAAGAACTCACGGTCGAGGAGCGGCTCAACGAGGAAGTGCGGCAGATCCTGATCGATCACCAGGACGAGATGCGGCGAACCAGCGTCTCTTATCAGGAGATGTACAAGAAGGTGAAGCAGCAGCTGGCGAGAGACCGCAAGCTGATCCTGAGGTAGAAATCGGAAAATCGAAATTGGAGAATGGCTAGGATGCGAGCTGCCAGGATTCGGACTCGCAATGTTTAAACACGGAAAGGGAAGATGCGCCTCACCCGCGAAAAAATCATACGGCTCTCGCACCAAATAACGGAAGTGCTGGTCGAAAGCGAAGAAGTGGAATTCGTCGACGACCGCGACACCATTCGCCAGCAGGTCGTGCAGATTCTGACCGCCACACTGAAAGACGAAGAGAAGATTGAACTGGAAGTGCGCAAGAGAATCACCTCGCAGAAGAAAGAAATCCTGGAAGGCAGCGAGGAGTGGGACGTCCTCCATAAGAAGTATTACCAGGATGAACTTCGCCGCATGGGCATCGCCGCCGCTCCCGACGACCGCCATCGGTCGTGACTTCTTTGAAGTCGTTGTTAGTTTACGGTTGTCACTTGTCAGTGAAGAGGGAGTAAGCGCGCTGCCGGAGATAACCGACGCTCGCTGGGCAGTGTGAGCACTGAACAAATGCCTAGAGTCCGTTGGAATTCCCAAGCACCTAAAGTTCTTCTTTAGAAATACCACTGCTGCCCCCTACCCCCACCCCGGTGTTTTTCGCAAAGAGTGCGGAATCGCTTGAAAAGAAAAGAGTTGAGTTTTGCGCGAGTGCAAAAAATTGCCAAAGAGTGCGCAAGAGTATGAAAAAAAAGGGGATAGCGCGGAAACTCGTTGCAACGTTAGAAGGTTCGAAGGTTGGCGGCTTGGGGAGGGGGTACACCCCCCATTACATGCATGAATTTGAAAACAAAAGGGTTGCAGAATGGGTTCCACGCAAGTGTATGAAAAAAAAGGGGAGGTTTTTTCTGAGATGAGGGAGGGGTGAGATCCAAAATGGGAATGTGCGCGGGGAAGAATCGGGGAAGTCAGAACGTTTAAAGGTTTGCACGTTGGAACGTAGAAGAGAAGAGCCGGAAGGGGCGAGACGCGGATCGAGCAGAGCGTACGGGCTAGGCGGGTACCCCGAGCGAATCGGGGCAGGTGCAGCCGATTAATCACGACCCATGCTACCAAAACTTAAACCATGTGTCAAGTACAAGTATAGTACTAGTATTTAGCGAACTATCATACATATTTGTTCGAAAGATTCCGCAAAGAGAAGAAAACAAAGGGGTAGAGCTCACTGTGTGCCGTGGAACCGCTTGCGGGACGGGTGAGGTCTGGAAAAATGCTCGATGAGGGGCGCGCGCGGAAAGGAACGAGAGGCAAGATCAAAGCCTGCCCCACCCGAGGAGTAGCCCACGTTTTCAAGAACCAAACCCGAAAGGGAAGGCCACCCCGGAAAAACACAGAGTCAAAATCAAAATCGTCTCAGGACTTCAAGGATGCCCAACCGCCAGTTTATGAAACCCGCCCGAAATTCCAGTCCCACGCAAAAATACCCCTCCGTCAGGGGCTGACAGTAAACCACTCTCGCTTGCAGGCGAAACTCGCTTGACAACGAAACCAGCCACGGCTGGTCGCCGGCCCGCCAGAGACGCTTGGTTACCACGCGAGCACCGTGGGGACTGACATTAACCGTGATCGCCTTTTCAGCAACGAGCAACTGTTCGTCGGTCACAAGATGCGCGTGGACCTCCAGCGGGACGCGCTTCTCCATTCTTCCGTCTAGAGGCATAGAACCAGGACGTTTTTCGGAGTTTTCTTTTTCGGGAGCGCGTTCCGGACTGCACGGTTCAGGCGTGGCCCTTGCAAAATTTCTGATGGTTTCGTTTTTGCTCATACATGGCCTCGTCGGCTTGCGCCATAAGTTCACCGAGCGAAACGGCGCGCTTCGGATCAAACCGCGCCACACCAACGCTGAGCGACAGCTGGTAACGAGATTCGCCGGCATTCGACTTCTTGAGAGTCTTTTCCAATCGGGGGAGAAGGACTTCCTGGGTCTGGTTGGACGCTTCTGGCGCCAATACGACAAATTCATCCCCACCGAGGCGAGCCAGAATGTCGGAATCTCGAAATGCCTGTTCCAAAGCGTCCGCAGTGCGAATCAGCGCCAGATCCCCCTCCTGGTGCCCATAGGAGTCATTGATGTTTTTCAGGTTGTCGACGTCGCAATACAACAGCAAGAGGCTTTGTGCCTTCCGGCCCGCCAGCTTGAGTTGATGCGCTGCGGCCGCAAAGAAGCCGCGCCGGTTGTACAGGCAGGTCAATTCGTCGGTGAGAGCCAAATGGCGCAGCTCTCTGTCCAAAAGGGCCTGCTTGACGGCACACCAGACCGCAGGGTGGGTTGCAGCCCTGAGAGTCCGCGTGTCCGGGGCGTCTAACTTCAGGATTTTAGAAATCTCGTCCACTTCCTTCAGAATCTGACCAAGTTCATTGTCTGCGGTTTGCGCAGCGGACGAGAGAATCTCCTCAAGGCCCTGTTCCGCAGGACCGTTCCTTCTACCCATGGCCAGAACTCTACGGTTGGATATGTGGTTCGGCAGACCGGTCCTAAAGCGAGCAGCCTGCGGTTGGTTATTGGCCCGCAATTCGTGTGTTGGCATCACCCCTCCTGCCAGTAAGTGCGAAGAGCGGCCTCACTGGAAGGGACATCGTTCCATTGAACCGGCTGGTCGGCTAGCCGTTAAGTGCTGTAATGTTGGTACGGGTAATTCCACTAGTACTTCCGCACGACATGGCATTCATGAGAGGGAAGCGACCCGGTCCGTCAGTCCTGACCAGCATTTAGCTAGTGACTCAGGTATTTACCTGAGGCCGGTTGCAGGGGTTCATTTGCTTGAGATATCACGTAAGTCATGGTATTCGTTGCGAATCGGCAGGGGACCGAGACAGTTCGCCGGTTCACCTCCAGTCTGTTCAGAGCAAGGAGAATCGATTCATGTCCAAGCGAGAGAGCACTTTGAAGGACTCGGGGGCACGGAACAATACGGGAGTGGAATTGGTGCGGAGTGAAGCGCCGTCAGAGCTTCTACGTGAACTGGTGGCGCACCTCCGCCAGAACCGCACGCAGTTGCGCGAGGAATGGGTGGTACGCATCACGGAGACGCGCCTGCTTACGGCGATGACCAAGGAAGAGATTTTCGCGGAGGCGACTTCGGTGTACGACA
>Ga0209648_10001200_pt1 | contig 20681 bp, 17 predicted proteins | sample GraSoi2013_115cm_FD_185830 | JGI IMG/M metagenome (GOLD analysis project Ga0209648, IMG submission 185830) | Grasslands soil microbial communities from the Angelo Coastal Reserve, California, USA - Sample 9_17_2013_115cm (SPAdes) (version 2) | ecosystem: Environmental > Terrestrial > Soil >... | reverse complement strand
GCGTACCCGCTGCCCCGGCGAAATGTAGCTAAAAACATCTCCCTGCTGCTGATCGGTTCCTCGCATGCTCAATGAGACGCGCCCCGTGCCGCCTCGTTACACAATTTCCGACTTTTTCAGCAGCCTGTTAAAGCATCCCGACAGATGCGCCCTTTTTAAGTCGGATGAAGGTTCATTCTTTTCTGGAGATCGAAGGCCGCCGTTCGCGGCTTAGGTAAGGCTCAGCTTGTTGGTGTCAGTCCTTTGGCACGAGAGTCCGCAGCTTGACGCCTATCCGACTGGCAATGGACCTCGATTGTTCGAAAGCGATTCGACCATCCTTAAATGGCGAATGAGTGCATAGTCTTGCTGGAAGCATTTGTGGAACGCCAGTTGCACTGACGGATTTGGTGTTCTCAGCGGACGCGGGGACGAACTCATCGATCTGGCACGAGTCAATCTCCTCCGCTAACGAGTCCCAAATTGGTCAGCTGGATTGAATGATGATGACTGCCAACAAGGAGAAGCGAGGAGTTGCAGCATGACTTTAGCTCGATCGTGTGACGTCATCGTCATCGGGGGCGGTGCGGCAGGAACAGCGGCAGCCGTAGGCGCGGCGAAGGCTGGCGCCCAGACATTACTCGTCGAGTCCGGCCCGTTTCTGGGGGGAGCGGCCACGCTGAAAAATGTTCTTACCTATTGTGGTCTCTTTACGAACTACCAGAAGAAACAGGCTGTTTTTGGGGTTGCCGACCAGGTGCTCCAACAGTTACGTGAGATGGGCGCCGCCTCGGAACCGATCCAGTTTCACGGAGTGGCCGTTCTCATCGAACCCGAGTCCGTGAAATATGTCTTAGACCAGTTGTGTAAGCACGCGGGCGTGCAGATTTGTTTGCACACCACGCTTGTTTCCGCCACCCGTAACGGAAATCACATCACGAGCGTCACGCTCCACGATCACGGGGGCAATCACGAGGTCAGGGCGAAAGCCTTCGTCGATGCCAGCGGAGAAGGAGACCTCGCTTTCTTTAGTGGAGCCTCCGTACGCTATGGAAATCATGGGACCGTCCAGACGGGGACGTTAAGTATGCGTCTGGGTGGGATTACGGCAGATGCCGATCTTTCGCCAACTCGCTGGACAGCCGCCATTCAGCAGGCGAAACAGCGCGGGGTCAAACCGCTTGTTTCCGAGTCCGGGTTATTCTTCCGCGTTCCGATTACAAACGACGTGGCAACCTACTTCATTGATCAGAAATACGACGGCAGAGATGCAGAAAGTCTGACTGAAGCAGAAATCCATGGGCGAGAACAGGCCAGGGCCTATGTGCAAGCCTTTCGCACGATACCCGGTTGTGAGCATGCGTACATCCTGGCAACGGGACCAGAAATCGGCACACGTGAGTCCCGTCACGTGAATGCACGCTATCAGGTCACGACACAGGATATCGAGAACGGAGCGCGCTTCGACGATGTGGTGTGCCTGGGGGCGTGGCCGATTGAGTATCACACCGAACCAGGGCAACCGACGGTCTGGCGGATGGTCCACGAGAATAGTACCTATGACATTCCCTTGAGGACGCTGTGCAGCAAAGACACACTCAACCTGTTTGTAGGAGGCCGTCTAACGGATGGTGACAGCTATGCAGGCGGTTCACTGCGTGTCATGGGAACCTCTTTCGGGACAGGACATGCGGCTGGTGTGGCGGCGGCGGTCTATGCGCAATCACAAGGAAGTGAGTACATCTTTGTTCAGAAAGAGCTTGTCCGTCAGAATGCGCGTATCAAGCTGGATCAATAAGCCAACGCTGGCGAACTAGACGTGAGCGTCCTACAAACTGCGGTGTGGAGTACAGTCGGACGGACCGGTTTTCTAGGGGGAAGTATTGTCGGATTAGCCCAGTAGATGATGTTGCATCGACCCGTTGATCTGGCAGCGTTTACCGGAAAATGGCCACTACGTTAGTTTTATATTTGACACAGAGGTCACTAATCTGGTATACAATCTGTGTGAAGTAGTTCGCCCTTCCGTAGCGAAACTCGGTTACAAACTGAATGCTTCTCTTTGGCGACGTCCGCGCCTACCCAGCGCTCGAAGGACCGGCCTGGCGTACTTTCGCCGCTCCGGATGATAGGTTCACGGCCGGACTAACCCATTTAGAATCAACACTTATGGGATGCCCGCAAGTGTTGATTCTAAACCACTTACATGCACTCTAAGTCTTTTAGATGCAACACTTACAAAAAACATAGGGGGGTGGGTCTGTTATGGTTAACCAGACACCCGACGAAGGGTGTCTGTCCTGAACGACCATAGGGAGTGAAGGATCTCTCTTGGAACTTTGGAGTGCGGCGGCTTGCCGCCGCTTTTCCTCCTGCCGTTCCGTGCGTGCAACAGCCACTTTCAACTAAGCCAGAATTCCGCTGGTTCGCCGGGACCACCTACGGCCTGCCTAGCCTCGGCGCCGTTCTTCCCGGTGAGGAGGGCCTGCCCGCTTCCAAAATACCGCTGGCCTCTGACGAATAAACCGGGCCAGCCTCAAGTAATGTAATAATAGGTCTCTTTTTTCTGTGAACTAAAAACGATCAGCTGTGAACTTATTCCAATGATCCAACCGGACTTCCGCGAATTTCAGCGCTTAGCCAAACAGGGCAACCTCATCCCGGTCTACGATGTTTTTTCGGCGGATTTGCTGACTCCCGTCAGCGCCTATCTGCGCATCGCCCAAGGCGCGCGGTACTCCTTCCTCCTCGAAAGCGTGGAAGGCGGCGAAAAAATTGCGCGCTACACGTTTGCGGGCGCGCACCCTGAGGAAGTTTTCCGCTACGCCAGCGGCGCGTGCGTCCTCGAGAGCCGCGACCGCATGGTCTGGGAAGAGCGCGATCCCATCTCGTTCCTGCGCGAGCGCATCGAGCGTTTTCGCCCCGTGCGCCTTCCCGGATTGCCGCCGCTGGTCGCCGGCGCCATCGGCTATTTCAGCTATGACATGGTGCGCCTGATCGAGCGCATCCCCAAGCGCCTCCGCGATGAAATCGGCCTCTACGACGCCATGCTGATGTTCTATCACGGCCTCGTTGCTTTCGATCACGTGCAACACAAATTGTGGGTCGTTCGCAATGTTTTCACCGAGGGCCCCGGCAGCCTCCGCGCGAAATACAACGCCGCCGTTAGCGAAATCAAAAAAACGCGGCGGCTGCTTGATGAACCCGTGGCCGCGGAACGGCCGAAAAATCCACCGAAAGCAAAGAAACGCGGGCCTCTGAAAGTGACTTCAAATTTCCGCCGGCCCGAATACCTGGCCGCCGTGCGCAAGGCGAAGCAGTACATTCGCGCCGGGGATATTTTTCAGGTCGTGCTGAGCCAGCGCTTCTCGGCCAAAACTCAGGCCCAGCCATTTGAAGTCTATCGCGAGCTTCGCGCGTTGAATCCCTCTCCCTATCTTTTCTACCTGCAACTGAACGACGTCTCCGTCGTCGGCAGCTCGCCGGAAATGCTCGTCAAAGTTCAGGGACGCGATGTGTTTTACCGTCCCATCGCCGGCACCCGCTGGCGCGGCAAGGACGAAGCCGAAGATCAGCGCCTCGAGCGCGAAATGCTCGCCAGCGAAAAAGAGCGCGCCGAGCACATCATGCTCGTCGATCTGGGACGCAACGATCTTGGCCGCGTCTGCGACTACGGCACCGTGAAGCCCGAAAAATTGCTCACCGTCGAGCGCTACTCGCATGTCATGCATCTGGTTTCCAGCCTGCGCGGCCGCTTGCGCGAGGATGTGGATTGTTTCGACGCGCTGATGGCTTGTTTTCCGGCCGGCACGGTCTCCGGCGCGCCCAAAGTTCGCGCCATGGAAATCGTCGAGGAACTGGAGCGCACGCGCCGCGGAATTTATGCCGGCGGCATTTTGTATCTCGATTTCGCGGGCAACCTCGATTCCTGCATCGCGCTTCGTACCATGGTGATGAAAAATGGCGTGGCCCACGTTCAGGCCGGCGGCGGCATTGTTGCGGATTCCACGCCGGAGGGCGAATATCAGGAGAGCGTGAACAAGTCGAAAGCGCTGCTCACCGCGCTGGAAAGAGCGCACCGCGGAAATCAATCGAGGAAGCCGTCATGATTCTGCTTCTCGATAACTACGATTCCTTTACCTACAACCTCGCGCAGTATCTCGGCGAGCTGGGTTGCAGCGTCGAGGTGCATCGCAACGACAAGATTACCGTCGAAGAGATTGTCCGGCGAAATCCGGAACGCATCGTGATTTCCCCAGGCCCTTGCACGCCGCAGGAGGCCGGCATTTCCGTGGAACTCGTCGAGCGCCTGGCCGGAAAATTTCCCATCCTCGGCGTGTGCCTCGGCCACCAGGCCATTGGCGCCGCGTTCGGCGGCAAAATCGTCCGCGCTCCCAAACTCTTCCATGGCAAAACGAGCCAGATCCATCACGACGGCAGAAATATTTTCCGCAACCTGTCGGATCCCTTCACCGCCACGCGCTACCATTCCCTGATCGTCGAGAAAAAATCTCTGCCTCGCGAGTTGACCATCACCGCCGAAACCGACGACGGCATCATCATGGGCCTTCGTCACCGCAGCCACAAAATCGAAGGCGTGCAGTTCCATCCCGAATCCGTCCTCACCGATTCGGGCAAGCAGCTCCTCAAGAATTTCTTGTCCTTGTAGGGGCGCAGCATGCTGCGCCCCAGCTTGGCACAAACTCTATCTCTCGTAAGAGTTCACAGCTACCAATTCAAATCTGCGAGAATCGCGCCATAAATTTCCATGCCGCGCCAAAATTGCCCCAGCCGCAAATTTTCATCCGAGCTGTGCTGATGATTGTCGTAATTCACAATCGGCACGCCCACCCACTGCAACCCCAGATCTTCGAAGATATACATCGGCACGCTGCCTCCGGACGACGGCATGACCACCGTGCCATTGCCCACTGCGGCTCGCACGACTTCGACGATGGCCTTGGACATCGGCAGATCCATCGGCGTGCGCGATGCCCGATAACCGCCTTCGTAAACGACTTTCGCGATCCGTTCGTGCGTGCGGCGTTCCTCCATCGTGGGTTCGTGGTCGATCACGTAAAATCCTTGCTTCTGGATAAACGCCGCGATTTGCTCAAACTTCGTCTTCGTGTCTTCCCCCTTCACCAGCCGCGCCTCAAGCGAAGCCTCCGCTCGATCGGGCACCACATTCTGAGCTTGTTCGCCCACGTACGCGCTGCGCAATCCGCGAATGTTCAGCGAGGGCTGCATGATCAGTTCCACGAGTTTCTTCCCGCGGCCTTCCGGTTTGGCGATGCCCAGCTCGCGTTCGAGATCGGCGTCGTTCTCCGGCATTTCCGCGAGCGCTTTTATCTCCACATCGCCCAGCGGCGCGACGTCGTCGTAATAGCCTTCAATCAGCACGCGTCCATCGGCATCTTTCATCGACGCCAGCAACCGCGATAACTCCATCGCCGGATTCGGCGCCCAGTTCCCATAATGCCCGCTGTGCAACGCGCGGACGGCTCCGTACACCGTGACTTCGATCCCGATGTCTCCCCGGTTTCCGAAGAAAATCAGTGGCCGCCCCGATTGATGCACGGGGCCATCGGCCGTGATGAGCAGGTCCGCTCCCAGCAAATTCTTGTGCAGCTCCAGCGTTCGTTGCAGATTTGTCGACCCAGCTTCTTCCTCGCCTTCGAAGATCACTTTCAGATTCACGCCGAGCGGAATCTGTTTTGCCCGCAGCGCATCGAGCGCCGCTAACAGTGCCACAATCGGCGATTTGTCATCCGAAGACGAGCGCGCATAGATCCGCCAATCGTCGTTATAGATCGACCGATGTTCCGCCTTGTTTTCCGGGAAGGGAATCCGCTTCCCACCGGCTTCAATGGACGCATCGCGAAGCACCGGCTCGAACGGTTTCCCGTCCGTCCACGCTGCCGGATCGACCGGCTGGCCGTCATAATGCGCATAAAAAATCACCGTACGTTTCGCGTCCGGCGTGATCAGCTTGCCGAATACCACCGGCCCGCGCCCGCTGATGGGGAGCAAATGCGTTTCGATCCCGCGCGCCTCCAGCATCCCCACCAAATGCGCCGCGTTTTTCTGAATGTTCGGCGTGTCGCTCGCGATGTTCGGAATCGAAAGAAATTCGTTCAACTCGCGGATGATGCGGTCCTCATTGTCCATCCGGTAGTCGCGCACTTCGTGCGCGACCTGCGCTGGCGCCGGAGGAACCGCCTTCTGTGCCCGCGCCGCGCATGGCAGAACAGCCAGCAAAATAATTCCCACCAGTTTTTTCAAGCTCCCCTCCCGAATTCGTCCCGCCTGAGCCCGTTCAGTCGGATTGAGTGAACTGAGCAAGACTCCCGAGTTTCTCTCTCGCCGCTCCCGATAAAATCACTCTGGCCGCGATTTCCGCGCCCTCGCGGAAACTCTCCGCCGCTCCCGCGGCGACCAGCGCCGCCGCCGCATTGACCACCACGATGTCGCGCAAGGGACCGGCCTCACCTTCCAGAACGCGCCGAATCAGCGCCGCGTTTTCTGCGGCAGTCCCCCCGCGAATCGATTCAAGCGGCGCTCGCGCCACTCCAAATTCTTCGGGCGTGACCTTCAAATGCCGGACGCAGCCATTTCTAACCTCTGCGATCAGTGTTTCGCCGGCGAGCGAAATTTCATCCAGGCCGCCCGCGCCGTGCACCACAAACGCGCGCTCGACACCCAGTTCCGCCAGCGTCGCCGCCACCAGGTCAATCACATCCTCTGAAAAAACGCCCAGCACTTGCGATTGCGCGCCCGCGGGATTCGTTAGCGGCCCCAGCAAATTAAACACGGTTCGAACGCCAATCTGCTTTCGCGCGGGAGCCGCATGCCGCGTGGCCGTGTGCGCCGCCTGAGCAAATAAAAAGCCAATGCCAATTTCGCGGATCGCGCGTCCATACCGTTCGAACGGCAGATCGATCCGTACCCCCAGCGCTTCCAGCACGTCTGCCGAACCGCTTCGCGAGCTGGCCGCGCGATTCCCATGCTTTGCCACTCGCGCGCCCGCCGCGGCCGCAACGATTGCCGCCGCCGTCGAAATATTAAATGTGTTCGAACCATCGCCGCCCGTTCCGCACGTGTCCACCATGTTCGCGGGCTGCGCTTCTCCCTCCGCAAACACCCGTGTCGCGTGCCGCCGCATCACACGCGCAAATCCCGCGAGTTCCTGAACCTCAACGGGCCGCCCATTGAGCGCCGCCAGCAATCGCACAATCTCTGGCGTTTCCACGCGCCCCGAAAGCAACTCCTCCATTGCCGCTTCTGCTTCCGCGCCGTTGAGCACATGCCCGGCCTCGACTCGATCGATCAGCGGAAATGTCATCGGAATGCCGCCGCATGGTAGCAGCAGGGCCCGCGATGAAGCGAGCATTCTTTCTCTATTTTTCCCGCCATTTCGCGCGTCCTTGCTCCGTTTCGGAGTTCCAAGTAAACTCTTATGTTTCGAACGCCGTCAAAATTCTAACACTGGCTGACCGCCTCGCGGTCACACGGAAGGCCCGATATTCTGCGGGCACACAGGAAACAGGACCTCAATGAAGATTCACGAGTATCAGGCGAAGGCCATTCTGTCGAGGTATGGTGTAACCACTCCGCGCGGCGAAGTCGCCTTCACCAAGGAAGAAGCGCGCGAAGCGTCCCAGCGCCTGAAGTCCCACATTACCGTCGTGAAAGCGCAGATCCACGCCGGCGGCCGCGGCAAAGCTGGAGGCGTGAAGCTGGCCCGTTCTTCCGACGAAGCCGCCGATCTCGCCAGTCAGATTCTCGGCATGAAGCTGGTCACTCCGCAAACCGGTCCCGCCGGCCGCATCGTCAAGCGCCTGCTCATCGAAGAAGGCCTGGACATCAAGCGCGAACTCTATCTCGGCCTGCTCGTCGATCGCGCCACCGGCCGCGTCGTTTTCATGGCCAGCGCCGCTGGCGGAATGGAAATCGAGGAAGTCGCCAAGGAAAATCCCGGAGCCATTTTGCGAGAAGCCATTCATCCGGCGGTGGGCTTGCAGCCTTATCAGGCCCGCAAGATCGCCTTCGGCCTCGGCTTGCCGATCGAAGTGGTCAACAATGCCACACCGTTCCTCCAGGCTCTCTATCGCGCCTTCATCGATACCGACGCCTCGCTGCTCGAAATCAATCCCTGCGTGCTCACCGGCGAAGGCAAACTCGTTGCGCTCGACGCCAAGATGACCTTCGACGACAACGCGCTCTTCCGTCACAAGGAACTCCGCGAACTGCGCGACTTCGATGAGGAAGATCCGCTCGAAGTCGAAGCCTCCAAGCACGGCCTCAACTACATCAAGCTCGATGGCAGCGTCGCCTGTATGGTCAATGGCGCGGGCCTCGCCATGGCCACCATGGACATCATCAAGTACGCCGGCGGCTCTCCCGCAAACTTTCTCGATGTCGGCGGCGGCGCCTCCGCCGAACAGGTGAAGAACGCTTTCCGCATTCTCATGAGCGATCCGGAAGTCAAAGCCGTGTTCATCAACATTTTCGGCGGCATCTTGCGCTGCGACGTTCTCGCCACCGGCGTCGTCGCCGCCGCGAAGGATCTAAAGTTGAATGTCCCTGTCGTCATTCGCATGGAAGGAACCAACGTGGAGGTCGGGCAGCAAATTCTCCGCGAAAGCGGATTGAACTTCACCATCGCCAACGGCATGAAGGACGGCGCACAAAAAGTCGTGGCCCTCGCGGGAGGTGCGCGATGAGCATCCTTGTAAACGAAAATACTCGCCTGCTCGTTCAAGGCTTCACCGGCCGCGAAGGCACCTTCCACGCCCAGCAAATGATTGAGTACGGAACGAATGTGGTTGGCGGTGTGACGCCGGGCAAAGGTGGAACGAAACATCTCGAGCGCCCCGTCTTCAACACCGTCGCCGATGCCGCGAAAGCCACCGGCGCAAACGCCTCCGTGATCTTCGTTCCCCCGCCTTACGCCGCCGACGCCATTCTGGAAGCCGCGGACGCCGAGCTCCCGCTCATCGTCTGCATCACCGAAGGTATTCCCGCCATCGACATGGTGCGCGTCGCTTCCGTCGTGGACTTCAAGAAAACGCGCCTGATCGGCCCGAACTGCCCGGGCATCATTTCTCCCGGCAAATGCAAGATCGGCATCATGCCCGGCCGCATTCACAAGCAGGGAAATGTCGGCGTCGTCAGCCGCAGCGGCACGCTGACCTACGAAGCCGTCCATCAATTGACGCAACTTGGCATCGGCCAATCCACTTGCATCGGCATCGGCGGCGATCCCATCATCGGTACGACGTTCCTCGACGCCATCCAGTTTTTCAACGACGATCCGGATACGCACGCCGTCATTTTGATCGGCGAAATCGGCGGCAACGCCGAAGAGCGCGCCGCGGAGTGGATCAAGGTCAACATGGAGAAGCCCGTCGTCGGCTTCATCGCCGGCCAAACCGCTCCCCCGGGACGCCGCATGGGCCACGCCGGCGCGATCATCAGCGGCGGCCAGGGCACCGCCAAAGACAAATACGCCGCGATGGCCGCTGCCGGCATCCGCACCGTCGAAACTCCCGCGGATCTAGGCTCCACCCTCGCCGCCGCTTTGAAATGAACTGACGAACAAGTTCAATGTTGTGGGAGCGATGCTGAAGAGCCTTTGGAAGCAGTGGAAGAACTTTCAGGCTTGAGTACTTCGGGTTTTCGTTATTTCATTACATCTTTACTTCGTTACTTCACTTTTCTCAGGAGATCATTGTGGCCATCGAACGCACTTTCGCAATCATCAAGCCCGACGCCGTCAGTCGCGGTCAGCAAGGCGAGATTCTTACCCGCATTCACAGAGCGGGTTTCAAGATTGTCGCCATCAAATCCATGCGCCTGACCAAGGAAGAAGCCGGCGGCTTCTACGCTGTCCACAAAGAGCGCCCCTTCTTCCCCGAGCTCACCGACTTCATGAGCTCCGGCAAAATTTTTGCCCTGGTCCTCGAAGCCGAAGGCGCCATCCTGAAGTGGCGCGACACCATGGGCGCCACCGACCCCAAGAAAGCCGGTCCCGGCACCATCCGCCACGACCTCGGCACCAGCATCGGCAACAATTGCACCCACGGCTCCGACGCGCCGGAAACCGCCGCCTTCGAAATCGGCTATTTCTTCTCCGCCCTCGACCTGATTTGATTCGCGGTTTTGAAGCGCCATCCTCATGGCCGGTCCGGGCTTTCTATCTCCTTATGTTCGTGGTTCTCATGCAGAATCACCACGGCGGCAGCGGCTCCCGCGCCTCCCGCGACCAGTAAGAATGCCTTATGCGACCGGCCCTGTTTCTTCGCGGGTTGCTTGTTCTCGGAACCGTCCTCCGCAGGATCCAGGATCACTTGATAGGATTCTCCTTCTGCGATCGTCTTGCTCTCACCCCGGTACGAAAACAACACCGCTCCGCGTCGTGCGTAAATGTGTAATTCTTTTGGACCGATGACGCCCACCTGCGCCACCGTTCGCCCATTTCCAACGGGGCGAATGTGTGCTTCCCGTGCCTCGATTTCTAGTTCACCGGCCCGCGCCGTGGAGAACACCAAAGTTCCCTGGGCCAGTTCCGCTTCAAGTCCTTGCGCCACGTCTTCCGCATGGCGCACCAATGCTGCGCTTTTCTCGGCAAGGTCGAGCAGGGCCGCGTTGCAGCGCAGCCGCAGTGCGCCTCCCTCTTCCGTGGAGAAATGGTCGCCGTCATACACCGTGGCTCCCGGCGAAACCGCGCCACCTCCGAGATGCGCGCGATACGCTTCCACGACCACGCCCAGCGCGGCGGGACGCCCCGGAGAAGAATTTCCCGCCAGCGGGAAAACCATCTGGAGCGTCAGCAAAAATAGGAGGGTCATTGGACGATACCTCCAGGCAGCCGCGCTCGCTAAAGCTCCAAATAGGGCCTCAGTTCCTCGCGCGACCGTGCGTGAACACCGTCAGGGAATAATGGAGTGTTGTCTTTATCACATAAATATCTACTAGTCAAGACTAGTAGGAAGTAGCTAACAGAAGTCCTTGGCGGGGATAGCTACTCGGTGGATTCAGGTAAAATTCCAGGATGGAGCCTTTTCGCGAACTCGGCCGCACCCTCCTCGTTCTCGGCGCTCTCCTCGTCTTTATTGGCGCTCTTCTTTACTTTGGCGGAAAACTTCCCTTCCGCCTCGGCCGCCTCCCCGGCGATATCGTTCACCGCGGCGAACACACCACTTTCTACTTTCCCATCGTCACCTGCCTCCTACTCAGCGCCGCCCTCTCTCTCCTCTTCTGGCTCTTCTCTCACTTCCGAAAGTGACCACAGTTCCTGCTCCTGGATTGTTTCCTTACCTCCTTACCTCCTTACCTCCTTACCTCCTTACCTCCTTACCTCCTTACCTCCTTACTTCATCTTCTCCAGCTTGAACTCCGCGCGGATAAACGCCTTGATCCCTTCCTCTCCGGTCAATCGCAAACAGAGCAGCCTGCCCTCTTCTTCCAGGTCGATGTGAAAGTCAAAAAACGGGCAGCACTTGCTTTCCGCACCGACCCACTCCGCCAACTCGGCAAGCGATATGTCCGCCGGGCTGAACTGAAATTCGTAGCCCTTCTCCGTTTTCACGATTTGCTTTCGCGCCGCCGTCAGTTTTTCACTCAATTGCTTGTGATGCGCCCGCTCATCCGGTGTCAGCGCCTTGATGTTGCAATAGAACTTGCTCTGCGTTGTCGCCACTTGTTTCTCCTGATTCGCGAACGCGGGCGACTTTTGAGCAAACAGCTCCGCTGCTCCGCCGCCCGCAACCAACATCGCCAGCGCCGCACTTGCTGTCGCTACCGTCCTTCTCTTGCTCACATTTCCGAACCGTTCCTTCTTGCTATTCATGGCTTTCCTCCAATTAGGATTTGCCACGTCCCATGCTTCGATGCTAGAAGTTAAAGTCAGCTTTAAGTCAAGCCGTATTTCAGGAACGCCGTCATGAAAATCGGTGAACTCGCCGCCCGCGCCAACCTCAACGCCTCCGCCATCCGCTATTATGAGAAATGCGGCCTGCTCGCCGCGCCCCAGCGGTTCGGCGGCCAGCGCCGCTATCCCAGCGACGCCCTCTATCGCGTCCTCCTCATCCGCTTCGCCACCGACATGGGCTTCACCCTCGCCGAAATCAAGCTCTTCCTCAGCGGCCTCCGTGATAACGCTCCCGTCGGCCCGCGCTGGAAAAAACTTGCCGCCCGCAAACTCGTCGAAGTCGATCAAAACATCGCCCGCTCCCTCAAACTCAAATCCCTCCTTCAGGGCCTCCTTCGCTGCCACTGTCCCTCCCTCCAGTTCTGCGTCAACCGCCTCAGCCTCAGCCCGAAACTTCGCCGCCTTGAGAACATCCCGGATTAAGCACCGGTAATTTCCCTCCGTCAAAAGAGCGAGGTTGCAAAAGCGCCGGCGCAACCTGCAAGCTGATCAGCGTGCCGGAACTACCGGATATCGCCGCCTACATCACTGCACTCGAACCACGCATCGTCGCGCAACCGGTCGATCGAGTGCGGCTTGCGAGCCCTTTTTTGCTTCGAACCGCACAACCGCCGATTACAAGTGTGGAGGGCCGCGTCGTGCGCGAACTGCGGCGAATCGGCAAGCGCATCGCGATCGGAGTGGAAGGCGATCTTTGGCTGGTGCTGCACTTGATGATTGCAGGCCGGTTGCACTGGCGGCCACCAAGGACAAAGCTGGCAGGCCGCAACAGTCTGGCAGCCTTCGATTTTCCCGGCGGCTCTCTCGTGCTTACCGAAGCCGGCACAAAGCACCGCGCTTCGTTGTATGTCCTCGCTGGCGAGGAGGGTTTGCGTTCCATCGACCCGGGAGGAATCGACATCTTCACGAACGATCTCAGCTCGTTTCGCGACGCGCTTACGGTCGAAAACCGCACCCTCAAGAGAGCTCTTACCGATCCGCGCCTGGTCAGTGGGATCGGCAACACGTATTCGGATGAAATCCTGCATGCGGCACAACTGTCGCCCATCACCCTCACGCGCAAGCTGGAGCCGCACGAGTTGGAAAGGCTCTTCGAGGCGGCGCGCCATACCCTCGGGCTCTGGGTAGACCGGCTGCGCGCAGAGGCCGAAGCTGGCTTTCCCGAAAAGGTGACCGCGTTTCGCAAGGAAATGGCGGTTCACGGACGCTACGGACAGCCTTGCCCAAGGTGCGGAGAAAAGATTCAGCGGATTCGTTATGCGGACAACGAAACGAACTACTGTGCTCGATGCCAAACTGGTGGAAGAGTTCTCGCGGACCGCGCTCTGTCCCGGCTATTGGGATCGGACTGGCCGCGCACGCTCGAGGAACTCGAAGCCCTCAAGCGCCGCTAAGCCAGGTGCTTCTCCGAATGCACGGATCGCGCGCCCATAACCGCAACGCTGGCATTTGCGCGGGAATTCTCGTATCCTCGCTCCACATCTTTCGATATCTTCCCAAGACGCGGCTTCTCTGCCGCGAGTGGGATGTGATCCCTGAAATATCGCTACAGGGTTTTACTGCTGCTGGGCGTTGTCGCGATCATCACCTATCTGGACCGCGTCTGTATTGCTGTAGCCGGCCCGCGCATGCAGGCCGACCTTCACATCACCCCGGCCGCCTGGGGTTGGGTCGGCGGAATCTTTGTCTTTGCGTATGCCGCCTTCGAAATTCCCACCGGATCTCTCGCGGACCGTTACGGCCCGCGAAGAATCTTGACGCGCATCGTACTTTGGTGGTCCGTCTTCACTTCCCTCACTGGTGGGGCTTCGAACTTTTGGGCTCTCCTTGCCATTCGTTTTTCTTTTGGAGCGGGTGAAGCCGGCGCCTTCCCTAACTTTTCCTCCTGCATCTCCCGCTGGTTTCCCAAGCTGGAACGCGCACGAGCCCTCGGCCTCGTGATCATGGCCAATCAAATTGGCGGCGCCCTCTCGCCCTTGCTCGTCGTGCCCATCCAAGCCCGCTTCGGCTGGCGTACTTCCTTTTATCTTTTTGGAGTTTTCGGCGTCCTCTGGGCCGTCGTCTGGTACCGCTGGTATCGCGATACCCCTTCCCAGATGGCCAAAGTATCCGATGCAGAGCTCCAGGAAATTGGCGCCCCTCCCGTTCACTCCCATGAGTCTTTTCCCTGGCGCATCGCCCTTCGCAGCGTGAATCTCTGGAGCCACCTGCTTATGGCCTTCGGTTACTATTACGCGGGTTTTTTCTTTTTATTTTGGTTCCAGACTTTTCTCGTGAAGGCCCGCGGCTTCAGCGAAAAACAGTTGCTTTTGTCTACTTTGCCTTTCCTGTTAGGCGCCTGCGGGAATGCCGTCGGAGGCTTTGCGAGTGATGCCCTGGTACGAAAGTTCGGGCTGAAATGGGGTCGCAGGACCATCGGGATCATTGGGGCCGGGGGCGGGGCCCTCGCTTTGGTGGCCGCCATTCCGACGCCTGATCAATTCTTGACGCTAGTCTTCCTCTCGCTTACTTATCTTGGGGTTACGCTTATACAACCAACGGCCTTCGTGGTCTGCATTGATATCGCTCCCCGCCACGCTGGTGCCGTCGCCGGCGCCATGAACACCGCCGCGCAAGCCGGCGCCTTCTTGTCCTCCATCGTCTTTGGGTATCTGGTAAAGTTGACCGGCAGCTACAACGTCCCCCTCATCCCCATGGTTTTCATGCTCCTTCTGAGCGCTTTGATGTGGTTGAAGATCGACCCCACCGAGCAATTGGTTCCCGAACCCTAACCCACTCTCAATCCTCGCGGGGGACCATTTTCCTTTTTTCAGGATACCATCTCATCGGAGACTGGCGGCTATCTGACAGAACCGAAACCACTTATAAGTAACTATTGACAAATAGTACGGATATGCTATAATGGTTTTTGAATTTGACGCCGCCAACTCGCCCCGCCCGCCAGGTAGTCCTTCAAACCCCTTCAAAATCATTGGGCCTCACGAAGTTACCTTCTCGCAAACAGTTCGCTTGCGTAAGTCCTTTATCTGCAACACTTATGAACTCCCCAGCAAGTGTTGCAAACAAAGAACTTGCCGCGGGGCTAACTCCTTTAGATGCAACACTTACAAAAAACAGGGGGGTGGGGAGTGGGGCTGTCTCCCTCCCCTCATCAACGGCAATGCCTGCCCTTTCTTTTCATGCACTTACGAATTGCAATTTTAGCAACTCCTTTCTTTTGATATTCATACAAAATGGTGGGGGGGTGGGGGGGTACGATTCCCGCTCTTTAACCGACGCCGCTCTCGCACCTTTCAACTTTCAACTTTCAACTTTGAACCTTCGATCCCTTCTCGAACACTTCCTTACTTCCTTACCTCCTTACCTCCTTACTCCGCGTCTCTGGAGTTTCTCCTCATGACCCAGCAACTCACTTTCAATCTCATGCCCGAGCGCAAGACCTTCACCGTCAGCGAACTGACCGGGAAGATCCGCGACCTGCTCGCCAAAAACTTCACCGACATCAGCGTCCAGGGCGAAATCTCCAACTGCCGCGAAGCCCAGTCTGGCCACATCTACTTCACGCTAAAGGACGACCGCTCCCAGGTCCGCTGCGTTTACTTCAAGCAGCAGCAGCGCGGCATCAAGTTCCGCCCCGAAGACGGCCTGCAAGTCACCGTGCGCGGCAGCATCAGCGTTTACGAGCAGCGCGGCGAATATCAGATTTACGTCGAGAAAATTGAGCTGATGGGGCAGGGCGCGTTGCAACTTGCTTTTGAGCAATTGAAAAAGCGCCTCGAAGCCGAAGGCCTCTTCGATGCCGCGCGCAAAAAACCATTGCCGCTTCTCCCCAGCCGCATCGGCATCATCACTTCACCAAAGGGTGCCGCCGTCCGCGACGTCGTGCGCATCCTCACGCGCCGCTTTCCCAACGTGCACCTCACCGTTTACCCCGTGCGCGTCCAGGGCGAAGGCTCCGCCGAGGAAATTGTCAGGGCGCTGAAATTTTTCAATGCCAGGAAAATCGTGGACGTGCTGATCCTCGCGCGCGGCGGCGGCTCCATGGAAGATTTGTGGTCCTTCAACGAAGAAATTGTCGCCCGCGCTATCTTCGCTTCAGAAATTCCCGTCATTTCCGGCGTCGGCCACGAAACCGATTTCACCATCGCTGATTTCGTCGCCGATGTCCGCGCTTCGACTCCTTCCGCCGCCGCCGAGCTCGTCGTCCAGACGCGCCGCGAATTTGACAAGCACATCGCCGACCTCCGCGAGACCCTTGCCGGCCTGATCCGCTATCGCCTGTTGGAATTTTCCCGCCACGTCCACGAGCTTTCCGCCCGCCGCGGATTCCGCCGCCCGCTCGATCTCCTCCGCCAGCAGCGCCAGCGTGCCGACGAGATGACTTCGCGACTAGCGCTCGGTCTCCGCGCGCGCCTCGAACAATCGCGCAAACGGTTCACGGCCGCCCACCTGCGCATCGCAAGCTTCGATTTTCGCGTGAAGATCGCCGCGTTCCGTTTGCGCCTCGAAAAACGCACCGCCGAACTCGGCGTCCGCATCGAGCGCCTCCTCCGCGCCAAGCGTGATCGCTGGCAGCGCCTGACCCTGCAACTCCAGGAGCGCGGCCCCTTGAAGGTTTTAGAACGCGGCTACGCCATCGCCACCGACGCCGCCGGCAACCTCCTCCGCTCTGCGGATCAAGTTCAGATCGGCGACTCCGTCGCCATCCAGCTCCACCGCGGCAAACTTTCTACGGAAGTCCAAGGAAAGGAGTGATCCCGCACCAAGTTGCCATCAGAGAGTGAAATTCACTGTGTCTCTTTGCCTCCGTGGCGAATATCAATCTTCGTCGGAGGAAGAGGCAACTTTGAGGACCGCGAGGAAAGCTTCTTGCGGAATATCGACCTGGCCAACGCGCTTCATGCGGCGTTTGCCTTCTTTTTGTTTTTCGAGGAGTTTGCGTTTGCGGGAAATGTCTCCGCCGTAGCACTTGGCGAGAACGTTTTTGCGGATGGCCGCGACCGTTTCGCGAGCAATGACGCGGCTGCCGATCGCGGCCTGGATCGGGACTTCAAACATCTGCCGCGGAATGAGCTTTCGCAGGCGCGTCACCAGATCGCGCCCGCGCTCAGCCGCAAAGTCGCGATGGATGATCAGCGCGAGCGCATCGACCGGTTCGCCGGCGACCAGTACATCCAGTTTGATGAGGTCGGATTCGCTGTAGCCCGCGAGGTGGTAATCGAGCGAGGCGTAGCCGCGTGAAGTGGATTTCAGGCGATCGTAAAAGTCGAGAACGATTTCGTTCAGCGGCAATTCGTAGGTGAGCATGACGCGCGTCGGCGACAAGTACTCAAAATTTTTCTGCGTGCCGCGCTTTTCCTGGCAGAGCTGCAGGATTCCACCGACGGAATCCTCGTTGGTGATGATCATGGCCTTGATGATCGGCTCTTCGATTTTTTCGATGTCGCTGGGGTTCGGAAATTTCGAAGGACTGTCGACTTCGATGACTTCGCCGTTCACGCGCGTGATGCGGTAGCGCACGCTCGGCGCCGTGGTGATCAGGTTCAAGCCAAATTCGCGCTCCAGCCGCTCCTGCACGATTTCCATGTGCAGCAGGCCCAGGAAGCCGCAGCGAAAACCGAAGCCGAGCGCCACGGAATTTTCCGGCTCGTAAAAAAATGCGGCGTCGTTCAATTGCAATTTGCCGAGCGCGTCGCGCAGCGGTTCGTAGTCATCGGCAAGCACCGGAAACAGGCCGGCGAAAACCATCGGCTTGATGGCTTCAAATCCCGGCAGCGCCGGAGCCGAACGCGCCACTTCGATGACCGTATCGCCCATGCGCGCATCCGCCACGCGCTTGATGTTCGCGACGATGAAGCCCACGTCGCCCGCTTCGAGTTCCTCGAGCGCCACCGGCTTGGGAGTCAGCGTGCCGAGCTGCTCGACTTCGTACGTGTCGTTGCCCGCGACAAGCTTGATTTTCACGTGGTTCTTGATGCGCCCTTCCATCACGCGCACCAGGACCACGGCGCCGCGGTAAATGTCGAACCACGAATCGAAAATCAGCGCCTGCAACGGATTTTCCGCGCTGCCTTTCGGCGGCGGTACGCGCGCGACAATCGCTTCCAGCACATCTTCGACGCCGAGGCCACTTTTTGCGCTGATGAGCAGCGCGTCTTCCGCGGGAATCGCGAGCACGCTTTCGATTTGTTCTTTTGCGAAATCAGGCTGCGCGGCGGGCAAATCGATTTTATTGATCACCGGAATAATCGTGAGGTTGTGATTCGAAGCGAGAAAAGTATTCGCGACCGTTTGCGCTTCCACGCCTTGCGACGCGTCGACAACGAGGAGCGCGCCTTCGCAGGCGGAGAGCGCGCGCGAAACTTCGTACGAAAAATCCACGTGGCCGGGCGTATCGATTAAATTCAATCGATAAGTATTTCCATCTTTCGCTTTGTAGTGCAGGCGAATACTTTTCGCTTTGATCGTGATGCCGCGCTCGCGCTCGAGGTCCATGGAGTCGAGGAACTGTTCGTGCATTTCGCGCTGGGTGAGCGCGCCGGTCATTTCGAGGAGGCGGTCGGCGAGCGTGGATTTGCCGTGGTCGATGTGCGCGATGATGCAGAAATTTCGAATGAACTTCGGGTCCATTTTTCTCGCTTACCACTTTTCTCAATTGCGGGCAGGATTCGAATCGCCCCGATTATTCCGGCGAGCGTGCTGCATTCGAACGAGCGACAGACGCAACGCAAAAACCGTGCCGTATAAACATTCAGTTTGCCACAATTCGAAGGCGGCGTCAGCCTGGCCGCGCATCTCATGCGAACGGAAAAGTTGCGTGACGAGAGCAGAAAGAGTGGCCGGCTCGGAAGGCAGGCCCTACTGGGTATCCGCGGCCGGCTACATTCTTGTGAGAAACGGGGACCACGCGAGTGAAGTTGCTCTTGCAGAACCAACAGAGTTACTTGACGGGTGGAATTTGCGGCCATAGAGTCTCGGCAATCCTGACCGCCCTCGGCCAGTGACGCCTACTGGGGAACTCTTGATCAGGTTAGACGGAGACTGAGGTGATCGTGGCCAACGAAGCTGGCATCGCTACATTGCCCGACGAAGCCAAGACGATTCAGAAACTGCGGATGAGGATTATTCCCTTCGTCTTTGTTCTCTACGTCATTTCGTTTCTGGACCGGATCAACATCGGGTTTGCGGCGTTGACGATGAACAAGGAGCTGGCCATTACCAGCCAGCAGTTTGGATTAGTGGCGGGGATTTTCTTTTTTGGATATTTTCTGTTTGAAATTCCCAGCAATCTGCTGCTGCACAAGTTAGGAGCGCGGATCTGGATCGCGCGCATCCTGATTACGTGGGGAATTCTGGCCATGCTGACGGGCTTCGTGCATTCGGTGCACCAATTGTACGCGGTGCGATTTTTGCTGGGGCTGGCGGAAGCGGGCTATTTTCCCGGAATCGCGTTGTATCTGACGTATTGGTTTCGCCAACGGGATCAGGCGCAAGCGATTGCGCTGTTTCTGGCTGGCATCCCGGTCACCAGCATACTGGGTGCTCCGCTTTCCGGTTTCATCCTGGATCACGCGCACTGGCTGAGCATCAGCAGCTGGCGGTGGCTGTTGATTCTGGAGGGAATTCCGGCCGTAGTTGGCGGTGTGCTCACGTACTTTCTGCTGCCCAGCCGCCCGGCAGAGGCTAAATTTCTTAGTAAGAAAGAGAAAGATTGGATTGAAGCGGAGCTGGCGAGCGAAGAACGCGAGAAACTGGCAAACCACAAGATCTCCGCGCTACAGGCACTGATGAACAAGCGGATCTGGCATCTGGGATTGATCGGCTTCACCTTGAATACGGGCATGTACACGATGAACTTTTGGATGCCAAAGCTGGTGAAATCACTATCGAGCGGATACTCCAACAGCTTGATAGGGCTTCTGGTGATGGTTCCGCATCTTGTGGGACTGCCAGTGATGGTGATGGTGTCGCGGAGTTCCGATCGAAAACAAGAACGAAGATTTCATGCGGCGATTCCCGCCATCGTTGCTGGAATCGCGCTGGCGTCGCTGGGCGCAACTCATTCCATTTTTCCAACGATCCTGCTGCTGTCCTTCGCCGCACTTGGCATCTATAGCGTCTATGGCCCTTTCTACTCGCTCCCGGGCGATTTCCTGACGGGATTTGCGGCGGCCTCCGGGATTGCCTTGGTGAGTTCGCTTGCGAATCTTGGGGGATTTGCCGGGCCGTACGCAACGGGATGGATCAGTCAGAAGACAGGCAGCTTGTATGGCGGCCTGGCGGTTGCGGGTGTTTCGTTGTTCGCTTCGGCGACGCTAATGTTGCTGCTTCCAAAGAGACTGCGCGGCAACCCGGGTAGAGATGGGTGAGCGGTGGTATGGACGCAATCGCATTTTGGTTCGGACGCCTGGGCGAAGGGGGCGCAGAGATGCTGCGCCCATACAAAAAGAGATGCGGCTGCACTGATTTGCGGCGGCGGATTCCGGTGATGCTTACCGCATCGGCGCGTTTCGGGTGTTTTGCCGCATCTTGCTGGGGGTATATAGTTAACGAGGGCCGTTCGCGCACGTCGCAACGTGCAGACCGGTACCATCACTAGTTTGGTGCTAGTTTGGCGCCTCTTTAGCACCGGATTGATGATTTTCAGTCACCGCAAAGGCAACCTGAACGGATGGCCGCAGACGTAAGCAAGCATTTGGATCGCGCCAAGCGCTTCCTCGAGAAGAACCGCGTCGAGGACGCGATCGAGGCGTATCTCGCCGTGCTC
>Ga0209648_10001199_pt1 | contig 20693 bp, 17 predicted proteins | sample GraSoi2013_115cm_FD_185830 | JGI IMG/M metagenome (GOLD analysis project Ga0209648, IMG submission 185830) | Grasslands soil microbial communities from the Angelo Coastal Reserve, California, USA - Sample 9_17_2013_115cm (SPAdes) (version 2) | ecosystem: Environmental > Terrestrial > Soil >... | reverse complement strand
CCATGCCGATATACTTCGTCCTGTCGATATACTTCGTACTGTCCATTTAGGGTGCTCCTTTCGGTAGGGGATGAGGTCAGCGCTCAAAACCTAACTCCAAAAGGGGCGCCCTTCTATAATGCGTAATTAGACAGGGCGGAGAATCGGCGCCGGAGCGCCACACGTAATCGAATCGTTTTACTCTTCACGAAGGATGCGCATGAGTTCGGTGGCGGCATGGGGGAGGCGCGCGCCACGGCGAGAAACAAGATAGACGTGGCGCGGCATGTTCAATTGCCGCACTTTTACTTCCTTCATCCAACCGCGTTCGATTTCCCAATTTACGCACATGCGTGGAACGATGGCCACGCCCATGCCCATTTGCACGAAGCGCTTGATGCTTTCGATGGTGGGCATCTCGATGGGCATATTGAGCGCGGTGCGGTTTCTGGCAAACAGCTCGATGACACGGCGGCGAAAAGGAGATTCGACGCTGTGGGCGATGAAATTTTCTTGAGCAAGGTCGGAGACATCAACTTCGCGCTTTTTTGCGAGGATATGCTTGGGGTTCACGACCAGCGTCAGCTCATCTTTCAGGATTTCCGTGGCCAGGAGCTGGGCGTCGCGGGGCACGAAAGAGATGGCGCCGAGATCGAGGCGGTAGTTGAGGACTTCATGAGGAATGTCGCGCGAAAGCATGCGGTGGACGCGGACCTGGACGCCGGGATGTTTTTCGCGGAATTTGGCGAGGGCGGGGAGAAGGGCGTGGATGGAGCTTTCATTCACACCCATGGAGAGTTCGCCGCGCTTCAAGCCCTCGAGTTCGGAGAGGCCTTTTTTGACTTCATCGCGGAGATTGATCAGGCGTTCCGCATAGTCCTTCAGAAGAGTTCCGGCATCGGTGAGGCGGACAGGGCGGGCGCCACGAACGAAAAGAGGCTGGCCAAGAGAGTCCTCGAGCTTGCGGATCGCCAGGCTGATAGCCGGCTGAGTGCGGTAAAGGCGCTCGCCGGCGCGGGAAAAGCTGCCTTCTTTTGCCACCATCAGAAATACCTGAAGTTCACCGAGGTCCAAGGGAGCCTCCTGGCGGCAGTATAAGACAAGATTATCAAAAGCAGAACAAAGATAAATTGGACTACAGGGTGGCGGGCGTGAGTTACTAGAGCATGGGGGACCCTATGGACCTCGTACGCATTTTTGACACTACGCTCCGTGACGGCGAACAGTCGCCGGGCTTCTCGATGAACACCGAGGAGAAGATCCGCATGGCGCGCCAGCTCGCGGCGCTGAATGTCGATGTGATTGAAGCAGGATTTCCCATTTCGTCGCGAGGCGACCTGGAAGCGGTCAAGAAAGTGGCGCAGGAAGTCCGCAGCGTGCCCATTGCGGCGCTGGCACGGGCACGGAAAGAAGACGTGAGCGCTGCCATTGAGGCTCTGAAACCTGCGGCTGCATCGCGCCTGCATATATTTCTGGCCACATCCGATTTGCATCTCAACGTGAAGCTGAAGATGACGCGCGAGCAGGCGCTCGAAGCCATTGCGTCGATGATTCGCTACGGGCGGCAGCATGTGGCGGAAGTGGAGTTTTCGGCGGAGGATGCGGGGCGGACGGACATCGATTTTCTTTGCAAGGTCTGCCGGGTGGCAGTGGATGCGGGCGCGACGGTGCTGAATCTGCCGGACACGGTGGGATACGCGGTGCCGGAAGAGTACGGGGCGATGTTCACCAAAGTGCGCGAGTCTTTGGGCGATGCGCAAGGAATTACGCTGAGCGCGCATTGCCACGACGACCTGGGCATGGCGGTAGCGAACTCGCTGGCGGCGATTCGCGCGGGGGTGCGGCAGATCGAGTGCACGATTAATGGGATCGGCGAACGCGCGGGGAATGCTTCGCTGGAAGAATTGGTCGTGGCGCTGGCCGTGCGTAAAGACAGCTTTGGAGTTACGACGGGCATACGGCTGGAGCAGCTTTTTCCCACGAGCCGCATGCTCACGGAAATCACCGGAGCGCAGGTGGCTCCGAACAAGGCGATTGTGGGCGCAAACGCGTTCGCGCACGAAGCGGGAATTCACCAGGATGGCATCATCAAGAATCCGCTGACTTACGAGATCATGTCGCCGCAGTCGGTCGGGGTGCCGGCGCGGTCGCTGGTGCTCGGAAAGCACTCTGGCCGCAACGCGCTGCGGTTGTCGCTGCGGGACCTGGGTTACGAGGCGAGCGATGCCGAGCTTGCGGAAGTTTATAGCCGGGTGACGGCGCTGGCGGATCAGTCCAAGCAGGTGCGCTCGAGAGATATTGTTGCCATTGCCCACGAAGTGATTCGGCGGCGTTCCGCGGCGATGGCTGCGGAATCGACGCCGGCGGCCTGACCCTTTTATTGCGTTTATTGCGGCCAAAGAGTTCGCCACGCTGGAAGCACGCCGCTTGGCATCTTCCTGCATCGTGCGTGCGGCTTGCTAGAATTCTGTTTTTGTACGGGGACCTCCATGAAGAAGACCATTGTCCTGCTGCCAGGAGACGGCATCGGCCCAGAAGTCACGCGGGCGGCGGCGGCGATTTTGCGCGAATCCGCGCAGGAATTTAATCACCAGTTTGAGTTTGCAGAATATCCTATCGGCGGCGCGGCCATTGATGCCGCCGGTGCGCCACTTCCCAACGAGACGGTGGATGCCTGCCGGAAGGCCGACGCCGTTTTTCTGGGAGCGGTCGGCGGGCCGAAGTGGGATGGACTGCCGGTGGGGAAGCGGCCGGAGAGCGGGCTGCTCGATCTGCGCAAAGGACTGGGGCTGTACGTCAATGTGCGTCCCGTGAAACTGATCGAGCCGCTGAGGGGAATTTCGCCGTTGAAGGTGGACCGCCTCGGCGACGTGGATCTGGAAATTGTGCGCGAACTTGCTGGGGGGATGTATTTTGGCGAGCGCGGGAATATCACTGAAAAAGGAGTGGAGCGCGCGTGGGATACGGAGTCGTACTCGACGCCGGAGATCGAACGCATCGCGACGTTTGCTTATGCGCGGGCGGAGAACCGCTCGCGGCGGCTGTGTTCGGTGGACAAGGCGAATGTGCTGTCCAGCTCGCAGCTGTGGCGGCGCACGGTGACGGCCATGAGCGCGGTCTACCCCGCGGTGAAACTCGAGCACATGTACGTGGACAACGCGGCGATGCAATTGACGCTGCGGCCCGCCCAATTCGACGTGATGCTAAGCGGCAATATGTTTGGCGATATTTTGAGCGATGCAGCGGCGGCGCTGGTTGGCTCGATTGGGCTGATTCCTTCGGCCAGCTTTGGCTCGTCGGCGCCGCTATTTGAGCCCATTCATGGTTCGGCGCCTTCGCTGGCGGGGACGGACTCGGCCAATCCGATTGGCTCGATTCTCAGCGCTACCATGATGCTGCGAGATGCCTTCGGCCTTTCGCTGGAAGCGGACTGGGTCGAGCAGTCGCTCCAACGAGTGCTTGCGGGCGGTTACCGAACGCCGGACATCGCCGAGCAAGGCGCGCGCGCCGTAGGCTGCTCCGTCTTCACCGAGATTCTGCGGGAAGAGATGCAGCGTACGTTTGAACATGCGGAACGTTACGGCTGGGGCGTTTAAGGCCGCTTGCCCACTGGTTTTCGGTAATTCAACTTATTAGTCAGTGGTTGCAGACGCGACCCGCTATGTTGATTTCTTCGCCGGATAGGTACGAAAGCACAGCAGGATCGTTGTCAATCGCATAATCAGCGACAGCGAAGAAGTCATTCAACAGCGGGCTCTTGCGCGCTGCGGCGCGTGAAAGCTTTCTGCCCAGGTTTTTCAAGTTCATGTGTCTTGATGATTCTGGTTCTTCTATCCGTACTTCAAACCCACTGCCTGACTCAGACGGCCATACGCGCATGTATACCCAGCTTCTTTCGTCAACAGCGGTATCGTCCCACCACTTCCCGATGCTTATGGAAAGTCCTACCGAAATATCGTCGTGCCCACTTTGTAGGGTTGCGAAATAGACGGAGTACGCCCAGTCGTCTTTTTTAATATAGCCATTCACGCTTTTAAAGGGTTTGCCGCAATGGTCGCAGATAATGTTCGCAACTTCGGGACCTAGTTCCAGAGAGAACCACTTTTGGGCTTTGGAGTCTTCGACACCCTGTCCTGAATGCCTCTGCGTCGCACAAAATCGCCCTCTTGCGCAATTATAGGACGTTTCGATGGGCCAGTGCTTGATAAGCGATGCGTCGGAAGACTAAGCTACCGCCGCCAGCCTGGTTGCCTTGCGATAAGGCGCTGAGAATGCTACTTTTACAGTTTCCGAGGCAGCCTGCGGCTGGCTAGGCAGGGTCCCACACCGTCGTGTGGACAAGGCGCAGGCGCGAATCCGTTCCAGAGCAGTTTGACCAGAAGGTGAGAAAGATCATTACTCATCGCCATTTTTTTGAGCTATGCTCGCGGCCGTTTGGCCGCTGTTCATCGTAGGCTCGCTATGGCAAAGTCTGGATCCAATTCCAAAGGTGTCTTGACGGTGGCGGGGGCGAGCCCGATTACCTATTGGCGCGTGGAAGGCTCGCTGGTCGAACTGGGCGCGATGCGCCCGGTGGGTTTTTTCACTTGGAACTCGCAGAGTTTTGCCGAGCGCTGGGCGCGGCGCGCGGGCATGGCCGGCATGGCGCTGGCGAGGCCCTTCGCTTATTTTGCAAGCCGCACGTTTGCCACGCGCTTTCTGCACACCTTGCTTCGGGGCGTCAGCCGCGACCGCCTCGATCTCCTCGGCGAAGAGTACTTTCACTACGTCCTGAAGCCGCAATTGCGCCGCGAGGCTGCGGACAAGCTGATCGAAGCGGTGCACAACGGCGAGCGCGTCGTGCTGGTCGGACAGCTTCTGGAAAACATACTTCGGCCGCTGGCGCACCATTTTGGCGTTGAGTCGTTCATTTCGAACCGGTTGGAATTTCGCGACGGTAAAGCTACTGGACGCCTGCTTGATCCCATCGTGCGACCACGCGGACCCTTGGCATGGATCGCCAGCGGCGACACGAACGGGCGTATCGCGCGCGAAAAACTGTTGAGCCAGCTTGGCTGGACGCAAAACCCCGAACAACTCGAAGGCGCCATGCAGACGACGGCTCGGCCAGCGGCTCCGCGAGGCAAGTCCGTTGCGCTATTCGGGGAAACTCCGCGAGTTGAGCGCCTTTCGGTGCGCGAAACGCTGGCGCACCGGCACCTTCTGCTGATCGGCGTAACTGGATTTATCGGCAAGGTCTGGCTTGTCGATTTGCTCGAAAATATTCCCAACATTGGCAAGATCACGCTGTTGATTCGCCGCAACCGCACAACCTCCGCGCAACGGCGCTTTGAAAAAATCGTCGAGGAATCACCGGCATTCGACACGCTTCAGGAGCGGCATGGCCACAAGCTCGGCGCGTTTCTCAAAGAAAGATTGGAAGTCGTCGAAGGCGACGTGAGCCTTCCGGGACTGGGCCTCGATGAGGCCACACAAGCGCGGCTGGCAAAATCGCTCGACTTAATTGTGAACAGCGCGGGCTTGACGGATTTCAATCCGGATTTGCGCGATGCGCTCTCTTCCAACGTCGATTCCGCGATTCACCTGCTGGAGTTTTTGCGGAAGTGCCAGCACGTCGGCTTGATGCATCTTTCCACCTGCTATGTCACCGGCATGCGCGATGGCCGGGTCACCGAGGAACTGCAAAACAATTACAATCCCACCAACGACGCGCAATTCGATGCGGAGCGCGAAGTGGATTCACTGCGCGAAACGGTTCGCCATGTCGAAGAACGGTCGGAAAGTCCGGAACTGGATAAAGCGCTGCTTCGCCAGGCGCTGGGACGCGGCGGCAACGAAGCGGCAGCGCCCGCCAAAGAGCTCGACGGGGTACTAAAACGCAATCGGGCACGCTGGGCGCGGAATCGGCTTACGCGCATTGGATTGCGCCGCGCGCAGCATCTCGGCTGGCCCAATACTTACACGTTCACGAAAAGTCTCGGCGAATCGATCCTCGCGCGCCGTGGCGGCGATCTGCCTATCGCCATCGTGCGGCCGTCCATCGTGGAGAGTTCGGAGCGCTCCCCCTTCACCGGATGGAACGAAGGAATCAATACGTCCGGCCCGCTCTCCTATCTTCTCGGGACGAATTTCCGCCAGCTCCCTTCGAATGAGCGCAAGTGTCTCGACGTAATTCCAGTCGACATGGTGTGCCGAGGAATGACGCTTATCGCTGCCGCGGTCATCGCGCGGCGCAACGCTCGCCTGTACCAGCTGGCGACTTCAGCGATTAATCCGGTCAACATGGGCCGCAGCATCGAACTCACGGGACTTGCTCACCGCAAGCATTACCGGACGACGAACGGTATCGACAGCTGGTTCAAGGTTAAATTTGAATCCATCCCGGTCTCGAAACAGCGCTACGAGCGCCTCTCGATTCCCATGCAGAAGGCAGTGATCTCCCGCATCAATCGCGTGGCCGTTTCCCTGCGCATGAAGAAGCCTCCGCTCGCACGCGCGGAGCGCGACCTGATCCGCGCGGAAAAGCTGATCGAGCTTTACGAGCCGTTTATTCTTCACAATGAGCACGTCTTCGAATGCGAAAATGCGCGTCTGCTCTCCGCCATGCTGCTGCCCGAGGAGCGTGCGCTCTTTGACTTCGCGCCGGAATCCATCGACTGGTGGGACTACTGGATCAACGTGCACATCCCGGCGCTGCGCCGCTGGTGCTATCCGTTGATGGAAGGCCGGCCGCTGGAATCGCGCGCGCCGCGTGAGTTGGATTGGCCCGATGAATCCGCGCGTGGCGCGGCGCTCTCCCAAGCCCAAGCTGCTTCACCATCCGACCCTTTATGGCGATCTTCGTAACGGGCGCGACCGGCTACCTGGGCAGTTATCTTGCCGCGGGGCTTCTCACCGGGCACCACGACAAGCTGAACCTTCTCATTCGCGCCAAGACCGAACAAGAAGCGCGTGAGCGTCTTTGGATTTCGCTCCAGCTCCACTTTGAAGAATTCCGGGAGTTCTATGAATATCTGAACACGCGAGTGCGCGTTTTTCGCGGCGATCTGACGGCTGAGCGTTTTGGCCTTTCCGATGACGAATACCACGCGCTGGTGGACACCACGGACTCCTTGATTCATTGCGCGGCTTCGCTGAACCGCAAATCGGAAAAACAGTGCCTGAACGTAAACCTGCGCGGCACGCTTGAAGTCATTCAACTCGCGCGGCGCGCGCAGAATCGCAACGGCCTGCGCCGCTATTCACAGGTCTCAACGGTCGCCGTTGCAGGGAAAAGAAAAAACGAAGTGGTAACCGAAGACGCAGCCATCGACTGGTCGCGCTCGGATTACGATCCTTACGCGCGCACCAAGAAATTCTGCGAGCACATGACGAATCAGCTCCTGCCCGACGTGCCCAAGACCATTTTCCGCCCCGCCATCGTTCTGGGAGACAGCCGACGCCCGGAGACTTCGCAATTCGACATGGTTCACGCCTTTCACGTTCTCGCGCAGATGCCTGTTCTTCCGCTGCGTCCTCACGATAGAATCGACATCGTGCCGGCGAACTATGTCGGCAATGCGATCGTGACGATTCATCAGAAGGAAGCGCCAGCGCACGGCATCTATCATTTATCTTCGGGCACGGGCTCGCAGACCTACCAGGAACTGACGGACGCGATTTCGCAAGCCGGCGGCATGATGCGGCCTATGTATATGCCATCTCTTGGCGGACCTTTTTCCAGTACCGTCAATTGGGTCGCCAATCGAAGCGGCACGGCGGGTTATGGCGCTTCGCTGCTCAAAGTTTTCTGGCCCTATCTTGATTGGAACACCGTCTTTGACAATTCGCGCGTCGTTGCGGAGCTTGGCGAAGCGCCCGCCAAATTCTCGACCTATGCAGCCCCGCTTCTGAAATACAGCCGCGAAAATAAATTCCACTTTCCCGCCAAGCCCTGGCCTTCCGCTCCAAGCGCGGAGAAAAATGCCGTGGTAGGGAGAGCCCGCGCATGACGGACTTTCTACTGGTCGCCTGTGTCAGCGCGCTCATTGAACTCACGCGCTTCGGCTGGATGCTGGGCCTCGGCAAGCGCTGGACCCCCGGCGAAAAACTGAAGCTGCTCTTCGCCGGCTACAACGGCAACCGCAATACCGGGTCCGACCTGCGCGTGCAGGAAACGCTTCGCCAGACTCGCCACGTTCTTGGCGCGGAAAACGTGGATTTCAGCGTCATGACCCAGAATTTCGACCTCACCCGCGGTTATTTTGAGGGTACGCGCCAGGTCCATCTCCCCGATGTCTTTCCGCCTTTTCTCTTCCGCGAAGTTCGCGCCAATCAGGGCGTGATCGCTTGCGAAGGCTCGATGTTCAAAAGCAAATTCGCCAACGCCCTCACGACCATGATGATCGGCTCGCTCGGAATCGCTTCGGCGGAAAACAAGCTCTCCGTTGGATATGGAGGCGAAGCCGGGCACATGGATTCGCTGATCGAAAGAATGTGCGCGCGCTACGTTAAGGATTCCCTGATCATTCCGCGCAGCGCGGAGTCTCAGGCATTGTTGAATCGGCTGGGCATTCCCACCGAACTTGGGACTGATACCGCTTGGACGTTTGAGCCTCATCCGCCCGAATACGGCCGGAAAGTGCTGCGCGAAGCCGGCTGGGACGAGAAGACGCCCATTCTCGCACTTTGTCCGATTCTTCCGTTCGTGTGGCCGGTCAAGGCTTCTCTAGCGAAATACCTCGCGCTGGCCACCACTGGCGCTTACAAGGACAGCCAGTATCGTACCGTCTATTTTCATAAATCCGGCCCGACTGTCGACGCGGAAAACTCGCGCTATCTTTCCGCATTCGCAAAGGCCACGTCGGCATTCCTGCAGCGCCACAAAGTTTTTCCAATTCTTGTGGCCATGGAAAGGCTGGACGCGCGCGCGTGCAGCCAATTTGCCGCGCAGCTTGGCGGAGTCACCATGCCGGTCTTCACTTCGGACGACCACGACATTTTCCAGCTCGTCAGCATCCTCCGTCAGAGTTCTTTGATGGTCTCTTCCCGTTACCACGCCATTGTGACCACCATGCCCGCAAGGGTTGCTTCCGCTGGCGTCACCATGGACGAGCGCATCCGCAATCTCATGAACGAGCGCGGCCACCAGCATCTCTTTTTGACCGTCGACGACCCCGGCCTGGAGCCTAAGCTCCTGGACATGATGGAGAAGCTCGTTGCAGAGGCGGATTCCGTCCGCGACGGCGTTGCCAGGACGGCAGTTCGAAATCTCAAGGTGATGGCCCGCATGGGCAGGTTCCTCGAAGAGGCCGTACAGCGCGCCTATCCGGAATTTCCGCTGCGTTCCGGCTTTTTTTCCTGGGAAGACTATCTGCCTCCGCTGAGTAATAAGTTGATTCAGCTCGCCGAGCGTTACGATTCTTCGCCGGCCGCCCTTGCGGCTGTTCGCTGATTCTTCATGCCTAATTTTCTCGAAACAATTTTCGCCCAACTGAAACGCGCGGATGGCCGCGTCGTTCTTCGCGAAATTCGCGGGGATCATTTCGTGAGCGTGACGGGCAGGGAATTGCTGGACCGCATCCAGCTCGTCCGCGCGTTCCTTCGAGACTCCGGCGCCCAGCCTGGAGACCGTTGCGCTCTTCTTGCGGCTAATTCCATTCGCTGGGCGGTTTTCCATTTGGCGCTCATGGCCGAGGGTGTGATCGTCGTCCCGCTCTATTCGCGGCAGGCGCCTGCCGAACTCGCCGCCATGATGAAGGATTGCCAGCCGCGCCTGATTTTTGTAGGCGAGGCCGCTCTAGGTGAAGGTGTTGCCCAGACTTGGCCTGACGCTCCGCGCCGTGCGCTATTCGATGAAGTCTTGGGCTCGTCAGCGCCACAACCTCCGCTTTCGGATGCGCCCAATCCTCGGCAGAACCGCGATATCGTCACCATCATCTATACTTCCGGAACTTCGGGTGAGCCGAAAGGCGTTTGCCTGAACGTTGGAAATCTTACCCACATGCTCTCCTGCACGACAGAGCGCCTCGATCAGTTGATGGGTGCGACGCACGAACCCGACCGCGTGTTCCATTACCTGCCATTCAATTTTGCGGCGTCTGCGATCTTGATGCTGTCTTGCCTCATGCGCGAAAGCATCCTTACGCTTTCGACGGACCTCAATAAGCTCGCTGACGAAATCCGCATGGCCTCGCCGAATTATTTTCTGAATGTGCCTACTCTACTCGAGCGTGTTCGTCGCGGCGTTGAAGAAGCAATTACCAAGAGGCCGGCGGTCATCCGTTCCCTGTTTGCGAAAGCTCGCAGCGGCTGGCAGCGGCAGCACGTCGGCCGCGGCCGTGCGCTCGACGCGTTCTGGCTCGCGCTCGGGCGTGCGCTCATCTTTCGAAAGATTCGCGCGCGCTTTGGACCACACCTGCGTGCGCTGATCTGCGGTTCCGCGCCGCTCGCTCCGGAGACGCAGCAGTTTTTCTTGATGCTCGGCATCCCAGTGCTGCAAGCCTACGGGCTCACGGAGACCGCGGGCATTTGCACGCTGGATGATCCACGCGTGCCCGTCGAGCCGGGCTACGTCGGCACCGCGATTAGCGGAATCGAAATGAAGCTCGGCGAAAATGAACAGATCATCGTGTGCGGGCCGCATATTTTTCCAGGCTACTGGAACCGCCCCGAAGAAACCGCGCGCGTGCTGCAAGATGGATGGTTTCACACCGGCGATCAGGGCGAAGTCAACGTTCGCGGGAACTGGCGCATCAGCGGCCGCATCAAGAACCTCATCATCCTGAATTCTGGGCATAACATTGCGCCCGAGCCCATCGAGGAAAAAATCGCGCCCCTTCTTCCTGCGGCGCAGCAGGTCGTCGTGGTAGGCAATGGACGCGGCTATCTCTGCGCGCTCGTGACCGGCGCGGTCGAATCCGCAGCCGTTCAAGCCGCGCTCGATGCGGTGAATCCGGAACTTCCGCACTACCGGCAGATTCGAAATTTCAGGATTGTCCGCGATGTTTTTACTGCGGAGAGCGGGATGCTCACCGCCATGGGCAAGATTCGCCGCGACGCCATCAATGCGCACTATGCTTCCGAAATCAATGCCATGTACGATTCGAAAGCCGTGTCCAAGGCGGCCAGCAGGCAGCACGCATGAAAACTTTCACCGGTAAAACGCTGCGCTGGGAGTGGCGCGAAGGCGTGATCGAGTTGACGCTTGATCATGCTCCTGCCAATGAAATCGGCACGGCTATGCTCGGAGAACTTGAAAAATTCGTCGCTGTATCCGACGTGCTGGCGCCAGAAACTTCGGTTTGTATTATTGCGAGCGCACGCAAGTCAGTTTTTTCCGCTGGCGGCGATTTGCGCGAACTGTATGCGGCGGCGGCTGCAGCTTCCGCGAAAGCCCGCCCCGCTGGCATTCGCGCTTTTCTCGAACGTATCCACGCTGTTCTGAACGCCATCGATGCCGTGCCGTTCGTCACCATCGCCGCAGTTCATGGGGCGTGCTTGGGTGGAGGACTTGAGCTTGCTCTGGCCTGCGACATGATTATCGCTGATAAGATGGCGCGCTTTGCGTTTCCCGAATTGCGCCTCGGATTTATTCCCGGCTTCGGCGGCATCCCGCGCTTGAAGCGCGATCTGGGCAACGCCTTCGTGCGCGACTTGCTTTTCACCGGGCGAACAGTGAACGCCGCGCGCGCGCATGCCGTGGGCTTGGTTGCCCAACTTGCCGGTGAAGGCGAAGTCCTTCGCATCGCCCGCTCGACGGCTATGCAAATCACAAAATATGACCCTGTGACGCGTGCGGCCGCCAAGAAGTTCATCAAGCCCATTCCGCACGACGAGCTTCGCCGCGAAATCGACCTCTTCTGCGAACTCTTCACCCGCCCGGCCGTCATGGCTGCACTAAAAAAATTCGTCGAAGACTCCGGCCCCATGCCCTATCTGGCCTAGGTTCGAACCGAACCACAACTCCCCTAGCCGAAATACTAGGCCTCAACCTAGCCAACTGGCGGATGTAGACACCCTCGCTTCTGTTGCATCTTGTTCAAGGAGGTAGGGAAATGTCAGCAGAACTCATTGAACTTTCGAATGCATTGGCCCAGGCCACTGATCGTGCCGCGGCGTCCGTGGTAGCCATTCACACCGAGGCGCGCGGTTCGTCGAGCGGCGTCATTTGGCGAGAAGGAGTCATCGTCACCGCGGAACACGCGCTTCGCCGCGATGAGGAAATTCAAGTAACCCTGCCCAATGGCCGAGTTGTGTCGGCTGCTCTTGCGGGCCGCGATCCTTCCACGGATCTTGCCGTCCTGAAGTGCGCCGAGGCAGGCAATCGCCTAATTGAGCCTGGTGATGCCTCAACAATTAAACCTGGCAGCATCACTCTCGTTGTGGGGAGGACGCGCGCCAGCGGCCCCGTGGCGGCGCTGGGAGTGGTAAGCCTGGCTGTTGCGGAGCGCCGCACATGGACCGGCTCCTCGCTCGCTCCCTATATTCGGCTGGATGTCGGCCTGCAACCAACCGCAGTCGGCGGCGCTGTAGTTGACGTGTACGGTAAAGTTCTGGGCATAGCATCGCCGCGCTTCGCGCGATTCGGAGCGATTGCTATCCCTGCCGCCACTGTGGATCGCGTTGCCGAAACGCTACTGAAAAAAGGCCGAATCCCGCGCGGCTATCTCGGCGTGGCTCTGCAACCGGTGCGTCTCCCGGAGCAGTTACGGCAGTCCTTGCAACACAACGAAACGACCGCGGCCATCATTCTAGAAGTCGAGCCCAATGGACCAGCCCACAAAGCGGGAATCGTCATCGGCGACATCCTGGTTTCTTTGGCGGGGCAGCCCATCTCGCGTCCTGAAAATGTCCAGCCTCATCTGCAAGCGGAAAACATCGGTAAGTCTCTAAGCGCCAAGATTGTTCGCGGAGGCGCTGTCCGCGATGTGAGCATTTCTGTCGGTGAGCGCGTAGGCACAGGAGAGTGACATGGCCATCGCCGGATTTGGTGAAATTGCCGAGCAACTTCGCCGTTCGACCGTCTTGATTCACGCCGGAGGCCGGGGGAGCGGCTCAGGTGTGATTTGGTCCAGCGAAGGCACGATCATAACCAACGCCCATGTAATCCATGGTTCAAGCGTGCGCGTCCAGCTTTGGGACGGACGGGAGTTCGACGCGACAGTCACCGCGCGCGATCCACGGCGCGACTTGGCAACGCTTCGAATCGGGGCCAACTCTTTGCCGGCGGCGAGCCCGGCCGATTCATCGCAGCTTCGTCCTGGTGAGCTCGCCATTGCCATCGGCAACCCGATGGGCTTTGTTGGTGCGCTCACCACTGGTTTGATTCACGCCATTGGCCCGCTGCGCGCACTTGGTACGCAGACCTGGGTGCAGGCCAGTGTGCGGCTTGCTCCCGGCAATTCCGGCGGGCCGCTGGCCGACGCCCGTGGCCGCGTGATCGGCGTCAATACCATGGTCGCCGGACGCCTTGCTCTCGCTATTCCGAGCAACGCAGTTCGCGATTTTCTTGTTGCCGGACCAGGCAGCGCATGGATGGGCGTTTCCGTCCATCCCGTGCGTTTGCCTCGCGCCAATGGCCACACGTTCGGACTGGTTTTGCTGGAAGTCGAACGTGGCAGTCCAGCCGCGCAAGCGTCGCTTATGGCCGGAGACATTTTGCTGGGCACGGAGGAAAAGTCTTTTCAATCGATCGGCGATCTTGCCAAAGCGATGGACGGGCAAGGCCTCCGCCTTTTGCGTTTCGAATTCCTTCGTGGCGACTATTCACGTGTCCGGCGCGTGACCGTGCAGCTGAGAGATTCGAACGCCGGAAAGGACCGTGTCGCTGCGTGATTCGCGTTCTTATCGTCGCAGCTTCGCCGCTCAGTCGCGCGGGCCTGCAGAGCATGCTGGCGGATAGCCGCGCGGAGGTTGCCGGAAGCGCAGCGGATCTTGACTCCATCTCCGGCCAGCTTCTCGACGTGGAGCCTGACGTTGTTTTGGTGGAAGCCGCCGCCGCGAACTCTCACGAAGAGTTGCTAGACGCGCTTGAGGACACAGAAGTTGCTCGAGAACACGCAGTCATCGTGTTATCTGAGCAACTGAAGCCGGCATGGATCTCCAAGGCGCTTCGCGCTGGAGTGCGCGCCGTCTTGCCCCGGGAAGTCACTCCAGAACAACTCCACGCTGCTCTGGAAGCCGCGGCGGCTGGGCTGGTCGTCGTTCATCCATCGGAACTGGACACCGTTCTTCCCGCTCCTGTCGGCTCGTCAACAACAGTCGACGAGTTGCCCGAGCCCTTAACCCGCCGCGAGCGTGAAGTGCTCCAAATGCTGGCCGCCGGACTCGCCAACAAAGAAATTGCCGCTCGCCTGGCGATCTCCGATCACACGGTGAAATTCCATGTAGCTTCGATTCTCGGTAAGCTCGGCGTTTCCACGCGAACCGAAGCTGTTTCCGCTGGAATTCGCCGCGGTCTCGTTTTGCTTTAGCACGTTGCGGAAAAAACCAAAATTGTCATTCTGAGGGCCCTGACCGGGTCGGGGACCGAGGACCGCTTCCTCTTCGCGCGGGTTTGGCGCGACGAATCTCAACTTCAGCTGTTCGAGTGGCTTCGTGAATTTTCTTTCCCGGCTTAGGGATGATAAATTTGTTCTTCCATGCGAACACTGGAACAGACGACTCAGGAAGTCCTCGACCTGGCGGCAAAACATTTTCAACTGCCAGCAGGCTCGCTCGCGCCGGGTGATGATTTTTTCAAGAGGCTGGGCATCGACAGCCTGCAAACGCTAGAGATGCTTTCGCGCCTCGAGAATCATTTCGGTATCGAGCTGCCCGATTACGAAGTTCAAGGCGTAAGCGACTTCAAGACCCTCGCCGAACGGATTCAGTCCCGCCTGTAATGCTGGACCTTTCCAAATATCAATCCATTGGTGAAGCGCTGCGCGATGCGCTGGATCAATTTTCGGGTGAAGTGTGCCTGATCGAAGCCGACCGCGAGCGAGAGAAAGAGCGCCTGACCTATCGCGATTTCAAAGAGCGCGCGCATCCTCTTGCGAAAGCCTTGCAGTATGGTGGATTCTCCGCTGGCGCTCGCGCCAGCATCATCATGACGAATCAGTCCAAGTGGCTGCTCTCCGCCTACGCGATTTTCTCTGCGGGCGGCGTCTTGGTGCCGCTCGATTACAAACTGACGCCGGACGAGCAGTGGCAATTGCTCAAGCATTCGGGCGCCACAGCGCTCGTCACGGAGTATCCGATCTGGCGACAACTCAGCGGTTCGTCTGGCCGCGCTGCCGCGACGAACGTGCAAACCGTGTTGGTCACCGAGGCGCCCGCAAACGCCGATCTCGCCGGCGCGGAACGTTGGGAAGAATTTCGCGGCTCGGGTGAACCCGCTTTCGTCGCGCGCAAACGCCAGGACACAGCATGCATTGTCTATTCCTCGGGAACTGGCGGCCGTCCCAAAGGCTGCATGATGACGCACGAAAATTATCTGGAGCAGTGCGTCGCGCTCACGTCGATTTATCCGTTCTGGCCGGGCGTCCACTACCTCAGTATTTTGCCGACGAATCACGCCATCGATTTCATGGTCGGATTTTTCGGGCCGTTCACGTGCGGCGCAACGGTCGTGCATTTGCGCACGTTGCGCCCCGAATACGTGCGCGAAGCTTTTCCGAAATACAAAATTACTTACGTGAGCCTCGTTCCGCTCGTTCTGAAAAATTTGCAGAAAGGCTTGCAAGCGCGTTTCGACGCGCTGCCTCCGGGCAAGCGCAAAATGTTCAATGCGCTCGTTCGACTTAACAAGTTGCTCACCAAGAGTCAGCCGCGCCTCGGAATTAGCCGACGCTTGCTCAAGCAAGTCCACGAAGCATTTGGCGGCGAGCTCCACACCATCATTGTTGGCGGCGCTTTCAGCGAACCGCAGACGCTGCAGTTTTTCTACGACCTCGGGATTCCCGTCGCCAACGGATACGGGCTCACGGAAGCGGGCACGGCAATCACGGTCAACGATTTGAAACCGTTTCGCGCGGACACGGTTGGCAAGCCGCTGCCTGGAATGGAAGTGCGCATCGTAAATCCGGACACCGATGGTGTCGGCGAAGTTTCTGTTCGCAGCAAAACCATCATGGCCGGCTACCTGGATGATCCGGAACTCACCGCGGAAACCATTGTTGACGCTTGGCTTCTGACCGGCGACCTCGGGCGATTCGACGGTGCAGGCCATTTGCTGCTCACGGGCCGCAAGAAAAACATGATCGTCACCGAAGAAGGGAAAAATATTTATCCCGAGGACATCGAAACCGTTTTTGAGAGCCTCCCCGTCAAAGAATTTTGCGTTTTCGCCACCAACTACATCTGGCCGAAACGTTCGATGGTTGGCGAAAAACTTGTCCTGGTCCTGCATCTCGAGCTGGGGCAACAGTACAGCGATGAACTCCGGCAAGACATCAACACGCGCAACAATCGCCTGCTAAACTACAAGCGTATTCAGGGGGTGGTCCTGCTGGACGAGGACTTTCCCCGGACGGCTTCTCTCAAGATCAAGCGAAACGTTCTGGCAGAACGCCTCGCGAAGCTGGATAGCGCTGCCGTGATTCTGCCGCTGTGAAGTGCTTGTAGACAATGATTGCGTAGAGCGGAAGTTAGAATTTCGGGTTGGTTTGCACTCCAAATGGATCGTTTCTTCGCCATCGTCAACCCCGCCGCTGGTGGCGGCCGCTCCGCGAAACTCGCGGGGCCTGTATTGGCGCGTTTGCGCGAGAAAGGATTGAAGGTCGACGTCATCGCTTCGACAGCCCAGGGCCACGCGGTGCAGCTGGCCCGCGAAGCGTACGATCAAGGCTACCGGCGCTTTCTTGCCGTCGGCGGTGATGGCACCGCACACGAAATTCTCAATGGAGTTTTTGTGGGCCGCAGCGCGGTGCAGCGCATCGCGCTGGGATTCCTGCCGCTGGGCACCGGCAATTCTTTTTTGCGCGATTTTACGAAAGACGGAGCCGCGGCTTCGATGCAGGCACTGCTCGAAGGCCGGACTCGCCCCGTCGATCTTTTGCGGCTGACGCACGCCGCGGGCGAAATTTACGCTTTCAATCTTTTGAGCGTGGGCTTTACAGCTGATGTCGCTGCCTTGACCAACCGCGTGTTCAAGCCGTTCGGGGATCTTGGATATTTGCTCGGTGTATTCGTGCGCGTGGTGCAGTTGCGCCGCCGCTCGATGGCGCTGCGCTGCGATGACGATGCGGAGTGGGACGAAGGGCGCTCTCTTTTTCTGACGTTCAACAACAGCAAGTACACGGGCGGCACGATGCTGATCGCGCCGCACGCCGATCCGACTGATGGGCTCATTGAATTCGTGCGCTGGGGCCCGATCGGGCGGTTGGGCTTGCTCCGTAATTTGCCGCGCCTTTATGACGGCTCTCATATCCGACATCCGTTAGCTTCGCGCCGCGCGGTGCGCCATGTGGAATTTAAAGAAGGCGCGCCCGTGGACGTCATGATCGACGGTGAAGTCGCCACGCTGGAATGTCGTTCGCTCGATGTTGTTCCCGCAGCGGTGGGCGTCTTCATATGAAGAAAACCTGGCTGGCGATCCGCAGCGCACTTCTTTGGATCTTGAGCGGACTACATTTTTTCATCGTTGCGCCGACGCTGGTGTTGTTGGGGATTTTTCTCGATGCGCGCAAGCACGATTGGCTGCAGCGGACTTTCTGTAGAAGGATCGCGTTTCTGTCGGGTGCGCATGTGGAAGTGATTCGTTCCGCGGGTTTCGACGCCAACCGGACGTGCTTTTTCATGAGCAACCACGTCAACCTTTTCGATCCATTCATTCTGTACTGCGCGATTCCGCAATTTGTGCGCGGGTGGGAGCTGGAATCGCACTTCAAGATTCCGGCTTACGGCTGGCTGATGAAGCGCTTCGGCAACGTTCCCGTTCCGGATGTGAGGCGTCCTTCGGATCTGAAGCGCATGTGGCGGCTCACGCAGGACGCCATCAACGGCGGCACCAGCCTGATTATTTTTCCAGAAGCCAAGCGGACGCGCGATGGGCACGTGTGTCAATTTCAGGACGGCGGCTTCCGCGTGGCGCAGCAACTCGGGATTCCGATCGTGCCCGTCAGCCTGGTGGGATCGTTTCAACATCACCGGACGGGCCACTGGATGCTCTGGCCGGCGAAAATTACGGTTCATCTGCACGATACCATCGAGACCAAAGGTCTGACGAAAGAAGACGTGCTGGCACTACGTGAACGCGTTCGCGAGATCATCGCGGCACCCGTGGAGGAAGCCTCCAAGGGAAAGTAGCAGAGGAGGTTAAAGCGACAGTTTGATGCCGGGGAGGACACGGCCGGCGCGGGTTTCCTGCCAGGTAAAATAGATGCGGTGGATGACGGTGAGCGTGGAAACAACGGCAATGACCCAGAGCACCGGGCCCATGCGATTGAAAAGCCCGCCGATGATGAGCAAGACGAGGCGCTCGGGGCGCTCCATAAAGCCGACTTTGCAAAGGGGAATGAGGGATTCGGCGCGGGCACGCGCATAGCTGACCATGACGGAGCCGGCGGTGGCTACGGCGGCCAGCACCACATACGGAGTGCGGCCGCTGACGGAATAGTAGACCAGCAGACCCATGTAAAGGGCCATGTCGGCATAGCGGTCGAGCGTGGAATCGTAGAATGCGCCGAAGGCGGTGACGCGATTCTGGCGCCGCGCCACCTGGCCGTCCAAAATGTCTAGGAAGCCGGCGAAGAAAATAATCAACGCGCCGGCGAAGAATTGGCCAACGGCAAAAAAAGCGGCCGCGACGAAATTCACAACCAGACCGAGAAAGGTGAGGAGATTGGGATTGATGCCCGTGGCGGCAATCGCGCCAACAATTTTGTCGAGCAGCCATTTGCTGCCGGTTCCAATTGCACCGGATAACGTAGCCATAAGCGCCTAACAGTGTCTCAGAATCAGGGCGGATTCGTGAAATTGAAACCAGATTCCTAATGCGGCGAATCCTACAACAGCCCGGGGCTGGCTGCCAACGGCCGTTCGACGCGCGCCAATTTGGAGGAGATTTGAATTGTGCGCATCCGTCAAATGTCCTTGACGGAGAATCGGCGTCATCCTACAGTCGGAAGCCCAGGGAATTTTGACCAATCACTATGAACCAGCGCAACCGCCGCGATTTGAATGGGAATCGCTCGACTTTGTTGTTTGCCGTCTGCGGGAGTTCACTAAGCCTCATGCTTGCGATTGCAGGAGCAGGGGCGCAGTCCGACCTGCCGAAAGGTCCGCCGTCTTCCGCAAGGCCTAAACTCGCGGAAGAGGAGTTCAAGAATATTCAGGCGCTGAAGGGAATTCCGGCGGATCAGGTGATTCCCTCGATGCAGTTCATTGCGGCTTCGCTTGGAGTCGAATGCGAGTATTGCCACGTGGCGCATGCGAACGAGAAAGACGACAAAAAGCCGAAAGTAACAGCGCGCAAGATGATCAACATGATGATGGCGATCAATAAGGAAAACTTCGAGGGCCGCCGCGAGGTTACCTGTTATTCGTGCCACCGTGGGTCGACGGACCCAGTGGGCACGCCTATCATCACGGACGAAGGGCCACGACTCGCGGCCGAGGAAGGGAAGAAGCCAGAGGAGACAAAAGCGGCGTTACCGGCGGCCGAGCAGCTCATCGACAAATACCTGGCAGCGATCGGTGGCGCGGAGACGCTGCAGAAAATCACGAGCCGCGTGCAAAAGGGAACACTCACGGCGTTCGGCGGGCAACGTTTTCCGATGGAAGTTTATTCAAAAGCTACAGACAAGCGCGTTTCCGTGATGCATCTCCCGGACGGAGAGAGTGTCGCCGCGTTCGATGGGACGCAAGGATGGCTGAGCATTCCCGGACGCGTGCACATGATGTCGGCAGCGGAAAATGCCGCCGCGCGCATGGACGCGGATCTTTATTTCCCGGTCCACTTGAAGACGCTGTATCAAAAATTCAGAGTCGATGCCGGTGAAAAAATCGATGGGCACGACACGTACATGGTTGTCGGACACGGCGAGGGCCGGCCGCCGCTCCGTCTATACCTGGATAAGGAGTCGGGCCTGCTGTTGCGGTTGGTCCGGTACGCCGAAACTCCCCTCGGGCGCAACCCAACACAGATCGACTATGCGGACTATCGCGATGCAAGTGGCGTAAAGATACCGTTCCGCTGGACCCTCGCGCGCCCCGGAAACCGATTCACCATCCAGATCGAGCAGGTTCAGCAAAATGTTCCGGTGGACGACGCAAAATTCGCCGTTCCGTCGCCACCGCCGTCAGATACGCCAAAACCTCCGACTCCCTAGTTCAGGTTCAAAGAACTAACCGGAGCGACGCGATTCTGATAGAAGTATAGATCGTCTGGGAATGGTGGGCCTGGGTGGACTTGAACCACCGACCTCGCCCTTATCGGGAAGGCGACTGTCGCAATACCTTCGCTGTCATCACAGGCTCCGCGGACGCGGCTTCAAACAACATCACTACGGAAGCAGACTATTCGGCAAAGTGCTCCTACAAGATGATCCCCGGAAGCAGCGCAGACACTTTTCAGGAATACAGCTTCGCGTAGATTCCAAGCCTTCTCATTCGGTATATGAGTGTAGTTCGGCTGATACCCAATCGGATTGCAGCGCCATCCGTACCGCCTACGCGGCCCTTGCATGCGGTAAGCGCCTGTATGATTTCCTCGCGCTGCTTCCTTTCGTACTCCTCAGCGCCGGCGTTGA
>Ga0209648_10001197_pt1 | contig 20698 bp, 23 predicted proteins | sample GraSoi2013_115cm_FD_185830 | JGI IMG/M metagenome (GOLD analysis project Ga0209648, IMG submission 185830) | Grasslands soil microbial communities from the Angelo Coastal Reserve, California, USA - Sample 9_17_2013_115cm (SPAdes) (version 2) | ecosystem: Environmental > Terrestrial > Soil >... | reverse complement strand
GGACGACCTTGGTCGGATCGATGACGCCGGCCTTGATCATGTTGACGTATTCCGCCTTCTGGGCGTCGAAGCCGAAATTGACGTCCTTCTGGTCGAGCATCCGGCCGGCGACCACCGCGCCGTCGAAGCCGGCATTCTCGGCGATCTGGCGGACCGGCGCCTGCAGGGCGCGGCGCACGATCTCGATGCCGACCTGCTGGTCGTGGTTGGCGCCCCTCTTGTGCTCGAGCGCGCGGGTGGCATAGAGCAACGCCGCACCGCCGCCGGCAACGACGCCTTCCTCGACCGCGGCCTTGGTCGCATGCATGGCGTCCTCGACCCGGTCCTTGCGTTCCTTGACCTCGATCTCGGTGGCGCCGCCGACCTTGATGATCGCCACGCCTCCGGCCAGCTTGGCCAGCCGCTCCTGCAGCTTCTCGCGGTCGTAGTCGGAGGTCGACTCCTCGACTTGCGCCTTGAGCTGCGTGACGCGGCTCTCGATGTCCTTCTTCTTGCCCGCGCCGTCGATGATGGTGGTGTTGTCCTTGTCGATATGGACGCGCTTGGCCGTGCCCAGCATGTCGAGCGTCACGTTCTCGAGCTTGATGCCGAGATCCTCGCTGATCTCCTTGCCGGCGGTCAGGATGGCGATGTCCTCGAGCATCGCCTTGCGGCGATCGCCGAAGCCCGGCGCTTTGACGGCCGCGACCTTCAGCCCGCCGCGCAGCTTGTTGACGACCAGGGTGGCCAGCGCCTCGCCTTCGACTTCCTCGGCGATGATCAGCAGCGGCCGGCCCGATTGCGCGACCAGCTCCAGGAGCGGCAGCAACGACTGCAGGCCGGCCAGCTTCTTCTCGTGGATGAGGATGTAGGGGTTTTCCAGCTCGCAGATCATCTTCTCGGCGTTGGTGACGAAATAGGGCGAGAGGTAGCCGCGGTCGAACTGCATGCCTTCGACGACCTCGAGCTCGGTCTCCATGCTCTTGGCTTCTTCGACGGTGATCACGCCGTCCTTGCCGACCTTGTCCATCGCCTTGGCGATCATGTCGCCGATCGTCTTGTCGCCGTTGGCCGAGACGGTGCCGACCTGGGCGATCTCCGCACTGGTCGAGACCTTCTTCGAACGGCTCTTGAGTTCATCGATCACCCATTCGGCGGCGAGATCGATGCCGCGTTTGAGGTCCATCGGGTTCATGCCGGCAGCGACCGACTTCGCGCCTTCGCGCACGATCGCCTGGGCAAGCACGGTTGCCGTCGTGGTGCCGTCGCCCGCGGTGTCGGAGGTCCGGGTCGCCACTTCACGCACCAGCTGGGCGCCCATGTTCTCGAACTTGTCCGAAAGCTCGATCTCCTTGGCGACGGTGACGCCGTCCTTGGTGATGCGCGGCGAGCCGTAGGACTTGTCGAGCACGACGTTGCGGCCCTTGGGGCCGAGCGTGACCTTCACCGAGTCGGCCAGGATATCGACGCCGCGGATCATGCGGGCGCGGGCGTCGCCGCCAAAACGTACTTCTTTCGCTGCCATGGGTCTTGTTCCTTCTCTTGATGCCTGGACGCTTCCGGTCGGTGGGCGCTACGCCGCCTTCTTCTTGGCGACGCCGATGGTGGCGACGGTCGCGGTGTCGATGACGCCCATGATGTCCGATTCGTTCATGATCAGGAGATCCTCGCCATCGAGCTTGACCTCGGAGCCGGACCACTTGCCGAACAGGATGCGGTCACCCTTCTTGACGTCGAGCGGCACCACCGTGCCCCTCTCGTCGCGGGCGCCCGGGCCGACGGCGACGATCTCGCCTTCCATCGGCTTTTCCTGGGCGGTGTCGGGAATGAAGATGCCGCCCGTCGTCTTGCCTTCTTGTTCGACGCGGCGAATCACCACGCGATCGTGCAGCGGCCGGAATTTCATGGCGTTCTCCCAGATTGTCGAGGTTTTTGGCGCGGACGCCTGGCGCCCGCGATGCAACAGATAGTTGAAATGTGGTGATCTTTGACAGACTAGCAAGCGATATCTCGCGAAATCGCTAGGTTTCTCCTAGTTTCGGCCGTCCGCTTCAACGATAGCGGTCCATTCCAACGGATCGACGTTGACGACCTGCTGAGTGGCGCTTGCCGTCGCCAGAGCCGGGAGATGCAGCAGGGTCGCCGTGCGCCGGAACGCCACGAAGGACAGACCGTCGATCTCCTCTTCCTCCGTCACGACGCGATGGGTTCCGGCGGGCTGCGCCTTGTCCAGCGCAGAGAGCGTGAAGGGGCGCCGGAAGGTGATCGTGGTCTCGGTGGTGCGCACGGGGTGGTTCCTCCTTCCCCTCCTGTCTTAGGTGGTTCGGCGGCGATGACAATGCAATGAAGACCTTGTCGGTTGCCTTTGCGCGGCCAAACAATCGATTGGTGTTGCCTAAAACTCCGATTAGCATGGCGGCCTGAATGGGATGGGAGATCGTCATGGCCGAGCGCCGTCGAACACTGCGTAACCTCGTCAAGCTGCTGCCGTCAGGTGCCGCCGGTCTGTCGATGAGCTTGGCCGCTGCCGACGCATCGGCCACGACCGCCCAGCCCGCGAAGACGGCCGATTCGGTGAAGGACCGCCTGCAGACGATCCGCGGCGACATTTTCAGCGCGCTCGAGCAATACGCCACGGATGGCGAGCCGTTCGTTGCCGTCGATCCCGCGACGCGGCTTGCCTGGTGGGGCAACGGCGGCTGGCGTAACGGCGGCTGGCGCAACGGCGGATGGGGCAATGGCGGCTGGGGCAACGGCGGATGGCACAACTGGCACAACGGTTGGCACAACTGGTAGGCCGCAGTCGACAGACCCGCGTCGTTTCTCAACGTCGTCAACGAGGATGCCATGACCCGCTCCAAGCTGTTCGCTCTCGCCGCTCTGCTCTCCGCTTCCCTGATGAGCGCGCCCTCGCAGGGCCAGCAGCAACAGCAACCGCCGGCAGCCGGCGCCCGGCCCCCTGCGGCCGCCCCGCCAGCCGGACAGTCGCCGTCCTATGGCCAACCGGGGGGCCAACAAGCTGGGCAACCCGGCGCACAACAGGCTGGCCCCTCAGCCGAAGGGCAGGCGCCGTCCGACGACGGCCCACCGTGGCCGGTCCTCGTGGTGACCAGCGTCGAGACGCTGCGCTCCCACCTCAAGGGCCACCTGGAGATCTTGCGCGTCCGTGGCCTGGTGACGTCGGGCGGTTGGGGCGAACCGCATCTGCTGCCGATCACGCAGGGTGAGCCGCTCGACGGCGTGCTCGACCTCATCTTCCAGGCGCACTCTCCCGGCGGCGCGGCGCCGCTCGGCCCCTTCATGCCGGTCGAGGCGATCCTGCCGATCGAGAGCGGCCACCCCTACAAGGCGGTGCGGGTGCGCGGTGCCACCAATGCGGTGACGCTCAAGACCCTGCCGGGCTACACCGAAGCCCCCGGTTACGCCGAAGGTGCGGCGGCCAAGGAGGACTGCGCCAAGTGCATGGGCAAATACTTCGTCGCCAAGGGCGCCAATCCGCCGGCCGGCGTGGCGGCTGACCAGATCGTGCGCGAGGCCGACCTGCCGTGGAAGCTGCGCGTGATCAAGCCGAACGACGGCGTGCCGAACTACACCTTCGATCCCAACCAGCTCACGCTGGTGCTGTCGGAGGATGGCCGCATTGTCGACGCGGCGTGGGACTGAACGAAGGCCGAGCTGGTGCCCTCCTACTGCTGAGTCGTCCCGCCGCCGCGCGCCACCGGTTCAAGATTGTGGTCGGCCTGCAGATAGACTGTAACCAGGAGGATGGCGACGGCCAGCACGCCCCAGATCAGCCAGGGCGCAAGGCCCGACTTCATCCTGTCGCCGACACTGCGGCGGACTGCCATTGCCGGGACGGCCGGGGCGCTCTTGCCCGGCAGCCAGTTCAGCAGACGCGCCGCGATGGCGCCTGCGTCCGAGGCCTTCCAGTCGCCTTCGGGCAGCCTGGCGATGGTCGCGGTGAAGGCCTGCAACGCCGCCTCCTTCGACAGATCCGCCAATCGCGCGGCTTCGAGCCATGGATCGACGTCGAGCCGCGTCAACGCCGTCAGCACCGTGAGCGGCATGCCGATCTTCTCCTCGCCGACCGAGGCGAACAGGAAGGCGTTGTACTCGGAGTGGCCGAGGGAATATTCGCGACGCAAGGTCATGACGCCTCCAACAGATGAACCGGCGTCGGCGCCGCGGGCGACCGGCTGGCGCTCGCAAGGCGACATCTACAGCAAGAGGTGGTGCTCTTTAGCGGGCGAACAAGCGATATCTGGCCGAAATCAGCGCCGCCGCCTTTGATGAGTCGCGTTAGCCGCGCAAGCCGCGGACCACGAGCGTGTTGAGCCGCCTGGCAAACGCTGCGGGATCGGCCGGCACTTCGCCGTCGAGGATGTGGGCCTGGTCAAGCAGCAGGGCCGCGATGTCGGCGACGTCGGTGTCGCGCTTCTCGCCGAGAGCGACGGCCAGCGCCTTCACGAGATCGTGGCCCATGTTGAGCTCGAGGATGGGCTTGGCGCCGCTGCCGCGGTTCTGACGCGCCAGCAAGCGCTCCAACTCGCGGTCGCGGCCTTGCGCGCTGGCGACAAGGCAGGCGGCACTTTCCGTCAGCCGCTGTGAGGCGCGCACTTCCGAGACCTGCTCGGCCAACGCGTCCTTGACGGCCTTGATGACGGTGGCGTCCTCATCGGACGCCGGCTTCTGCTCGGACGCCTGATCCAAAAGCGGCACCAGCGCGAAATCCACGTCGCCTTGGCTCAGCGACTTGAGCGGCTTGCCCTCGAATTCCTGCGGCATCATCGTCCAGAAGGCGTCGATCGGATCGGTCAGCAGCAGGACTTCGATGCCGCGCGCGCGGGCGGCCTCGAGCTTGGGATTCGATTTCACCCGTTCCGCGCTCTCGCCCACGAGATAGTAGATCTCGGTCTGGTTGGGTTTCAGGTCGGCCACGTACTGCTTGAGCGACCGCGGGCCATCGCCTGTTGTCGTGGCGAAGCGCGCCAGCGCCAGAAGCTGGCCGCGGCGCTCCTGTTCCTCGTACAAACCCTCCTTCAGCACGGCGCCGAACGCGGCCCAGATCCTGGCGTAGGTCTCGGCGTCCTTGTCCGCCGTGCTTTCCAGCTCGCCGATCACGCGGCCGACAAGGCCGTTGCGGATCTGGGTCACCTGCGGATTGTTCTGCAGCATCTCGCGCGAGATGTTGAGCGGCAGGTCCTCGCTGTCGACGACGCCGCGCACGAAGCGCAGCCAGGGCGGCAGGAGCTCGGCATCGTCGGTGATGAAGACGCGCCGCACATAGAGTTTTATCCGGCCCTTGCGATTGGGATCGCCGAGATCGAACGGCGGCGTCGAGGGCACGAACAGCAGCACGGCGTAGGCTTGCCGCCCCTCGACCTTGTAATGGAGCGTGAGCGCGGGCTCGTCGAAGGCCATGGCGATCGAGCGGTAGGCCTGCGTGTAGTCCTCGGGCTTGACCTCGGATTTCGCCCGCTGCCACAGGGCGCTCGCGGCATTGACCTGCCGCGCCTCGCCCCCCTTGGCGTTGGTCTCGTCGACAAGCTCGATGGGAAAGAGGATGTGGTCGGAATAGGTCCGCACCATGCGCTCGAGCTCGAACGGCTCGAGGTAGCGCTTGGCATCCTCCTTGAGATGCAGCCGGACCTCGGTGCCGCGCGGCACGCGGCCGGCCTGCTTTTCGCTTGCCGGCGCCAACTCGAACCCCGCACCGCCGGACGAGGTCCACACCCAGGCATCGGGCGCGCCGGCGCGGCGGCTTACCACTTCTATGCGATCGGCGACCATGAAGGCGGCGTAGAAGCCGACGCCGAACTGGCCGATCAGGCTGGCGCCTTCCTTGGCCTCGGCCAGCCCCTTCAGGAAGGCCCTGGTGCCGGAGCGGGCGACGGTGCCAAGATTGTCCAAAAGCTCCTGGCGGTCCATGCCGATGCCGGTGTCGGCGACGGCGAGCGTGCCGGCCGCCTTGTCGGGCACGATGCGGATTGCGAGCTTGTCGGCGCCGGCCAGAAGCTCGGGCTTGGCGATCGCCTCGTAGCGCAGCTTGTCGCAGGCGTCCGAGCCGTTGGAGATCAACTCACGCAGGAAGATGTCGGTCTCGGAATAGACCGAATGAACCATCAGGTTCAGGAGTTCCGCGACCTCCGCCTGGAAAGCATGGGTCTCGGCCGGTGCGCCTGCGGCGTCCATCTGCATCCTCTCGAACGGGGTGGAATGAGCCGGCGATGGATATAATGGATGGCGAGCGGCCGGCAAGGGGGCTTGGCGGGGCCCTGATCGTCGAGGGCACCGTCTGCGCCGACATGAACGTTTGATTTGGCGTGCTCGCGAGGGTCGCCTAAGGGAAAAGCGACCAACAAGGGGAATGGGGCACGGCATGAATCGGAGATGGGCAATGGCGGTGCTGGTGCTCGCCCTCGCCGCCGGTCGCGAGAGCTGGGCGTGGGGCGCCACCGGCCATGAATGGATCAGCGGCATCGCCATCGAGAGGCTGCCGGACAGCCTGCCGGGCTTCGTGCGCTCGCCGGAGGCCGCGGCGGAGATCGCGATGATGGGCCGCGAGCTCGACCGCTCCAAGGGCAGCGGCCGGACGCACGACGCCGAACGCGATCCGGGGCACTGGATCCTGTTGGCGGACGCCCCGCCCGCCGATTTTGGCGCGGTCATGGGCGTGCTGCCGCTCGCCGAGCTGCCGCCGACCCGCCGGGAATAGGACACGCTGCTGCGCGCCAAGGGTTTTGACCAGTACCAGGCCGGCTACCTGCCCTTTGCGATCGTCGACGGCTGGCAGCAGATCCGCAAGGACTTCGCCTATTGGCGCGCCGCCATGAAGGGCGCGGAGACGGCGGCCACGCCCGAGGAGCGCGCCTGGTTCGAGGCCGACCGGCGGCTGCGCGAAAAGCTCACGCTGCGCGACATCGGCATCTGGAGCCACTACGACGGCGATGCCACGCAGCCCCTGCACGTCTCCGTCCATATCAGCGGCTGGGGGAACTTTGCCAATCCCAACGGCTATAGCGCCAAGGATTTCCATCCCTATTTCGAAGGCGAGTTCGTCAAGAACAACCTCGTGCGCGCCGAGGTGGCGGCGCAAGTCGGCCTCTATCGCGCCTGCGACTGCTCGATCGAGGCGCGCACGCGGGCGTTGCTGCTCGCCTCCCTGGCCGAGGTCGGGCCGCTTTACGCCCTCGAGAAGGAAGGCGGGCTGAAGCCGGGCGACCCGCGCGGCATTGCCTTTGCCACGACGCGCCTCGCCGCCGGCGCCACCGCCGTGCGCGACATGATCGTCGAGGCCTGGCAGCAGAGCGCCGATACGCCGGTCGGCTATCCCATGGTCAATCTGCGTGACATCGAGAATGGCAAGGTCAAGGTGACGCGCGATCTGTTCGGCGCGGGCTAGGGCGAGCGTTGAATAACGATGTCGTCGCCGCTAGAACATGCCGCAACGCGAACAGTCGAGGTGACAGTTGAGCCCCATCGCAATGGCCGGAACCGCCTTCGCCCTCATCCTGGCCGGCACGTTTCTGGGAGCGCTCGTGCGCTCGAGACTGCCCGAGCATCATCTGACCGGCGATTCCAAGGAAGTCATCCGCCTGGCGACGGCCCTGGTCGCGACGCTCACGGCCCTCGTGCTGGCCTTGCTGTTCGCCGCGACGCGCGCTTCGTTCGAGCACACCAGCGCTTCGGTCAGCCGGTTGGCGACCGACATCAGCGAGCTCGACGACGTTCTCGAGGAGTACGGGTCGGACGGCGTCGCCATCCGCCAGCAGCTGCGCAAGGAGTTGGGCCCGCTGATCGATGCGATGTGGCGCGACGACGCGGTCGCGGCCGGCCGGACGGTTCCCGCGCGTCCGAAGCACAACTCGAGCGCCCTTTCCATGGTGCACGACCTGCAACCGAAGACGCCTACCCAGGCGTCGCTCCATACCCGCGCGCTGCAGATCAGCACGGACATCCAGCAAACCCGTCTCGGCCTGTTTGCCCAGGCGCCGGACTCGGTCTCCACGCCGTTCATGGTCGTGCTGGTCCTGTGGATGATTTTCCTCTTCACCACCTTCAGCATGTCGGCGAAGCCGAACCCGACATTGGCCATCGTCCTCTTCGTCTGCATCCTGTCGGCCTCCGGGGCGATCTACCTCATCCTGGAGCTCGGCCTGCCGTTCGGCGGATTGATGCAGGTTTCCAACGAGAGCCTGCGCAACGCCTTGACGCCGATTTGAGCATCACAGAGTTGATCGAGATCACCCGGGATGCCCTCAGGGGCGATCTTGAAACGAGAGTTCAGGCGCTGCTCAACGAGGCGTTTCCTGAAGGCTCGTCGACGAACGGCGACTACTATGCCCGTCACGGCGTACCGGACCGCATCCTGATCGCCCGCGAGGCACAACAGGTCGTGGGCCACCTGGCCGTCTATCAGCGCCGGGTGAAGATGGGAGACGAGGCCCTGGAGATCGGCATGATCGGCGCCGTTGCGGCGGCGCTGGATCACAGAAGAAAGGGCCGTTGCCGGCTTCTCCTGCGGCGGGCGCATGACTACCTGCGGGCAAGGTCGATCCCCTTCTCGATCCTGTTCGCCTTTGAGCCTCGCGTGTACCTGTCGAGCGGCTACAGGCTGATGCAGAACGAGACGCACTTCCTCGACGCCGATGGTGCGTGGAAGACCTTTGTCTATCACGGCAGCATGTATGCGGAGATCGCCGAGCGGCCCTGGCCGAACCGAATGCTCGAATTGGCTGGCGGGGTCGTGTATCAGGACATCGTCGTGCGCCGGCGCTAGTCTGGCATGACCGCCAGGCGCGGCCGGGAGTCCGCTGCGATGAGTGTCCTTAGCGATCCGAAACTGGAAGGCCTGCTGGCCGCCCTGCACGCCAGGAGCGACGAGCAGCTCGCGGCACTGCGAAGCTACGACGCCGAGCGGGTCAACGAGGCGCAGCCGCCGGCCGCGGACGAGGCGGCGCGGCTAAAAGCGTTTCGCAGCGACAAGCTATTGGCGCTCGACCGCGACAAGGCCGAGTTCTGCTACCAGCTCTGCCGCGCCGGCAATGTACGACGCATCGTCGAGATCGGCACGTCCTACGGCGTGTCGACGCTCTATCTCGCCGCCGCCGTGCGCGACAATGCCCGCGCCGCCGGCGGCGACGGCGTGGTGATCGGCACCGAATACGAGCCCGAGAAGGCGCGGGCGGCGCGGGCCAATTTCGAGGAGGCGGGCTTGACCCGTTTCATCGACCTGCGCGAAGGCGATTTGCGCGAGACATTGAAGCAGATCGACGGGCCGGTGGATTTCGTGCTGATGGACATCTGGATCGCCATGGCGCGGCCGGCACTCGAGCTGGTGGCGCCGCATCTGCGGCCCGGCGCCATCGTCGTCTGCGACAACACCGAGCAGTACCGCAGCGCCTATGCCGACTACTTCGCCTTCCTCGCCGAGCCAGCCAACGGCTTCCGCACCATGACCCTGCCTTTCGATGGCGGCCTGGAATTATCGGTCCACTGTCCGCCTTGAGACCGGAGCCTGTTATGCCGACCGAGATGTTCCTGATGGTTTTGGGCGCGGCGCTCGTCCACGCGACGTGGAATGCGCTGGTCAAGACCGACCGCGACCGGCTCGCCCTCATCCGGGTGTTGTCGGTGACCCAGCTTGTCTTGTCATTGTGTCTCATCCCCTTTGTCGCCGTCCCGGCGGCGGAGAGCTGGCCCTATCTGGCGGCGAGCACGGTGCTGTGCACGGGCTATATGCTGTTTCTCAATCGCGCCTACCAGGTAGCCGATCTCAGCCTCGTCTACCCGCTGGCGCGCGGTGCGGCGCCCTTCATCGTGGCCATCGTCTCGGTCTGGTTCCTGGGCGAGCAACTGAGCCAGACCGGCATCCTGGCGATCCTGCTCATCGGCCTCGGCATCACCAGCCTGATTTTGGCGCGCGGCGTGGCGAGCCTGCGCGATTGGCGTCCCATCGTGCTCGCTCTCGTGACCGGCTCCTTCATCGGCAGCTACACGATCGTCGATGGCCTGGGCGCCCGCGCCGCCGGCAGCGCGCATGGCTACATGATCTGGCTGTCGCTCATCACGGCGCTCCTGACCGTGGGCTGCATCAGCTGGCTGCAGCGCGACCGGCGCACGGCCTTGAGCCCACGCAGCCGCAACGCAGGAATTGCCGCGGGCATCATGAGCTACGGATCGACCTGGGTGGTCATCTGGGCATTCACTCTGGCGCCGCTGGCCATGGTTTCCGCCCTGCGTGAAACCGGCATCGTTTTTGCCGTCATCATCGGCGTCGTGTTCTTGAAGGAACGGGTGAATCCGGCGCGCCTGGTGTCGATTGCCCTGACCCTGGTCGGAACCACCCTGCTCAAGCTCAGCCGCTGATCTCCACGCTCGCGCGCGTCGGGTTCTTCACGTCGAGCGGCGGCGAGGCTATGATTGCGTCCGTTGAAAAGAGGATGCTCATGACTGCTTTCATGCTGTTGGCGATGATGGAGCGGCCCCATGGCGCCGCGCTTGCCCCGCCCCGGCCATGGACTGCTGCGCTGCCCCGTCTGCCGTCTTGATCTTCTCGCCAGCAGGGTCGGCGCCCTCGTTTGCGGCAACCGCCACAGCTTCGATCTCGCGCGCGATGGTTACGTCAGCCTGCTCGACGGCCGACGACGAAGCCTGATTGCCCGCGGCGATAGCGCGGAGCAGCTCGGTCATCGAACGGCTTTCCTCGAGGCCGGGCACTTCAACCCTGTCGCTTCGGCGATCGCAGCGCACGTGGCGCGCGCCGGTCCGGCGTCGCCCGGCGGTGGCTGGCGCGTGCTCGATGCCGGCTGCGGCACCGGCCATCATCTCGCCGGCGTCTCGGCCGCGCTGCGAGCGCCCGTGATCGGGCTGGGATTCGACATTGCCAGGACGGCTGCACAGCGCGCGGCGCGCCAGTGGCGAGAGCTTGCCTTTGCCGTCGCCGACGTGTGGGCCGAATGGCCGGTGCGGGATGAGGCAGCGGATCTCGTGCTCAGCATCTTCGCGCCGAAGAATTTCGCCGAGATGTCACGCATCCTGCGACCCGGCGGATGGCTCGCCTTGGCTTATCCGGGACCCAATCACCTGGCCGAGCTCGTCGACCGCTTTGGCCTCCTGCAGCAGCATGCCGGCAAGACCGGGCGCTACGCCGAGGCAACCCAGCGGTGGGTCGGGCCATCGACGACCGTTCGGCTCGTGCACCAAGTGAGTCTCGATTGCGAGAGCGTTCGTCACTCGGTCTTGATGGGGCCGAATGCCCGTCACATCGCGGCATCGGCGCTCGACGTCGGGGCGGCATCGATCGACGTCACGATCGACATTGCGATGCTGTTTGCCCGCAAGCCGGGCTAAGGTTGAAGGGGCTCGCGCTCGGCAGAAAATCAGGAGGAAACCAGGATGCTCGTGCTGCACCATGCGTGGAGATCGAGCGCCTCGCGGCGCGTGCGGCTCTGCCTCGCCGAGAAGGGCCTCAAGTTCGAGAGCGTCCTCATCGACCTGGCGAAGATGGAGCATCACACGCCGGAGTATCTGAAACTCAACCCCAACGGCGTCATCCCCCTCCTCGTCCTGCCCGACGGCCGCTCGCTCTACGAGAGCGGCACGATCTGCGAGTTCCTCGACGAGAGCTGGCCCGAGCCGTCCCTGCGGCCGGCCGATCCTTACGGACGCGCCGAGATGCGGAACTGGATCCGCCACGCCGACGAGCGGATCGGCAATCTCATCATCTTCAACTGGAAGCACAGCTTGGCGAAGACGGCTTCGCAATGGTCGGACGAGGAGCTGGCGGAGCGGCTGAAGAAGGTGCCGAGCAAGGAACGCCAGGAAGCCTGGCTGCGCGCCGCCCGGCGGCCCTACACGGCCGAAGAAGAAGGCGAGGCGCGGCGCAAGCTCGTGCTGATGCTCGACAGGATGGAAGAAAGCCTCGGCCGCCACGCCTGGCTGGTCGGCGACAACTATTCGCTGGCCGACATATCGGTCGTTCCCTTCGTCAAGCGCATCGACGAGGAGATCGCGCCCGACGAGGTCTCGGACAGCAAACACCTGCGCGTGCTGGCGTGGTGGCGGCGCGTCCAGTCACGTCCGGCCTTCGCCGAGGCCAGGATCGGGCCGTTCGTCTGACATCGCCGCGCGGCGGCGCGCTCAGGGCGAGCGGTAGCGCTGCCGGCGCGACAGCAGCCGCGCCCAACCGCGCGGACGCCGGGGCGGCGGACTCCAGCCCTGGTCCTGGAGAAAGGCCCGCACATCGGTGGCCATCACGCCGGCGCGGCTGACGGCTGTCTTCAACTGATCGGCCGTGCAACCGAATTCCGCGCACCAAGCCTGTAGTTCCTGGGCCTCGAGGATGTTGACGCGGATCGAATCGCGCTGCCCGTGCTTGCCAAGGTCGCCTGCCATAGCTCGCCCCTGTCGACATGTCCCGCCATGCACAATCAGAGCCATCTAGCCTCAGAATGAAGAAAATTTGATGTCGAGAACGCGCGCCAAAAGCCACATTCGGGCCCTGCGGTAAGAAAATTGCGCGACGGCGTCAGCGCGCAACGAGCGTCCGCTCTGCCGCCAGCGCCAGCAGCGATCCTGCGATCTGCGCGGCGATGAAGGCCGGGGCGTCGGCGGGCGCGATCCCCGCGAAGGTGTTGGACAGCGCGCGGGCCACCGTCACCGCCGGATTGGCGAACGAGGTCGAGGCGGTGAACCAGTAGGCGGCCACGATGTAGGCCGCGATGGCTGCCGGCAGCGACGGCGATTTGTGGCGCACCCCCAGCAGGATCAGCAGCACCAGACCGAAGGTCGCGACGGCCTCGGCCACCCATTGGCCGAGGCCGCTGCGCAGCTTGGTCGAGGCTTGCAGGATCGGCAGGTCGAACATCAGATGGGCGAGCCAGACGCCCAGCACGGCGCCGGCGAACTGCACGGCGAGGAAGGGCAGCAGGCGCGACCGGCCGCTCGCGCCGCGCACGGTGAGCGCCAGCGTCACCACGGGATTGAAGTGGGCGCCCGAGATCGGCGCGAACATGACGATCAGCGCGAACAGCGCGCCGCCGGTGGCGATGGCGTTGGCCAGCAGTGCGAGGCCGGCGTTTCCGCCCGACAGCCGCTCGGCCATGATGCCCGAGCCGACGACCGCCGCCAGCAGCAGCGTCGTGCCGATCGCCTCGGCAATGACCGCCGGCGCCGCGACGCGCATCACGCGGCCGAAGCCGATGGCGTCTGCCGGCCGATCGCGGCCAGCCGGTTCTGCAGGGTCATCCTGTCGAGACTGGCCAGCGGCAGGCTGAGAAAGAGCCCGATGCGGTGGTCGAGGGCGGCGAAGGCCTGGCGGAAGGCCGTGCGTCGTTCGATCTCGCTGCCCAGGGCGGCGGCCGGATCGGGCACGCCCCAATGCGCCGTCATCGGCTGGCCCGGCCAGGCCGGGCAGGCCTCGCCGGCGGCGTTGTCGCAGACGGTGAAGATGAAATCCATCGCTGGCGCGCCGGCCAGCGCGAACTCGTCCCAGCTCTTGGAGCGCAAGCCGCCGACCGGCAGCCGCAGGCTCCGCAACAGATCGAGCGCGTAGGGATGCACCTCGCCTCTGGGCTGGCTGCCGGCGCTGAATCCTTTGAAGCGGCCACCGCCCCGTTGATTGACGATCGACTCGGCCAGGATGCTGCGCGCCGAATTGCCGGTGCAGAGAAAGAGCACGTTGTAGACGCGGTCGGTCACGGCTGGCTCCGAACGGCTGATGACGGGTCTAGTGACGGGCGGCCCGCCGCGGCCGACGCCGCACGACGGTGGCGGAGCGCGGTTCGCACACCGGCACGCGGCAGGCGGCGGCATCGCCTGAGCAGCAATTGTCGGTCAGGAATTCCATCAGGCCGTTCATGGCGTCGTAGTTGGCGGCGTAGATCAGCGAACGCCCGTCGCGCCGCATCTGCACCAGGCCGGCGTGCCGCAGCTGCGCCAGATGGAAGGACAGCGTGGGCGGGGCAATGCCCAGGCGCTCGGCGATCCCGCCGGCCGGCAGGCCGCCGGCGCCGGTCTGCACCAGCAGACGAAAGACATCGAGACGGTTGTCCTGGGCGAGCGCGGCCAAGGCCGCGACGACGGTTTCCTTTTCCATAGTTCGATAATTATAGAAACATGGGAGTATTGTCAAACCTTCCCTCTATTTCCAAATTTCTGGAAATACCGTTGACAATCGCGGTCGCCCGCTTATCTTTACCATCATGAAGCTCGACGATGCCGCCGCCCGCCTGGAAGCCCTGGGCAATCCGACCCGACTGAAAATCTACCGCACCCTGGTGCGGGCGGGCGCCGAAGGCATGCCGGTCGGCCGGCTGCAGAGCCGGCTCGACCTCGCCGCCTCGACCCTCTCGCACCATCTCAAGACCCTGATCGGCGTCGGCCTGGTGACCCAGGCGCGCGAGGGCACGACGCTGTTCTGCCATACCAACTACGAGCTGATGCGTGGCCTGATCGAATACCTGGTCGAGGAATGCTGCGCCGAAGGCAGCTGTGCGCCGGCCGGTCTGGCGAAGCTGCCCAAAGTTGCCTGAGTTTTTTTGCCTTTATATTTCTATGATTCTGGAAGAACGGGAGCAACGTCATGCCCGACGCGCTGAACAGAAGCAAGACTGTCGCCATCCTGGGCGCAGGCCCTGTTGGTCTCGCCGCCGCCGCGCACGTGCTGGAGCGCGGCCTGGAGCCCGTCGTGCTCGAAGCCGGGCCCGAGGCCGGCCACGCCGTGCGGCAGTGGGGCCATGTGCGCATGTTCTCGCCGTGGCAATACAACATCGACGAAGCAGCCGAGCGGCTGCTCGCGGCTGCGGGCTGGAACTCGCCGGCGCCTGATCAGTACCCGACCGGGGCTGAGCTGGTGGCGCGATATCTCGAGCCGCTGGCGACGCGCACGCCGCTCCGCGACCGCATCCGCGCCAGCAGCCGGGTGACCAGCGTCGGCCGGCTGGGCTTCGACAAAGTAAAGACCAAAGGCCGCGAAGCCGCACCGTTCGAGGTCCGCTACCAGAACGGCAAGGGGCCGGAATCGCTCCGCGCCGATGCGGTGATCGACGCCACCGGCACATGGCTCACCGCCAGTCCGGCGGGCGCCGACGGCAGGGCGGCGATCGGTGAGACCAAGCTGCAGGACCGTATTGCTTACGGGATGCCCGACGTGCTCGGAAAGGACCGCGCGCGCTACGCCGGCAAGACCGTGGCGGTGCTGGGGGCTGGCCACTCCGCCATCGGCACGCTGATTGACCTCGCCCGCCTCAGGGACGAGGCGCCGGCCCCGCCGGCGATCTGGCTGCTGCGTGGCGATGATCCGCAGAAGGCGTTCGGCGGTGGCGCCAACGACAAGCTGGCCGCCCGTGGCGCGCTGGGTGCTGCCTTCGCAGCCCTCGTCGCCAGCGGCAAGGTGACGGCCGAGACGGGCTTCAAGGTCTCGCATCTCAGCCGTGACGGCGCGCGCCTGCGCATCGGCGCCGGCTCGGCCTGTTGCGGCCGCAGCGTCATCGTCGACGAGCTTGTGGTGGCGACGGGCTTCCGCCCCGACCTCGACTTCCTGCGCGAGGTCCGGCTGGCGCTCGACCCGGCGCTGGAATGCCCGCCCGCGCTGGCGCCGCTGATCGATCCCAACCTGCATAGCTGCGGCACCGTGCGCCCGCATGGCGCACGCGAGCTGGCGCAACCGGACCCCGGCTTCTACTTCGCCGGCATCAAAAGCTACGGCCGCGCGCCCACCTTCCTGATGTTGACCGGCTACGAGCAGGTGCGTTCGATCGTGGCCGAGATCGCGGGCGACCACGAAGCGGCGCGCAAGGTCGAGCTGGTGTTGCCGGAAACCGGCGTGTGCAGCGGTCCCGCGCCGCGCGCCTCGGGACCTGCCGAAGCCGCCGCGGGCTGTTGCGGTGGACCGCAGGCCGATCCCGCCAGCGGCTGCTGCGTCGCCGATGTCGAGGCCAAGGCCGCCGGCAAGACGAGCTGCGGCTGCGGCTGAACCCGAAACCGCATCGGCTTGGCGGCTCACCGATGGCCACATCCGACAGCGCAACACCTGTCGCATCGCCCGGCGTCAGCGGCGCGCTCGTGGCGGTCGCGGCGATGGTCGGCGTGTTCGCGACCACGCCGGGCCAGACGGTCGGGGTCTCTTCCTTCATCGACCCCATCGCCTCCGATCTCGAGCTCACGCGCGAGCGCGTGCTGCTGCTCTATAGCGTGGGGACCTTCCTCGGCATCCTGACGGCGCCGGGGATCGGCCGGCTGGTCGACCGCTTCGGTCCGCGCCGTCTCATCGTGCCGGTCGTCGTGGCCCTGGCCGGCGCCTGCGGCGTCATGAGCATCGCCTGGGGCGCATGGTCGTTGGCGCTGGGCTTCGTCGTGCTGCGCGCGGCGGCCATCGCCGGGCTGAGCCTGGTCAGCTCCCAGATGGTCAATCTCTGGTTCGACCGGTTCCGCGGTCGCGTCACGGCACTGGCGATGATGGGCCTGGCGCTGGGCGGAATGATCGTGCCGCCGTTGGCCGAGGCCGTGACGCAAAGCGCCGACTGGCGCGCTGCCTATCTCGCGCTCGGCGCCGGCGTGCTGGGACTCATGCTGCCGGTGGGTTTGGCTTTCTATCGCAACCGACCCGAAGACTACGGCGCCGCCAAGGATTTCGGCCGCCCCGGCCGCAGCGTCTCCGATGAGATGAGCGACGGACTGACGCTGCACCAGGCCGCGCTGACGACAGTCTTCTGGTATCTCACCGCCCTCACCCTCCTCGTCAACGCCGTCAACACCGCGCTGCTGCTCGACCACGTGCGGGCGATGGAAACCGCCGGCCTCGGCCGCGACAGCGCCATCCGTCTGCTGGGCGCGGTGACGACCGCGCAGGCGATCGCCACGCTGGGCAGCGGCGTGCTCGTCGATCGCTTCGGCGCCCGGCCGATCGGGCTGCTCGGGCTCGCCCTCCTGGCGTCCTCGGTCGCTTGCGTCATGGCGGCGCCCGGGTTTGCCGGCGGGCTCGCTTATGCGGGGACGCTGGGCGCCATGATCGGGGTCCTCCAGGTGGCGCATTCGGCGGGTCTGGCCGAGGCGTTCGGCACCGCCCATCTCGGCTCGATCCGCGGCACCACCTTCGTCGTCGGCGTCTCCGGCGCCGCGGCGGGGCCCCTGCCCTTCCTGTGGTCGCCCGCGACCGCCTGCTGGATCTTCCTGGCGCTGACCGCCTGTGCCGTGGTGTTGGGTTTGGCGAGCCTGCGACGCCGATGACAGTCATCGACTTTCGCGGCCGGCTGGACTTCATCGCCGACCGGGCGAAGTCTGGCGCCGGCGGCTGACCTCGCGGGCGGTATGTCGCCGCTCGCCTGGGGCCTCGCCTTCCTGGTCATTGCCGTGCTCATGGCGGCAGCACTTGCGAGCTTTCTCGCGATCCCGCCGCGCGAACTCGAAGGCGATCGTCGCGGCTGACCGCACTCGTCTCAACTGCCGCCGCCGCCGCGCAGGAAGCAGTAGACGAAGCCCGCCCGCTCGCAGATATGCGCGTGCAGCGGAACCCTGTTGAGCTCGTCGCGCAGAATGGCATCGGGCGGGATTTCCTGCCACGACCCGTTGAAGTAGGCCTCCCACTCGCCGTTCACCCGCTGGTGCGCCTGCACCGGCCGGCAATCGCCATGGCCTTCATCGCCGCTGCAGCACGACCAGCCGGATTTCGTCCTGAGGGTGCGATACCAATCGTGGTTCGCGGCGTGGCCGTCGCCACGGTCGCCGCTCTGTGCCCGCGCCGGCTCGGCCAGCGCGACGGCCGACGCAATACTCACCAGCGCGATGAGCGCTGAAATGGCGGCGCCGCGGTCTACGGTCACGGACTCCTCCCCGCTTGGTGTGGCTCGCACGGTTTAGCCTCGGGCGAACGCAGCCGCCCGATCATGGTTCCGCTGAAACGCGCCCATGCGACCATTCGGCCGGCGCATTGCGCCCAAGTTCCCCTCACGGCCGCTGCACGAATTCGAGACCGCCCAGCAAGCAGACAGTGTCTCCCGCGGGGAGTGCGCTGGCAGACGCCGGCCCGGGCGCCACGACCGGAGATGGAAGCGCCTAGCGCGGCGCGTCCATCAGCGCGCGCCGATCAACGCCGCTCAAAAAGTTTCGGCGCAGACGCCCTTGTCGTCTTCGGCGAGGAGTGCGGTTTTACTCAACGCGAGCGCCCGGAGCTTGCAACTGACGGCCCGTACGAAATGGGCGGCGCGCGTCATGCGAAAGCTGTTCCCGGCCCGCCATGGGCTTCGCGCATGGGCATCGGCCAGCAACTCGAGGCGAAGAAGACGAAGATGAGCCTGCTTGGCGGTGCGCCGACGCTTGGAAGTCCTGCCAGGAAGACGATTGAGCATGCCTCTTTCTACGAGCCCAGCCGGTGCCGGGAAGGTGGGAAATGCCACACAACGGGACGCCAGCGCGTGATTTGCTGGCAATCTTTGCGCAATTCGAGGGGATGAGCCTGCGGATCTCGACTGCGCCGACGTTCCTGGGCTCAGGGAGAACAGCCCGGTCGTGGTTTAGAACCTGCGGTGCCGCCAGAGCTTCACCGACGACAACAGCAGGATTGCCGCCAGGATCGGCAGCAAGACCGATCCCGGCACGATGCCCAGAAGCCTGGCCCCGATGAAGCTCCCGACAACGGAACCGACGGCCATGGCAGCGACGAAGCGGCCGTTGCGACGCAGGACGGTAAAGGTGCTGTCGCGGCTATAGCGGGCAAACCCCACCAGCATGGTCGGCAGGCTGACCGCCAGCGACAGGCTGCCGGCCAGCTTCACATCGACGCCGAACAGCAGGATCAGCGCCGGTATCAAAAGCTCGCCGCCGGCAACGCCGAGCAACGCTGCGACGCCGCCGATGGCAAAGCCCGCGATCACTCCCGCGATCATCTGGAGGGGACCACCAAACATCGGATGCCCGGCGGCGCCGGCGCCGTGTCCGATCAACAGCACGATCGCCATGGCGACAAGCAGCACGGCAATGAACCGATACAGGGTCTCGGACCGGAGCTTGGTTGCCCATGATGCGCCGAACCAGGCGCCCAACAAGCTGCCCGCGAGCAGATTGGCGATCACCGGCCATTGGTCTGCGATGGCTGCAACCGACGTCGTGCCGGTGCGAAACGGCAGGGCCGATGCGACGACAACCAGGCTCATCGCCTTGTTGATGATCACGGCTTCAAGCGCCCCGAACCGGAACATGCTGATCAGAAAGGGCAGGCGGAACTCCGCACCGCCCAACCCGATCAGGCCGGCAAGCGTTCCGATGCCGGTCCCGCTGACAAACGCGCTCGCCTGGCCTCTCTGGAATGCGTCGAAGCTGGCAGCCGCCATGTGCAGCCCCCCGTAGTTCCTGCGGGGATACTACGCAGAGGACCGGCTGGTGTCTCCCTACACCACGGCGACCTTGCCCGTGGGCAGGTCGTAGACGGCGCCCACGACGCGCAGCTTTCCGGCCTCGACCATGTCGGCCAGGATCGGCTTGGCTTCCTGCAGGCGCTGGACGTTGGCGCGCACGTTGGCCACCACCGCGCGCTGATACAGGTCGTCGCCGGGCTGCTTCAGGGCGGGGTCGATGCCGGGCTTCATCGCCTGCACGAGATCGCCGATATGGCCCGGCAGCTCGTTGCCCTTCTGCAGCGCCGCGACGGTGGCGTTGACGGCGCCGCAACTGGTGTGGCCCAGGACCATGATCGCCTTGGTGCCCAGCACGACCGCGCCGTACTCCAGGCTGCCGAGGCCATCGGGCGTCACGAAATTGCCGGCGACGCGCACGACGAACAGCTCGCCCGGCGGCTGGTCGAAGGCCAGTTCCGGCGCGACCCGTGCGTCGGCGCAACCGAGGATGGCGGCGAACGGCGCCTGGCCCAGGGCGCGGGCGGCGCGGTTGGCGGAGAAGTCGCGCTCGTTCAGCTTGCCGGAGACGTAGCGGGCATTGCCCTCGAGCAGGCGCGCGAGCGCGGCGTCAGGCGTGTCGACCGCGCGAGCCGGCTGCGCCTCAGCCCTGCCGACAAGCGGTGCCGCCGCCAAGGCGGCGACGCCGGCTCCGAGCACAAGACGACGGGACATTCCGGCAGCAAGACACGCAGTGCACATACTCATACTCTCCTTCATGTCGACAAGGCGGGTGTGAATTAATTGCGAGTCTGCTGCAAGGCATACGTGCGGGGCAAACGTGCGGGCTCGATTATCGAAACGCGCCCGAGAAGAAGATCGCCAACCCGAAGAAGGCGATTGCCACTACCAGCAACGGCACGGCGAGAGCGACCTTGAGCTCGAGCACGGCGTTCGAGGGGTTCCTCGGATCGTAATGCACGAGCACCAAGTTGCCCGTTGGATAGCGCGCTGCGGCCGCTTCGGCAACCGCCTGCGAGGACGCCGACTTGCCGCCGAAGCTCACTTGCGTGCTGTGATAGTCCCGATCAGCCACGCGGTACGAGTATTCGACCACCGCCTCGTAGAAGGTCGTAAGCGTGCCGCTCTGCGCGCCACCGACCCGCTTGCGATAATGCTCGACGCTGCATTTGACGATGCGGCCGCCGGTTGCCGGCCAGCCCGACGCCTCGGCGACCTGGCGTCGCGCCGCCCACAGCATGGCCACCAGCATGAGCCCGCCCAGGGTGAAGAAGGCCATGCCCGGAAGGAAGGCCTTCTCAGGAAAATATCCCGACAGGCTGTCGAAGATGGTCGAGATGTTCCAGAACAACGCCAGCACCGCGAGGCCG
>Ga0209648_10001196_pt1 | contig 20704 bp, 21 predicted proteins | sample GraSoi2013_115cm_FD_185830 | JGI IMG/M metagenome (GOLD analysis project Ga0209648, IMG submission 185830) | Grasslands soil microbial communities from the Angelo Coastal Reserve, California, USA - Sample 9_17_2013_115cm (SPAdes) (version 2) | ecosystem: Environmental > Terrestrial > Soil >... | reverse complement strand
TTCCAGGGCCGGAGGGTAAGGCTGGCCTGGACGCCAGATCACACGTACGTACTCGGAACTAAGGAGAGGTAGAGAAGATGGGTTTCAGACAGGCCGGTTGGATCCGGCTCGGATGCATGGCCGCCGCTGCTGTGATTGCGGCCACGGCTTGTGGTTCGAGCAACACGCCTGGCGGGCCGACGCTGCAGGTGCCGCCGACCGCGAACATCAAGCCGCCGACCTCGATCGGGGCCGGCGAAGGCGCGTTGAACCTCGTCCTGTGGGATGGCTACGCCGACAAGTCGTGGGTCGACCCGTTCACAACGGCGACCGGGTGCAAGGTCAACCAGCACCCCGCCGGCTCGTCGGACGAGATGGTGAGCCTCATGAAGGATGGAGGCGGCGGCAACTGGGACATGGTCTCGGCATCGGGTGACGCGGACCTCCGCCTCATCTACAGCGGGGACGTCGTTCCGATGAACACCGCGTTGATTCCCGACTGGTCCAACTTCCAGCCCTACTTCCAGGGCCCTCCGTACAACACCATCGCCGGCATCCACTACGGCATCTCGCTGCAGTGGGGACCTAACACGCTTCTCTACAACACCAAGAAGTTCGTCAACCCGCCGACGAGCTGGAGCGTCATCTACGACGCGGCCAACAAGGGCCTGGTCACCGTTCCCGACAACCCGATCCAGATCGCAGACGCGGCGCTCTACCTGAGCAAGACCAAGCCGAGCCTCAAGATCACCGATCCATATGAGCTGACGCAGCCGCAGTTCGACGCGTCGGTCGCCCTGCTCAAGAGCCAGCAGCCTTTGATCAAGAAGTACTGGGGGCTCGCGACGGACGAGATCTCGCTGTTCCAGAACGGCGACGTCACGGTGGGCGCGGCATGGCCGTACCAGACCATCCAGCTCAAGCTGGCCGGCGCGCCGGTCGACGAGACCATCCCGACCGAAGGCGCCACGGGCTGGGCTGACACGTGGATGCTGGCCGCCAAGGCCACGCACCCCAACTGCGCATACCTCTGGACCAAGTGGGTGAGCACCGCGAAGGTCCAGGCCGAGCAGGCGCTTTCCTTCGGTGAGACGCCGGTCAACAGCAAGGCCTGCGCCGAGATGGAGGCGCTCCAGGCCGGTTCGTGCGCCCAGTATCACGCCGACAAGGGCGCCGCGTATTTCGACTCGATCAAGTTCTGGAAGACGCCGATCGCGCAGTGCCCGGATGGCACCACGGTCTGCGTGCCCTACGACCAGTGGGTCTCCGCCTGGACCACGATCAAGGGCTAAATGTCGACTGAAGCGGTAGGACGGCCTCGTCCCAAGGGGGGCGGGGCCGTCCCTTTTCGAGCGCTCCTGTGGCGCCTTCCGTGGCTGCGCCCGCTCTTGTTGCTGACGCCGCCGATGGCCTGGTTCGTGCTGGTGTACCTCGCGTCGCTCGCGCTGCTGCTCATCACGGCCTTCTGGTCGATCGATCCGTTCACCACGCAGATCGTCCAGGTGTGGAACACCAGGAACTTCGAGACCATCCTCGGCGACCCGACCTACCGGATCATCATCGGCCGCACGGCCGGGCTGGCCGGGCTGGTGACCGTCACCGACGTCGTGCTGGCCTTCCCGCTTGCCTACTACATGGCGAAGGTCGCCTCGCGCCGCGTCCAGAGCTTGATCTTCGCCGCCGTCCTGCTGCCGCTCTGGGCGAGCTACCTGGCGCGCGTCTACGCGTGGATCCTGATCCTCAACCACACCGGCGTCCTGAACTGGAGCCTGCAGTCGATCGGCCTGCCCGCCGCGAACATCGGCTACACGAATACGGCCATGTGGCTCGTCTTCTCCTACATCTGGCTGCCGTTCATGATCATCCCCACGTACGCCGCTCTCGAGCGGGTGCCCGATTCGCTGCTCGAAGCGGCGGCTGATCTCGGCGCGCGGCGCTGGCGCACGACGCTCGACGTGGTGCTGCCGCTGGCCCTGCCGGGCGTCGTGGCCGGCTCGATCTTCACGTTCTCGCTGACGCTCGGCGACTACATCACGCCCATCCTGGTCGGCGGAGCCGGCTCGCAGTTCATCGGCAACGTCGTGTACGCCAACGTCGGCATCGCGAACAACATCCCCTTCGCGGCGGCGCTGGCCATGGTCCCGATCGTGATCATGGCGGTGTATCTCCTGGTCGCACAGCGCCTGGGCGCTTTCGAGGCGCTGTGAGCGTCGGGTTCTGGTCGGGGCTGGCGCTGCGGGCCTGGGCGGCCCTGGTGCTTCTTTTCCTTTTCATCCCGATCCTCTTGATCTTCTTCTATGCGTTCAACACGTCGAACATCGAGAGCTGGCCCATCCCAGGCCTGACCACCAAATGGTTCGGCGCGACATGGGACGACCCAAACGTGCGCACCGCGCTGCTGCTGTCGGTCCAGGCCGGCCTCGCGGCCACGGCCATCGCGCTCGTCCTGGGCTCGTGCGCCGCCTTCGCGATCAGCCGCACCGCGTTCTTCGGGCGCGACGCGGTGAGCCTTCTGTTCGTGCTGCCGCTCGCCCTGCCGGGAATCATCACCGGCATCGCGCTGAATGCGTTCTTCAGCTTTGGCGGCGTGACGCTGTCGATCTGGACGATTATCGTCGGCCACGCGACCTTCTGCATGGTGGTCGTCTACAACAACGTGCTGGCCCGACTCCGCCGCACGCAGGGCTCGCTCATCGAAGCCGCGATGGACCTCGGAGCGAACGGGTTTCAGGTCTTCCGGGACGTGACCCTGCCGCTGATCTCGACGGCCGTCGTGGCCGGCGCGATGCTGGCCTTCGCGCTCTCCTTCGACGAGGTGATCGTGACCACGTTCACCGCGGGCGCGCAGAGCACCCTGCCGATCTGGATCTTCGGCCAGATCCGCCACGGCATCCTGCTCCCAGAGGTGAACGTGGTGGTCTCGTTCGTGATCCTGGTCACGATCATCCCGGTGGTAATCGCCGCCCGCCTAACGGGTGGCGGAGGCACCGCCAGGGTCGCCGCCGCGCGCTAGAACGGCAAACCGCACGGTTGGCGCCAAACGTTCGGAATAATTGCCCGGCAAACGCGCGGGTGGCGCCAAACGTGCGGAACCGGACGGCCCTAGGCGCCCGCCTCCATCTCTAGTGGATGAACTGCGGAATCACTACCGAGGCGGCCCAGAGAGCCAGCCCGACAGCGATCAAGCCGATTTTCTTGTAACCCCAGCCGATGGCTCCGAGTACGAACACTATGAAGGCGAGGATCAACAAGATGAGACCCAGGCTGAGGCTTCCGAGGCCCCGGGCGACCAGCTCCGAAAGCACCCACAGGGCCAGGCCGCCGGCGATGAGGTCCGTCTTCTTGTAACTCAGGCCGATCGCCGCGACTACAAAGACAATCAGGGCAATGATCTGCAGAAGTTCTGTAAAACTCATGCTGGCTATTGTCGGCTACCCACTGGCCAATCTCAACAGATTCACAGCTTCACACTATTCGGCGTGACCGCCCCGCCAGCTGCGCTGAATCTCACAGGCCACGCTCTCACCCCGGGCGCCCAGCGCAGCTGGTGGCTCCGGGAAGCCCTGGCCCACGAGCCCGCCCCCGATCGGCCGCCCCTGGCAGGCGATGTCACCGCCGACGTGGTCATCGTTGGCGGAGGCTTCACCGGCCTCTGGACCGCCTACTTCCTGACGGAGGCCCAACCCGACCTGGGGATCGTCGTACTCGAGCAGGACATCTGCGGCGGCGGCCCGAGCGGGCGCAACGGCGGGTTCGCCAGCGGCTGGTGGGATGAGTTGGACGGCCTCGTCACCCTGTATGGCGCGGAGGCCGCGGTGAAGGCATGCCGCGCGATCTCGGAAAGCATTTCCGCGATCGGCCAATTCTCCTGGACCAATGGAATCGGCGCCTGGTTCAAAAAATCCGGCTACATGTACGCGATCACCGCCGACGCGCACGAGAAGCTCTGCGAGGAGATGGTCGCGTTGGCCCGCGAGGTCGGCGCCCCGGAAGAGCTGCGCGAGCTCACGGCGGCCGAGGTCCGCGCCCGCTGCGATTCGCCCGCGTTCCGTGGTGGCGCCTTCATGCGCGACGGGGCGTCGGTGCAGCCGGGGCTGCTGGTCCGGGGCCTGCGTCGCGTAGTCCTCGAACGCGGAGTGAAGATCTTCGAAGGAACCACGGCCACCGGTCTCGAAGCCGGACCGCCCGCCCTGGTCACCACGGCGCGCGGCGCGGTTAGAGCCAAGCACGCAGTACTCGCGCTCAACGCCTGGGCGACGGGCTGGCCGCAGCTCGAACGCAGGCTCGTCGCCTGGAGCTCATACATCGTGCTCACGGCGCGGGCGCCAGAGAAGCTGGCGGCGATCGGCTGGACCGGCGGCGAGCTCATCTCCGACTTCCGCACCTCGCTGCGCTACTTCAGGACGACGCGTGACGGGCGCATTGCTTTTGGCGGCGGCGGCGGCCGCGCCCGGCCCACGATCGACAACGCCTTCACCCACGACGCGCGCGCGGTGACAGAGGCCGCGCAGGGCTTCCGCCTCATGTTCCCGAGCTTCGCCGAAGTCCCCCTGGAAGACGCTTGGGGCGGGCCGATCGACGTCTCGCCGACGCATCTGCCGGTGTTCGGCACGCTCGAGCCCGGCAACCTCTTCTATGCGCTGGGCTACACGGGCAACGGAGTCGCACCGACGCACCTGGCGGGACAGGTCCTGGCCGACCTCGTCTTGGGCCGCGACACCGACACAGCCAGGCTGCCGATGGTCAACCCGGTCCCCCACCTGTTCCCGCCGCAACCATTCCGCTCATGGGGCGCCGCGGTGGTGAGGCGCGCAATGATCTCCAAGGAGACGGCGGAAGAACAAGGCCGCCGCCCCAACTTGTTGATAGATCAGATCGCGCGCATGCCGCGCCGCATGGGGTATTTACTGGGGCACTAAGGCGTCCCCCTCTCCCACGAAGTGGGCGAGGGTCGGGGAGAGGGTCGGGAAGAAAGTGACATGCACTCAGGCGACATTGATCTGACCGGATTGCGCCGTGCAGCCATATCGGCGTCCTGCTTGAAAGCGATTCCCAGCCTCGCGCTTGGGGGTTATTCCGTGTGGTCGTTGACGACGCCGATGGACGCTCTCGTCGGCCTGCTGGCCCTGTATATCGCAGCATTCTCGCTGTACGGCGCCGTTGGCTACATGTTGGCCGCGTTCTTATTGTCTCGGCGGCCCTTCGTTTGGCGATTGTGCGGCGGAATCATTGACGCCACGGCGACGGCGGCTGTGGCGTGGGTCATTTTCTGGCTGGCGGAAAGCCCGGGTGAGATCGTGCTTTCCGGCAGATACGAAACACCGAGAGCAGTGCCACCGTCGGATCTCGCAGGCATAGCGGTCGTGTGGATTGCCGCATCCGTTCCGATGCTGGTCTGGCTCCTGCTCGACGCCCTTGCCCGATTCCGGCGACGTACGCAGCAGACCTAGCTCCGGGTCAAATCCCCCAACAGGTGCACGCCCCAACCCTTCGGCATCAACCTCTCCGCGAAAACCGACGTCGTGAACATGAACCCGTTCACCGCGAGGTAGGTCGGGTCCGGCACCACTCGCAGCTCAGCCACCTCGAGGTCGCTCGCCGCCGCCAGCCGGCGCAACCCCCCGGCCGTGTTCGCCCGGTACCGCACCGGAAACGTGTCCGATTCCCGCCGCCCATAAAACCGAGAGACCAGCCCGGTCTGCAGGAGAGGCAGCGCCTTGCCGATGCGGTTCAACACCAGCAGCGGGTTGCGCAGGTTCGGCGTGAGAAAGACGAAATGCCCGCCAGGCCGCAGCACCCGCCCCACCTCGCGGAACACGGTCAGCGGCTCCCTCAGGTGCTCGAGCACCCACACGCTAACCACCAGGTCGAACGACCCGCTCGCGAACGGCAGGTGTTCGCCAACCCCGCGCAGGATCGGCATGCCGGGCGCGCGATGCCCGGTCAGCGAGGGCGCGTCTGGGTCGAGGCCCGCCGCCAGCTTCACGTCCCGCCAGACGAGCTCCACCACCCCACCCCGCCCGCACCCGAGGTCCAGCACGCTCGACTCTGGCGTCGCGTAGCCGCGAACCATCGCCTCGAGCTGGGTTCCGCTCGTCTGCCATCCGGGCCGCATGTCGCGGTAGCGCGCTCGATACGTGTTCTGGAGATCGAGCGGCAGCAGGGCATCCGGCACGGAGTCAGATGTGCCCACGAAATGGATTCTGACATGACCCGCCCGGCGCTTAATTCGCCACGAACTTGGGCATAAAAAGAGCATGGCCAAGGGTGATTTTGTCGAGGTCCTGGTGGACGCCGGCTCGGGCGCCGCGCGCGAGTACATCGTCGAGGCGACCAAGGCCGGCCGGACGGTCGAGGTCCGCAGCTCCCGCACGACGGTCGAGGTTCGCGAGATGACTCGCACGGGCGGCGTGGTCCGCACGGCGAGATTCATCGCGCCGCGCGTGCTGGCGGTCGTCGAGCACCCCAACGGCGACAAGGGCCGCGAGCGCCCCCGCTCCGCGACCCGCCCGCACGCCGCCTAACTCCCACCCCGCTCCGCAATCTCTCCGCCCCCAGCGACCATTTGTGCCCGAATGGCCCAGGTCCGAGCACGAGTCGCGGCCATTCGTGCCCGAAAGGCCGTACCCGGGCCACCACTTGCGGCCATTTGTGCCCGAATGGCCGGCGCTATGACTCGGCCGGTTTGCGCGCCCTGATGTAAGCGCTGCCCACCTTTCCCTCCATCCCCGGTATCGATTGCGTGGCGTGGACTTGAAAGTCGGGATCGGCAAACCCGGCGCCGAGCAGCGCGTCCCGATACTCCTCGATCGGGATCGTGCCCGAGATACAGCCCGCCCACGAATCGAGCTGCTTCTTCAACGCCGGCTCGAGCGGATCCAGCTCGACCATGTCGGCCACCGCGAACAAACCGCCTGGCCGCAACACCCGGAACGCCTCACCGATCACCGCGCCCTTGTCCTCCGCCAGGTTGATCACGCAGTTCGAGATGACGACGTCCACCGATCCATCTGGAAGCGGGACTCGGTCGATCGACCCCTTCAGGAACGTCGCGTTGGCCACACCCGCCTTCTTCATGTTCCTGTTGGCCAGCTGAAGCATCTCGTCGGTCATGTCCACGCCATAGGCATGGCCGCCGGGAGCAACTCGCCGCGCCGAGAGGAGGACGTCGAGCCCCGCCCCGGATCCGAGGTCGAGCACCACCTGGCCCGGTTCGAGCTGGGCGAGCATCGTCGGATTCCCGCAGCCGAGGCTGACGGACTCCGACAGCCCGATCTCCCGAAGCTCCGACGCCGAGTAGGTGCCTGAGCACCCGCAGTCTGGACCGTCCAGCTGGCAGCAGCCCGCACTGCCGTCGGGCTGCACCACCGTGAGCTGATTGGCGATGCCCGCATAGCGGGATCGAACGGCTTCTCTCATCTCACTCATTGGTCCGTGCTCCTTCAATCGATCAACGTCGATGGGTTGATCCTAGCCGATCCATCGACAAATGTCGATGGGTCTCGTATGATGCGGCCGTGGCGATCAAAGAGCTCAAGGTGGCGAGGGAACGTGGCGCGTGCTGCGCGTTGCCTGTCGTCAAGGAAAGCTGGGCGAACGACACGTCCGATTTCATGAAGGCTCTGGCGGACCCCACGCGCCTGACGATGCTCGCCTCTCTGTGGAAGGCCGATGCTCCGATCTGCATCTGCGATTTCACCGCTGGTCTCGGGCTGACCCAGCCGACCATCTCCCACCACATGGCCAGGCTCAAGGCCGCAGGACTTGTCGAATCGGAGAAGCGCGGGATCTGGATTTACTACCGGCTGCACAGGAAGCTAACGCCCGCGACGCGCAATGTGCTTGGACAACTGATCCGCTAGCGGATACCGTTACGGCCGTGCGTCCGAGCCTGGTCCTGTCGTTGGCGGTGGCTCTGACCCTGTCAGCGTGCGGCGGTTCGCCGGCCATCGCCAAGAAATCTCCGACGCCCAGCGGCCAGCCGATCACCTCCCCCAGCGCTTCCGCAGCACCCTCCTCGAGCCCGACCTCGGCTCCTACCGGAACCCCGGGCGGAACCTCCCTGGTCCATTGCGACAGCGCCGTGCCCGCCGGGGACAACCTCGTGATCGGGACGGTCAGCGGCGACCCGACCGTGGTGGTCCGCGACATCCAGGATCCCGCCAACGCCAAGAACGTCTGCCGCTTCGATCCCGCGGCGACGAGCGCCCAGTTCGTCAGCGCGACCCAGGTCGCCTACGAGACGGCGAGCAACGAGCTGATCAAGGCGGATCTCACATCCGGCAGCACTTCCCTGATCGCCACCTTCGGCGGTGGCCTCGGCTCCGGCCAGTATTCGGTCAGCCCGGACGGCCACTCGTTCACCTACCTCGACGGCGACGTCTGGCATCTCGTCACGCCGTCGGGCAACAAGGTCCTCACGACGCTCCCGGCCGTGCCGGGTCGTGGAGTCAACCCAGACGAAGACGACATCTTTCTCAAGTACTCGCCCGACGGCCTCTACATCGCGCTCGTCCAGACCTTTCACACGGGTGGCACCGGGGCGACCGCGCCCGACCAGGTGCGCAAAGCGAGCGACGGGTCGCTCGTGTACTCGACGTCAGGCATGACGATGGGCGTCTGGGCGTCGGTGCCGAGCCGCCTGTTCATGAGGGACGCGACCGGAACGGTCCACCGGTGGGACCCCAGCACCGGAATCTCCGCGATGCTTGCGCTGCACTGGATCGGGCCGAGGTCATCACCGGACGGCCGGTGGATCGCCTACACGTTCCGCACCTCGAGCGGGCTCGGCGGCGTTGGCTTTTACAGCGTGCAGGGCAACAGCGTGTCGAACACGAGCCCGCCCGGGCGTTCGGGGGTGAGGTTTCTCACCAACGACCTCGTGTGGTACGTCGGCGAGCGGGCGTGCTCGACCTGCTTCGGCGGCCAACCCACGCCGACCGGAGTGACGTACATCTACGACATCGCCGGCACCTCGGAAGTCGTCTCCCGACTATCGAACGTCTACGACGCCTGGCCGCATCTGACGCAACCAGGCCTCTAGCCGTCTCCAGGATCGGGTGGTCGTTAAATCGGCGCTTGACAGACTCATAAACAACACCCACGCTTGCGTTTCCGAATCCCCGGTTCTCTGAAGTCAGGAGGAAGGACCATGTCGCGTACTCGCAGGCTTGCGCTCGCGGCGTTGGGCGCGGGCGCCGTCACCGCGGTGAGCTTCATCGCCGGCGCCACGCTGATCGCGGCGAGCATCAACAGTCCGGCGGCTGCAGGCGGAAAGGGTTTCGGCTGCGGCATCAGCGCCGGCCAATGCAGCATCAATCAGACTGACGCGTTCGCCTTCTGGTTCAGCGGTGACCCGACCAATCCGGGCCCGCAGGTGAGCATCGATGCCTTACGAAGCAACTTCGTGATGAGGCCGCGAGGGGGTCCGGCCACCATTACGCCCGTGGAAACCGTCGTCAACATCCAGATCTTCACAGGCACGGGGCCGGGTGCGTTCGGATGTTTTGTCATCCCGGACAGCCAGTTCGCGGTCAGCCAGGACCTGCAGTCGGCCACGCTGAACGCCACGCTGACAGCTGGTGAGACCTGTCCAGGATTCATGACGCCCCTGCTCGGCGCCATTCAAGCGGCGCCGCTCGCCGGCGGTGGCGGGCCGCCCGGAGGCGGACTGTCGCTGCCTTTGACCGTAAACGTCACCTGGACGGGTCCAGGCGCGGCTTTCAAGTCCACCAGCAGCTCGACCCAGACCTGCGCCGGTTTCACCTCAAGCTTCCACAGCCAGGGCGCCTCTTCGCAGGCCAAGGCGAACGGCAACACCCTGGTGTTCGGCGACGGCAGCACCCTCGCTCTTGGCAGCACCTCGTCGGCCGGCGTGGATGACTTCAACAGCATCATCACGTCCAACGGCTTCCCCGGCCCGGAGTGCCTGGGGAGCTGATCGTCGAGAACTGACGCTCTGAGCCGCCGCGATCGCGCGGCGGCTCAACCGCCCGGTTCCGGGACAATGTGGCGAAGGCATCCGCACCACGAAGGAGAGCGCCATGAACTTTCCAGCCGGAGTCCAGTCGAAAACAGCCAGGACGAACCGCCTCACCATGCGCTACATCGACTCCGGCCCCGAGGACGGCGTGCCGGTGGTCATGATCCATGGCAACCTTTCCACGGGCCGCTTCTACGAGCACCTGATGCCTGGCGCACCCGCCGGCTACCGATTGATCGCCCCCGACATGCGCGGCTTCGGCGACACCGAGCGCAAGCCCATCGACGCCACCAGGGGCTTGCACGATTGGGCCGATGACACTTTCTCACTGGTCGAGACGCTCGGAATCACGCGGCCGGTTCACCTGGTGGGGTGGTCGACCGGCGGCGCCGCGATCGCCAACTACGCCGTGGACCGGCCCGTCGCCTCGCTGACGTTCGTCGACCCGGTCTCCCCATACGGATTTGGCGGAGTCAAGCTCGACGGCACACCGTGCTTTCCCGATTACGCCGGGTCGGGCGGCGGCACCGGCAACCTCGACTTCACAAAGCGCATCGCTGATCACGACACGTCGTCCGATTCGCCGTTCTCGCCTCGCAACGTCATCAACTCCTCTTATTGGGCGCCCACCCACCACGAGCCGCCCGAGCGCGAGGACATGCTGGTGGAAGAGGTTCTGAAATCGGTGACGGGCGACGACGGCTACCCGGGCGACTCGACGCCTTCGCCCAACTGGCCCGGCATCGCCCCGGGCACTCGCGGCATCCTGAACGCTCTGTCTCCCAAGTACTGCAACTGGTCCGACATCGTGGACGTCGATCCCAAGCCGCCGGTGCTCTGGACTCACGGAACGGCCGACATCGTCGTGGCCGACGGGTCCGCGTGGGAGATGGGGACGCTCGGGAAAATGGGATTCGTCCCGGGCTGGCCGGGAGAAGAATTGTTTCCTCCCCAGCCCATGGTGACACAGATTCGCAACATCCTCGAGCAGTACCGCGACAAAGGCGGTGACGTGCAGTTCGAGATGTTCGACCGGTCTGGGCACGGCCCGGTCGTCGATGCAGCCGAGCCCTGGAGCAAGCTCTTTTTCGCCTTCGTCGCAGCAGTCGAGCGAGGGGCCGAGGGGGCTGCTCAAAGGGCTGGCTAAGAGAAGAGATTCAAATTGTCTCTTGACTCATAAGTAAACCTGATTACACTTGGGTTCTCCCGAGCGTGGTCAGCGTTCAGGGTTCTGATTATCGTTTCGTTAAGGGAAAGGACGAGGGTGCCGGTTGGTTTTCCGAAGGGCCATGCATCGGCGCATGGGCCTGAGGATGCTACGTATTCGGGCGACAAACACGATCTCGATGTTCTGGGCAGCTCGGCGGTAGCTCGTCCCGACACGACGTCGAGTGAGCTGTCGATCCGCGAGCTCGAGGTGCTCCGGCAGGTGGCCTCCGGCCTGTCCGACAAGCAAGTGGCCGGGCAGCTCGGCATCAGCCAGAAGACGGTGCGCAATCATCTCACCAGGGTCTACGGCAAGCTGCGCGCCGGCAACCGCGTTGAAGCAGTCACCATCGCACTGCGACTAGGTCTCGTCAGCCTCTAACCGTTACGGGTTTTCCGCGCGAAACGGCCGGTGAGACTTTTCTCCTATTGATGCGAAGGCCATTCCGGGAGCAGCATCACGCGGGACGCTCCTCTGTTGGTTGCAGGGGGTCGTTTGGGTGTGCCGGTGGCCCGTGTATCTGTGTGCAGGAGGCGGAGACGCCCGCCCAAAACAGCTCGGGCAGCTGACCAAATGTGCTGCCGCCGCCAATCGGCGAGCCGCTTCTATCAGCCTCGCATTCAAAGGAAGTGATTATGGAAACTCGTACGGACGGAGGAGGCGCGACCTTCTTGAACAGGTTCGCCTCCACCGTTGGGGAAACGTTGTTCCCGCCCAAATCCAGGTTGCGCCGCCTGTCTGTCGTGGCGCTGCTCGTTCTCGGCGTGGTCGTCTTGGGCCCCGCGCCGGCGTTTGCCGTGAACGCCACGGGTGCCTTTGAGCTCGACGGCAACGCCGTCACCGATCATGCCGGCGCCGGCGCTCCCGACGACTGGGATCGGGTCTGCCACCAGGTGCTCGGCACCGACTGTTCCACCACCAACAACACGAACGGAGCCACGGCGATTGAATTCGCCTCCCAAACCGCAAGCAACGGCACCACCTTCACAGGTGGCGGCTCCAAGGACCCGATCGACATCAACAGCTGGGCCTGGAACCAGGGCTCTGGCGGCCTGCCCGGCAAGGACATTCTCCTGAACGGCTTCGCCGCTCGATACAACCTTCCCGCGAGCGCGACGACCTGCCCGGCGGGCGGCGGCCCGACCTGCAGCGTCGTCTTTTTCGGCATGGATCGATTCGACAACAGCGGGGACGCGCAGAACGCGTTCTGGTTCTTCCAGAACCCGATCGGTCTCGGCACCACCAAAGTAGGAGCGGGCCAGACTTTCACCGGCGTCCACAAGAACGGCGACCTCCTGGTCGTCAGCGACTTCAGCATCGGCGGCACGATCTCGACCATCACCGTCTATCTGTGGGACAGCACCTGTACAGCGGCAGGCAAGCCGGATGCCGGATGCGCCGACGCAAACCTGCGGCAGCTCCAGACCTCGTCCGCGGCCAACTGCGCGACCTCCTCGCCGATCGCCGCCTTCTGCGGCATCGTCAACCCTGTGGACGGGGCGACCGCGCCCTGGCCGTTCACGGACAAGACCGGACACAGCGCATACCAGCAGGGAGAGTTCTACGAGGGCGGCATCAACCTCTCGCTGTTCCCCGGCCTTGCACAGGAATGTTTCGCCAGCACTCTCGCTGAGAGCCGCTCGTCAGCCTCGACCAGCGCAGTGCTGAAGAGCTTCGTCCTGGGCAACTTCGGAAGCTGCTCTTCCTCCATCGTCACCACCGCCAAAGACGGGAACGGCAATCCGATCCCGGGCGGCGGTCTATCCATCGGCGCCGGCACGGTGTCCGCGACAGACTCCGCCACCGTGAAGGTGGACGGCGCGTTGATCTGGAACGGGACCGTGGCCTTCTCCCTCTGCGGCCCTAACGCCGGCACGTGCGCCACGGGCGGCACGGCGATCAGCTCACAATCCGTGAGCAACGCCACCTCCATGCCGATCCTCTCGGGGGCGGCGACGCTGACATCTGTCGGAAGCTACTGCTGGAGAGCGGACTTCACGTCCGGCACCAGCGGCGTTCCCGACGCCCACCACAACGGAACCGACGCCAACGAGTGCTTCACGGTCAACCCTGTAACACCGAGCCTGGCAACCGCAGCCGGGGCGGGCCCAGTCCTTCTGGGGCAGGCGGTCACTGACACCGCGACACTCGGCGCAACGGCCAACCAGCCGGGTTCCCCGATCATCAACGGGCCGCTTGGCGCGCTGGCCGGAGGCTCGATCACCTTCACTCTCGTCGGCCCCAACGACTGCACGACCACCGCGGCCGGGACCGGGACCAACCCGCAATCCCTCACCGTGGGCGGCAACGGCACCTACGGGCCGGTCAGCTTCACGCCCAGCGCAGTCGGCACCTACCACTGGGTCGCGAGCTACAGCGGCAGCTTGCCGAACACCAACCCCACCACTCACAACACCGCGTGCAACGACACCGGTGAGGACGTGATCGTCCGGCAGCTGCCGACGACCACGGTCACAACTCCTGTCGACGGGAGCGGCACGCCCGTCAGCAGCGTTTCGTTCGGTGCATCGGTCTTCGACCACGCGGTCGTGACCGGAGACCCGGCGGGTGGCACCCCGACGGGCACGGTCAACTTCTTCATCTGCAACCCGACCCAGGTGACCGGCACGGCCGGATCCGAGGTGTGCGCAGGCGGCACGGCCCTGAGCGGCAACCCGCGGACCGCAACCGCCATCGCGCTCTCCAACCCACCGCAGTCGGAAGCAACCTCGAGCCCGGCAGTGATCGCCAACCAGACCGGCGTCTGGTGCTTCCGCGCCACCTACACGCCTGATACCAGCGCCTACACCGGTTCGAGCGACGGGACGCACCACGAGTGCTTCACAGTGACCGACACCACGTCGACCTCGACGGCCCAGGACTGGCTGCCCAACGACTCCGCCACCATCACATCGGGCGGAAGCCCCTTGGATGGGACGGTGACATTCACGCTGTACAGCGGAGGCGCATGCACCGGCACCCCTCTGTACACTGAGACACCAATCACGGTCAGCGGCGCTACCGCCATGCCACTGATCACTCACAACACTACCGTCAAGGTCACCGCCACTGGCTCGACGACTGTCTCGTGGAAGGTGGTTTACACGAGCAACAACCCCAACGTCAGCGGTTCGAACAGCTGTGAAATCACGACGCTGAACATCACGAACTAGCAACGTCCTCGCCAACGACAAGAGGCCCCGGCGCAAGCCGGGGCCTCTCTGCGATCAGATCTCTCTTACGCGGAAACCGGGACGTTCAGGGTTGTGAGCGTCACCGTCTTCTTGCCGCTGAAGTAGTAGAGCGCGGCGGTGCAACTCGCTGCTCCTCCGGTCCACGAGGGCGACGAGAGAGTGAAGACCTGGGTCCACGGCCACGGGTAGCCGGCGTAAAAGCCCGCGACGGCTCCGTAAACGAGTGCACCGTTCTGGTAGCAGTCGACACTTACGTTCGGCTGCGTGGTCGCGTTCGTCGAAACGTTGAAAGTCACCTGCTGGCCGTAGTGCGCCAGGCCGTCTGTCGAGTTCACAAGGACGAGGGTGAGGCTGGCGGTGGGCGCGGGGCCGCCATGACCTGGGTTCTTGGACGCGACCGGCACGAGGTTGATGCCGAAGAAGCTGGTGACGACGATGACGATCCACGCACCTAGTAGTAGACGGCCCACTCTGGACGCAAAGAGTCTGATCATTGGCGCTCCCCTTAAACCGAGATTCGCCGCGTACAACGCGGGCTTCCGAGATTTCCTGCCGTTGCGGGCGCCGGCGCGCCCGAATCGATCTCAAGATCTCTGAGAATCAGGAAGCGAAGTTCGCATCCCGAGCGCGGGAATACTCCGAGCGGCCTGCTTCGGGTGGGCCGCCTGGGCGACGCGAAGGTTAGCGGGCCATGATGCGCCGCGTCAACCGCGAACTGATGTTTGGAGCCAGGCTACACAAATTCGGACCGACTCACACCATGTTGCGGAAAGGCTCCGGCCTGTAGTCCTCCAGCACTCGCTTCCAATCCTCGTTCAAGACGCTGATCACGAGCGGGTCTTCCTTCGCCAGCCACGCGAGGTGCCGCAGGCCATGCTCCAGCACCTGCGCGGCAGCAATGGTTTGCGCGGCGCTGGTGGCCGCCGAACGCGCAAGCTCGGCTCTCGAGATCGGGACGCCGGCCAGATCCGGCGCCTGGTCCTCCGAGTTGACCACAACGAAGCTCAGCACGACGGCGCCCCGAGCTCGCCGCCAGGAGGTCGAGTGGACCAGGACCGGCTCGCCCATCAGGTTGCGCGAAAGCCGGCTGACGACCTCGACCGGGTCGTCCTGTGCGTCGAGCTCGATGTACCACGGATCCGGGCCGCATGGACCCGCCAGCTCCGCGCGTCCGGACTTCATGCGCAGGACGAAGACCTCCACCTGGACCGGCCCCTCGACCATCCAGGGCTGGATGGACGGCGAGTTGCTGCTCAGACCGGGTGGGCCCTGGCGAGCACCTGCTCGCGCGTCACCTTCATGTTGTGCGATTCGCCCGCGTGCTTCTGGAGCGCGGGCACGATCTCATCCTCAGACCCGCGCACCTCGAACCCACACTCGCACCGCACCGCCAGCCGCGGGCCGGACGGCTTGTTCACTGCGGGCAGGATAGGACGATTTGATCAGGCTGTGAAGTCGCGCGCGACGATACCGGCCGCTCGAAGCGAAGCGAAGTCCGGGTGGGGGTCCTGGTAGACCAGGCTGATCACGCTGTCGCTTCGGTACGGCACGGGTACGTGTGCAAACTCGGCCAGCCGAAGTCCCGCCCAGACTGGCTGCCATGGCACCGCCACGAACCTGGGATGTGCGCCCTGGCGCCGGGCCAGCTCCGCGAGCAGCTCTCGCATCGGCCACGGCTTCGCGGCCGCCGCGACAACAGGCTTCGAGGGCGTTTGAAGTTCGCCATCGCAGAACCGGCGCAGCAGCTCCCAGAGGTCCTGCACGTGGACCAGGTGCTGCGGATGCCGGCCTCCCCCGACCAGCGGTACGAGTCCGCCATTGACGCTCCTGGAGAGGCTGCCGAACATCCCGCCGCCGGACGGAGGCCCGTCCGCCCACACCAGTCCGGATCGCACGACGAGCGCGCCGGCAGCAAGGGCCGCCGCCTCAATCTCGAGCTTCGCCTTTCCGTACACGGAGCGGGATCCCTCGAAAGCGCTGATCGTCGACATCACCGCGATCCGCTGCACCCCACCCATGGCAGCCGCTGCGAGCAGTTTGCGCGATCCGTCGACGTTGACTCGCTGGATCTCCGCCCGCCTGAGCGGTTTGAAGTCGTACGCGCAGTGGACGAGCGCGGTGATGTTCCGGCTTCGAAAGATCTCCGGCTGAATGTCGCCCCCCAGGCGAAAGGGGACCGCATCGCCGTCACTCGCGCTCGTGGAATGAGAGAACCGCGTCACAACCCAGCCGGCCTCGATGAAGCGACGCGCCAGCATCGAGCCCACAAACCCCTGGGCGCCGGTGATCGCGATTCGCTTCATCAGGCGGTGGCCGCTGTGCCGATCCGGTGAGCGTTCGCCATGACGCTGAGCGTGATCGTCGTCGCCGGCAGCGAGGGGAACACGCTCGCGTCGACGACGTGGACCCGGGTGAAGCCATGCGGCCTGCCCAGCACGTCCACTTCGAACGGACCCGGATTGGCCCTCATCGGAAAGGTCCCCCCGGTGTGAAATCCACGACCAGGCTGGCCGACCCGCAGCATCGGGGAGATCGGCACGGCTTTGAGCGACCCGCGCTCCGCCCACAGCCTCCGGCTCACGGCGGCAAGAGCGCGCCTGGTTTGTGGATTCGGCTCGCCGGTGAGGTGAAGGCTCGGCGAAGTGCCGTCGTCCCCCGGCTTCAGAACGATCTGGATGCGGGCCGACTGGTCCGAATGAAGGTAGCCCTGGACCAGGAGCAGGCGCCCGAGCACGCTGCGCTGAATCATCGGCAGGGCTCCGCGCAAGGGCCCCATCATGCGCGCCATCTCTTCGCGCAAGAGCTCGTTGTACGTGTACACCTGGAGATGCGCGCGGTGCGGCCCGATCGCCGGGTCGGCGATCTCCATGAACGCCTGCGCCAGCGTGTGCAGCCTCTCGCGAAGCGCAGCAGGCCGGCTTCGGTAACGCATCAGCGGCAGCAGAAAGTAGCAGTTGTCGAGGGCATGGATCGGCTGCCCAAACGCTCCGAGCGATGAGAGCAAGATGCGTGCGGTCGACATCACGCCGCAGGCCACGAAGACCTTGTCAGCGCGCATCTGGAAGGTCGCCGCGCCGTCGAGATTCCGCCCTGTCACCTCGACCTGCGAGCTCACCTCTTCCAGCCGTTCGACCACGACGCCCGAGTGGTAGGTGAAGGCGGCGTTGTCTCGCAGCTTGTCCATCGTGTGAGCCGAGTTGTAGATGAACTCATACGGACATCCGTAGAGGCACATCCCGCAATGGACGCAGCCTGGTTTTCCGCCGGCGCCCTCGGCCTGCACCGCGAGCCGGGAGGCGCCGAAGCGCACGCCGCGCGCGGACAGCTGCGAGGCATGAAGCTCGAGGTCGCGGAGTAGAGCTTCGGCCTGGCTGCTGCAGCCAAGCGTCCCGGGATCGTCGTGGTACAGCGGGAACTGCTCCTCGAGCCCATCGTGCCGCCCCGCAAACGGCATCATCCCCAACACCGCGCGGTAGTGCGGAGCCAGGTCACTCGCGGTGATCGGCCAGTCGCTCATGTCCTCGCTGCGATACGGGAGGACGCTCGCGCCCCACACGTTGCTGAACCCGCCGCGGGCGAACGACGGCATTCCGTACGCGCCATCCGATGTGATCGCTTGGCCCATCGGGTCGCGATATGCGAAGTCCGAGCCGTATGCCGGCTTCATCGGGATGCCATCCCGCGTCGCATCGCCACCGTCGCGCAGAAAAGCGACTGACTTCTCGGGCCACGAGGTCGACGGCATCGACTGCAGGCTCGCAACTTGTGTGCGACGCGATGGCTCGAGCAGGAGCCCGGCGTCCAGCATCGTGACCTTTTCACCTGCATCGAGCAGCGCGCTCGCACATGCGACGCCCGCCGGGCCCGAACCGACGACGAAAATCACGAGCTGGTGCGGTGCGTGTCGCGCATGTGGAGCACAACGCTACCCCACCGGTTCTGGACCCGTTAGGCTGCTCGGACCATGAGAATCAAAGACCTCGTCCTGCACCAGGTAGCAGTTCATCGGGAACACGACGGGCCACTTGTTGATCTGTGTCAGGTGCAGGCCGAGGGTCGCAGCGATGGATCGAGCAATCGAGTCGACCTAGAGTCCCCCTCCCCAGCGATAGCGGGGGAGGGTCGGGGAGAGGGCCAACCAGAGCAGATGTAGATATAATCGAATATTCGTTTATTCGCTTATACTCCTCCCCATGGCGATCTACGCCACACCACCCAAATCGGATGCGCTGCTGGGGCGCCTCGAGGAGCTGGACCACCTGCGCCGCTACCTGGCCGAGCACCTCGGAGGCACCGCCCTCCCGTGGACCGGCGCGCTGCGCCGCATCGCGGCCGCCGAGGCCACCGTGGGCTCGACCTCGATCGAAGGCTATGGCGCGAGCATCGAGGACACCGTCGAGATCCTCGCGGGCCGGCACCCGTCCGGCGCCTCCGACGAGACGCAGCGAATCATCGCCGCCTATGCGCAGGCGATGGATCGGGTCGCGGTGCTCGCGGACGACCGGCGCTTCCAGTGGTTCCCGCAGACCATGCTCGACCTCCATTTCCTTGTCTGTCACCCTCAACCAGACACAGGTCCCGGGCGACTGCGAGACCGGCCGGTGATCGTGACCCGCGGCCTCGGCCGCGATCCCTTCCGGCCGCCCGCCGCAAGCGACGTACCTGCTCTCGTCAACGAGGTCGCGAGGTGGTTGGGTTCTGGAGACCTCTCACGCCACCCGGTGATTCGAGGCGCGATGGCGCACCTCAACCTGGTATCGATCCATCCCTTTCGCGACGGCAACGGAAGGCTGGCGCGGATCATCCAATCGCTGGTCCTGGCCAAAGAAGGGCTGTTGCGACCCGAGCTGGTCTCGATCGAGCCGTATCTCGGGCGCCACACACGCGAGTACTACGCGGTGCTGGAGGAGGTGCAGGGACCGGTCTTCGATCCGCAGCGCGACGCGTCGGCGTGGGTCGAGTTCTGCATCGAAGCCCACGTATTCGAAGCTACGGAACGCAAACGGTGGCTGGAGATCGCATACGCCCGCCACGATTTCTGCGACAAGCTCGCAGGCGACCAGATCTACCCCGAACGTATCGTGATCGCCCTGGACCAGGCCTTGCTCGGACTGCCGCTGACGAACGCGGATTACCGGCGCGAGGCGGACATCGCCGGCCCGACCGCAACGCAGGACCTGCAGCGATTGAAACGCGATGGATGGCTCGAACAGCAAGGCGGCGGCCGCTCGGTGCGCTACGTCGCCGCCCCGAAATTGAAAGACCTCTGGTCCGGCTCCTTCAAGGCGCGCTGAGAAATGGACCACACCGAGTTGGGCCGTGCGGGCGAGCTCGCGCTCGACCTGTACGCGATGGTCTCGTCGGACGGCGAGCTCGAGCTCTTCTCGCCCGTCGCCGACGACGACCACGTCGATGCGACCGCCGGCCGTCGCGGCGGAGTGCCGGCGATCGCGATCCAGGTCAAGACCGTTCGTGAGGTCGACCGCAACGGGTTGGTCGAAGCCAGGGCTGACTACCCGGCCGGCAAGATCCGCGAACACCCCGCCTTTCTCTACGCTGTGCTGCTTCTGCCTTCGGTCACCATCGAATCCGCCTGGCTGATCCCGAGCCCTGATTTCAATCGCATCGCGTACCGGGTTAAGTCAGGTGATAGAGAGATCCTCGAATTCCGAGGCGACCCAACGAGCGAAGACCGCTACTCCGCGTTTCGGGTGCCGCCGCTCGAGCTGGGTCCCAGGTTGCTGGCGGTCATCGACTCGCTCGGGCATCACGTTCCGCCGCAGCTCGTCCACGGGTCCGAAGGTTTGATGATGGCGAGGCGTCGACCCCTCCAGGTCGCCAGATAGGGCCGGGCCCTCTGGAGATCTCTGACTATAGTCAGAGATATGGACGCGGCGATCGTACAGCTCCGCCGGTTCAACCGGATCGTCACGCAGCGAGTCGGCGCGTTGAACGACCACTTCCTGTCGCGGGATCGCTCGCTCGGCGAAGCGCATCTCCTGTGGGAGATCGGCCCCGATGGACGCGACGTGCGGTCCCTGCGCGCCCAGCTCGAGCTCGACTCCGGCTATGTGAGCCGGCTGCTGCGATCCCTCGAGCGGGCGGGGCTGATCACACTCGGCCCGGACGATGCCGACAAGCGGGTGCGGATCGCCCGTCTGACCAAATTGGGATTGGCGGAGCGAAAGGTGCTCGACCGGCGGAGCGACGAGCTCGCCGCCTCGCTTCTCGCCCCGCTCGGCTCCGAACAACGCGCCCGCCTGGTCGCCGCGATGGCCGATGTCGAGCGGCTGTTGACTGCGGCGATGATGCACATCTCCCCCGTCGATCCGTCGCATCCGG
>Ga0209648_10001193_pt1 | contig 20710 bp, 18 predicted proteins | sample GraSoi2013_115cm_FD_185830 | JGI IMG/M metagenome (GOLD analysis project Ga0209648, IMG submission 185830) | Grasslands soil microbial communities from the Angelo Coastal Reserve, California, USA - Sample 9_17_2013_115cm (SPAdes) (version 2) | ecosystem: Environmental > Terrestrial > Soil >... | reverse complement strand
CCCGCGTGCTCGCCTTTATCTCCGCCTACATGGTGGGTGGGCTTGAGGGTCACTATTACCCCGAGCTCTATCGTCCCGACTGCATCGCGGTCGACGACACGGTGCGCGCGGCCCGCGAGAACGCCGACTTGGTGCGCGGCGTGAAGGGCCATGCCGAGATCGGCGGCTTTACGCGCTGGGGCGACGAAGCGATGCGCCGTGCCGCCGAGATCGGCCGCGCGCTCGACCTGCCGCTCTACATCCATTTCGGCCAGCTCTGGCCGTTGCCCGAGGACAAGCATCCCTACGATCCCGACGCGATCCTGCCGGAGATGCTGAAGATCCTGCGGCCGGGCGATATCTTGGCCCATCCCTTCACGCGCCATCCCGGCGGCTTCGTCGACCAGCACGGCAAGGTCCATCCGGTGGTGCGCGAGGCGCTGGCGCAGGGCCTCAAGACCGATGTCGGCCACGGCTCGCATTTCTCCTTCAAGATGGCGCGGCTGGTGCTCGAGGCCGGCATCGTGCCCGACACGCTGGGCGCCGACATGCACGGCTACAACACGACGATCCCCAAGCCGCGCGGTACGCCGGAGACGCATCCCGACAAGGAGGAGATGCACATGTTCGCCGGCGCGCAGAATTTCTCGCTCGCCTCGGCCATGACCAGCATGCTGGCGCTGGGATTGACCCTGGAACAGGTCGTCCCGATGGTCACCAGCAACTGCGCCACGATGCTCGGCATGAAGGACGAGATCGGCACCTTGCGCCCGGGAGTCGAGGCGGACGTGTCGGTGCTGGCCGACGAGAGTGGACGCTTCGTCCTGAAGGACAATGAAGATACGCAGGTCGTCGCTGAGCATTTCATCCGTCCGGTCTTCTGCCTGCGCGCTGGCAAGCGTTTCGATGCCGATTCGGCGATCCTGCCCCAGCCTATGCTGGCCGACGCCGCATGACGGCAGGTCAAGCGGCCCTTGGCGTCGGCGCGTCGCTCCGGCGCAAGGAAGACGCGCGCTTCCTGCACGGCCTCGGCCGCTTCGTCGGCGACATTACCCGGCCCGGCATGCTGGAAGTGGCCTTTTTGCGCAGCCCCGTCGCGCATGCGCGGCTGCACGGCGTGACCAAGCCCCCCGGGGCGGAGAAGCGCGTGTTCACGCTCGCTGATTTAGGCAACGTGCGCACCATCCGCGCCAACTCCGCCCTGCCGGGCTTCCGAGTCTCCGAGCAGCCGGCGCTGGCCGTCGGCAAGCTTCGCCATGTCGGCGAGGCCATCGCCGCCTGCGTCGCCGGCACGCGCGCCGAGGCGGAGGATCTTGTAGCGGCCTGCGGGCTCGACTATGCGACGTTGCCCGCGGTGCACGACATGCTGGCCGCGCCGCTGCCCACGCAGCCGCTCATCCATGACGGCTGGTCGATGAACGCCTTCCTCGAGACGCGGCGCGACGACGATGTCAGCAATCTCGACGCCATCGCCGCCGCCCGGGTGACGCGCACGCTCCGCACCTCGCGCCAGTGCATGGCGCCGATCGAGGGCAGGGGCGTTCTGGCCGAGTGGGATCCCCGGCTCGAGCAGATGATCGTCACCACCTCGACCCAGATGCCGCACGTCACTAAGAGCGGCCTGGCCGACTGCCTCGGCCTCGACGAAGGCCAGGTGCGCATCGTCTCGCCCGATGTGGGCGGCGGCTTCGGCTACAAGGGCATCCTGCTGCCCGAGGAGATCGTCTGCGCCAGCATCGCGCGCCTGCTCGGCCGGCCGGTGCGCTGGCTGGAAGACCGTTACGAGCAGCTCTCGGCCGGCGCCAACTGCCGCGAGCATCACTATGTCATCACGGCGTGGGCCGACCGCGCCGGCAAGCTTCTCGGCATGGAATGCGAGGCCACGGTCGATGCCGGCGCCTACTCGTCCTATCCGTTCGGCGCTTGCCTGGAAGCGGCGCAGGTCGGCTCGATCCTGCCGGGACCCTACATATTGCCGCTTCTCCGCTGCCACACCATCTCGGCCTGCACCAACAAGCCGCCGATCCTGCCCTATCGCGGCGTGGCGCGGACCGGCGTGTGCTACGCCATGGAAACCACGCTCGACGCCCTGGCGCGCCAGCTCGGATTGAGCGCCGAGGCGATACGGCTCGCCAATCTCGTGCCGCCGGACGCGATGCCGTACCGCAACCTGGTGGGCAAGGTCTTCGACAGCGGCGATTACCCGGAGGCGCTGCGCCGGGCAGTGGCGGCCTTCGATCTAACATCCATTCGCGCGCGCCAGGCCAAGGGCGAGACGGTGGGCTTCGGCCTCGCCACCTTCTGCGAGCAGGGCGCGCACGGCACGTCGGTCTATCATGCCTGGGGCATTCCCTTCGTGCCGGGCTTCGAGCAGGCCCATGTCCGACTCAGTCCCGACGGCGTGCTGGAAGTGCGCGTGGGCGTGCACAGCCACGGCCAGGGCATGGAGACGACCTTGGCGCAGGTCGCGCACGAGATCCTGGGCGTTCATCCCGACAAGGTGCGCGTGGTCCTTGGCGACACCGCGCTCACGCCCTATTCGACGGGCACCTGGGGCAGCCGCTCGATGGTGATGGCGGGCGGCGCGGTGGCCGAAGCCTGCCGCCAGCTGGGGCAACGGGTTGGCGCGATCGGCGCGGCGCTGTTGCAGGTCCAGCCAAGTGATGTCGAAGTCGCCGATGGCAAGGTGCGCCGCACAGATACCGGCGGCTCGGTCAGCATCGCCGACGTGGCCCACACCTGGTACCGCGCGCCGCAGAACCTGCCGCCCGGCGTCGACAAAGGCGGGCTGGAAATCACCGCCGGCTACCGCCCGGATCCCGATACCGGCACGCACTCCTACGCCTGCCATGCCTGCGTGGTGCAGGTCGACACCGAGACCGGCGCCGTCGCGCTCGAGGATTACCTGGTGGTCGAGGACGGCGGCAAGCTCGTGAACCCCATGATCGTCGACGGCCAGGTGCTGGGCGGCCTGGCCCAGGGCATCGGCACCGCGCTCTACGAGGAGATGCCGTTCGACGACGCGGGCCAGCCGCTGGCCGCCACTCTCGCGGACTATCTGCTGCCCGGCACGACCGAGGTGCCCGACGTGCGGCTCGATCACATGGAAACGCTGAGCCCGTGGACGACCTTCGGCCAGAAGGGCATCGGTGAGAGCGGCGCCATCGGCCCGCCGGCCGCGATCGTGAACGCGATCAACGACGCGCTGGCGCCGCTCGGCGCCGAGGTTTTGGACCTGCCGGCCAGTCCACCGCGCGTGCTGGCGGCGATCGCGGCGGCGCAGGCCGCCCGGCGATGAAGCCCGCACCCTTCGCCTATGCCCGCCCGAAGGACTGGTCGGACGCGCTAAAGCTTCTCGCTGCCGGCGGGCGGCCAGGCGCCGGCACGCAGTCGCTGGGGCCGTTGCTCAATCTTCGCCTGGCGCAGCCCGACACCATCGCCGACCTGCGCCACCTGCCGGGCTATGCCGGTGTTGCGCGGGCGGGCGGCGCGATCCGCATCGGCGCCGGCACGACGCACGCGGCGATCGAGGATGGAGCGGTGCCGGGCCGAGTCGGCGAGATCATGGCGGCCGTCGCGCGCCGCATCGCTTACCGCCCGGTGCGCAACCGCGGCACGATCGGCGGCAGCCTGGCGCATGCCGATCCCGCCGCCGACTGGGTCGCCGTGCTGCCGGCGCTGGGCGCCACGGCGATCGCGCTCGGCCCGCGCGGCGAACGGCGCATTCCCACGGCGGGCTTCGTCACGGGCATCTTCGAAACCGCGCTCGCCGTCGACGAGCTTTTGCGCGCCGTCGAGCTGCCGGTGCTGCCGGCCGCGGCGCGCTGGGGGCATTGGAAGTTCTGCCGCAAGGTGGGGGAATTCTCCAAGGCCACGGCCTGCGTGCTGGCGCTGCCCGGCCAGGCGCCGCGCGCCGTGCTGGCCGCCCTCGATGCGCCGCCGCTGGTGATCGAGGACGCGCGGGCGCTAATGGCGGATCCGGTTGCCGAAGCAGCCCGCCTCCTGGACGGCCTTTCCGGCCTCACGGCCTGGCGTCGCGCCATCGCCGGAACGGCGCTGCGCCACGCCGTCGAGCTCGCGGGTGCCGCGTGACCAGGATCGCGATCTCGCTCACCGTCAATGGCACGCCGACCGAGCTGCTGGCCGAACCGCGCGAGCAGCTCGCCGACCTTTTACGCGGCGGCCTGCTGCTGACCGGCACCCATGTCGGCTGCGAACATGGTGTGTGCGGCGCCTGTACCATCGAGATCGACGGCGTGCCCGCGCGCTCCTGCATCACCCACGCTGGCAGCTGCGACGGTGCAGTGATCCGCACCATCGAGGGTTTTGGCGGTGACGCGGTGATGGCCGCCCTGCGCGAGGCCTTTGCACGCGAGCATGCCCTGCAGTGCGGCTACTGTACGCCGGGCATGCTGGTCGCCGCGCGGGATATCGTGCTGCGGCTGCCCGAAGCGGACGAGGCGCGGGTGCGCGAGGAAATGGCCGGCAATCTGTGTCGCTGCACGGGCTATCGCGGCATCGTTCGCGCTGTATTGCGCGTGCTCGCCGCCCGACGACAAGGGTTGCAGGACTAAGCCTGTTCGAGCAGGCGCGCGAGCCGGTCGCGGTCGTCGAGGCGGATGGTATGCGCCTGCGCGAACAGGTGCAGCGTATCGCGGGCGGCGGTCGAATCGCCATGGCTGCGCTCGATCTCCGTCACGATCGTGAGCTGGCGGGCAAACTGCTGCCGTCCGAGGGTAATCAGATCCTCGACCTGCGCGAGGCGCTGCGTCAGCGCCGCCCGGCTCTGGCGCGAGCTGCGGATCGGCTTGTCCCCGGCCAGGTCGCGCAGGAGATCCATCGACCGCGAGGCTGATCCTCCAGTCGAGCGAGGGCGGGGATGATCTGCCAATACGGGACGCGCATTCATCGAAGGTCTCCTTTGCTTGACTAAGCGGCGCCACACTAAGCCTTGCCGGCCGGGCATCTGTGACATTCCGCACAGGAAGAATCGATGAAAGGCGGCCTTTTGGCGGCGTTTAGCGTGTCCAGGCCGCCTTCTGGAGGACGATGCGATAGCCGTCCGGATCCTCGAACGTGGCGCCGTCGCGATCCCAGTAGGGATTGAACGATGGGACGGGATCGAAACCTGCGTCCCGCAGGCGCTGGACGACTTCTTTCCAGGCGTCCGTCTCCGGCAGGTAGAAAACCAGCAGATTGTCCGGCGTCGGCGCGCGCCCGACCGCATGCCCGCGCTTGGCTGTGAACTCGAAATGATAGGGCGCGCCCGCGCGCCCGAGCATCACGCCGTCGAAGCCGTCATGATCCTCGAAGCGGTAGAGCACGCTGAGCCCCAGCCCTTGCTCATAGAAGCGCAGCAGCGCTTCGAGATTGTCGGTCGGACGGGCGACTCGCAGGATCGGAACCGGGCTCATGTCGTGCGAGCGTATCGCCGAATTTTTGCCATGGCCATCGACGCTCGAGTCTCGATAGTGTACCGGGATCAGGGAGGCGGAACTGGACGAAGTATCAGAGCCAAGGTTTTCTCGTTGCCACGGCGGCCGACTCTGAAGCCGCGGACAAAGGCTTCGCCGGCGCCAGCCCTGCGCGACGGGCGGTCTCGTCGCGCGCCCGGCGGCGGCCGCCGGCTCGTGCAGCAGGGGCTCCGCCCACCGCTGCTGCGGCGCGTGAACTGGAAGCGCGGCCTGGTTCGCCTGTGGCTGCTCGCGTCGTTCGTGTGGGCGGGCTACTGGCTCTATAACCTCCAGCTTTCGTGCGCCTTCTGGTTCGCCCCGTGGTGCGAGTCCCCGGCGCATGTCGACTGGCCCAACGGCAGCATGGCCTTGGGCCTGGCGCTCGTTCTGCTGAGCGGTCCGGTTCTCCTGCTGCTGCTCGGGCTCGGTATCATCTGGGCCATCAAGGGTTTCCTTTCGCGGCGCGCCGCCGGAAGCTGAATTCCGCTTGAACCGCCCGGTGACCGGAGTCAGGGTTTCCGACCCGTTCGCCCCGGAGGGAGGAAACAATGCCATCCGCCGCCGCTACGAAGTCACGTCCCAAAGCGCCCAAACAAAAAGTCGCTCACGCCCGCGCCGCCGAACCGGTGCTGGTCAAGGGACGCCGTGACTTCTTCAAGTATCGCGACCTCGGCGTCGCCGACGCCAGCGCCGGCACGCTGCGCGCCCAGGTCATGTCGTCGAGCCAGGGCCTGAGCCGGCCCACCGGCTGGCACTATCACGAGTGCGACGGCCAGTTCATTTACATGCTGGACGGCTGGGTCGACCTCGAATTCGAGGACGGCCGCACGATCCGCGTCGAGAAGGGCGATTCGCTTTTCATTCCCGGATACCTGCGCCACAACGAGATCCGCACCTCGGACAAGATGGAGATCCTCGAAGTCTCGTCGCCCGGGCACATGGGTACGACGCCGTGCGATCCCCCCAAGGGATTCAAGGGCTGACTCAGTCGGCCTTGATGCCGTTCTCCTCGATGATCCGGGTCCAGCGTTCCTGCTCGACTTTCTGAAAGTCGGCGAACGCCGCGGGCGAGGTCCCGAGGATTTCCATGCCGATCTGGGCGGCGAGCTTGGGCGCCACCTCGGCCGACCGCACCGCCTTGGCGATCTCGCCGTTCATGCGCTCGACGATCGGCCGCGGCGTGCCGGCGGGCGCGTAGATGCCCCACCACGAGTAGGTCGGATAGCCCTTGATGCCCTGCTCGTGGAGCGTCGGGGTGTCGGGCAGGATCGGCGTGCGCGTGTCGCCGGTGGTGGCGAGCGCCCGCAGCCGGCCCGCCCGGACATGCGGCTCGAGGGCGGCCAGCGTGGTGAGCGCCATGTCGGTGACGCCGGCCAACAGGTCCTGCACCGTGGGCGCGCCGCCCTTGTAGAAGATCACGTTGACGTCGAAGCCGTTCTCTTTCTGCAGATGGGTGATCAACAGCAGCGCCTGGCTGGCGGAGAGCACGCCGACGCTCGGCTTGCCCGGTCGCTGCCGCGCATCGGCCATCGCGTCGGCGAAATTCCTGTAGGGCCGGTCGGGGTGGCAGGCGATGGCAAGCGGCGCCCGGCCGACCAGCATGACGTTCAGAAGATCGGCGTCCTTGTAGGGCAGGTTGCTGGTGAAGGCCGGGCTCAGGATGTGGCTGTCGAACGCCACCAGCCAGGTCTGGCCGTCAGGCGGAGACTTGGCCACGACCGTGGCGCCGATCACGCCGGCGGCGCCCGGCTTGTTCTCGACCACGATTTGCCAGCCCATGGTCTCCAGCAGCCGGGCCTGGATCAGGCGGGCCACCGGATCGGTCGAGCCGCCGGGCGGGAAGGGCACGACGAATTTGATCGGGCCCTTCGGCCAGCCAGTCCCCTGCGCTTCGACAAGGTTGGGCGCCGCCAGGGTTGCGGCCACGCTGCCCACGAGCAGTGAACGGCGCCGCACGATCAGCGCGGGATTCCTGGTCGACATTCAGGCGAATCATAGTACAGCGGCCGGGCCGGAGCCATCGCCGCAAACGAACGCCGGGACCTTGTGATCCCGGCGCCCTTGCGATGATCGGTTGCTAGCGGATGACCGTGACCTTGATCGCGGTCTGCACGCTGAAGACGGTGACGATGACGTCGCCCACCTTGATCATCTTGAGCGCCGCCAGCCCCTCCGGCGACACGACCTGCGGCATCTGGATGACCTCGCCGCTGTCGGGCGCGGGCTTGTCGGGTTCGCCGCCGGAGGCGTTGATGAGATAGACGACGTTGTTCGCGAGATCGACCTTCGTGCACATGCCGTCCATTTCCCACAGCCGGATGCGCTCCTGCGAGCCCGGAAGGCCCTCGATCCGTGCGCCTTGGGCCATCAACGCCTTGGCCTGCGCCATGGTCTCGGGCGTCTTCTTGGCGATCAGGAAGTCGACATAGTCGTACCACTGGACGTCGACGATCTGGCCTTCCTTGAGCCCCGCAGCCAGACCGGTCGTCTCTTTCATACCGCCAGGCGCGTAGTTGGCGACGAGGTCGGCAGCCTTCAGCTTCACCCGGCCCAGATCCTCCCAGATGATGACGAACCCGCGCGTCTTCGGATCGAGGCTGTGGATCGTGCCGCGCTTGAAGTTCTGGTAGCGGGAGCCGATGTAGAGATCTTGCTGCGCAGCTGCCGGAAGCGGCAGGGCCGCCAGGCCGGGCGCCGCGAGCGCCGCGCCACCCAGCAATTTCAGTGTCGTCCGACGATTGGTATCAAACATGTCTATCCCCCTCTCGTTGCACAATCTCATCTTCGACGCGCAACCTGTCGGCTTGCGGCGCAACCGGTTGGGCAAGCGACGGTACCACGGCTGATTGCGAATGGCTCCAGCCTGATTCCTTCGGCGCTGCGCGCAGCATGGCGCCGGCGCGCGGCCGATCCTGTGTGGAAAGGCACAGACGCTTCAAAATAGAGGCTTCTTCAGTCTGCGGTGATCAGCTCGCCCATCAGCACCCAGCCCTGGCCGTCGAACCGCGCCAGCTGGTATTGGCGGAACGCGACGTAGTCCTCGGGCGAGTTGCTGAGCGTCATGCCCGGCAGCAGCATCTTCAAGCGCACGCCGTCGAGCGTCGTGGCCTGCTTCAGCACGTTCTCGCGCGTCAGCTCCTCGCCGCAGCGGCGCAGCACGAGCTCGATCCCCTGCGCCGTCACGTAGCCGGCGATGGCGCCGGTGTCCTTGGCGTTGTCGCCCGGCGCCCAGGTTGCCATGAACCGGTTGTATTCGACGACCTCCGCGTCCTGGACGAAGGCGGGATCGCCGGGATCTTTTAGCAGTTGCGCGGTCATCAGTCCGACCGCCTTCTCGACCCCGGCCGGCCGGATCACGCTTTCGATGGCACTGCCCGGCTGACCGACGAAGTGCAGGGGATGCCAGTCGAGCTCCGAGGCCTTGCGGATCGCCAGTGAGGAGAATTTCGGCGTGGCGAAGACGAGCAGTGTGTCGGCGCCCGAGGCTTTGAGTGCGATCATCTGCGAATCGATCGACGGATCGGCCAGCTCGTAGCTCGCTTCGGCCACGATCATGCTGGCGGCGCGGGAGCCGAGGCGCTTCTTCAGTGCCGCGAGATAGTCCTTGCCGAAATCGTCGTTCTGGTAGAGCACGGCGATTCGGGCGTCGGGCCGGGTCTGCAGGATGTACTTGGCGTAGATCCGCGCCTCCATCTCGAAGCGGGTGTACCAGGGCACCGTCCAGGGGAAGTTCTTCGGGTCGTTGAACCGGGTGGCGCCGGCTGAGACGTAGAGCTGCGGCACATGCTTGCCGTTGAGGTACTTCTGGCTGGCGAGGTTGGTCGGCGTGCCGAGCGTGCCGGCCTCGGCCAGCACGCCCAAATCCTCGACCAGCTTGCGGCTTGCCTCGACCGCCTTGGGCGGCGAGAAGCCGTTGTCGAGCGAGATCAGCTCGACCTTGCGTCCGTTGATGCCGCCCTGGGCATTCAGCATCTTGAAATACGCGACCTGCACCCGGCCGACCACGCTGAAGGCCGAGGCCGGCCCGCTGTAGGGAATGCTCTGGCCGAGCTTGATCTCGCTGTCGCTGACGCCCGGCCCGTAGTTTTTGTCCGCCGCTCCAACGACTCCGCTCGCCAGCAGCAGGCCGATCGCCAGCGTCACCGTCTTCCGCCTCATCGTTTCCTCCCTCAAGAAGACGAACTACCGAGACGCGGACGCAACGCTTTCTGTCATCCTGAGCGGAGCGAAGGATCTCATGGCATTTGAACGAGCACGCCGGTCGCAATCGCTATGAGATCCTTCGCTTCGCTCAGGATGACGTATTAGGGAACCGGCACCTCGCGTATTCGCTCGCCGCCGCTCGCCATCCGGATACTGTCGCCAACCCAGCCAGTGGCGAGCGCCGCCAGGCCCGCAGGATCGGTTGGCGCTTCGTCGCCGCGCCAGACGATGTGCAGGTCCGGCCGCAACAGGAAGACACTCGCACCGTAGACGCCGCGCACCCGCTTCTCGTCACGGCGAATGACGGCAAGCGGCGCGCCGCGGGCGCGGAACGCCGCCTCTAGCGCGCCGGTGTCGGCATCGCCCTTGAGGTCGAGCAGGGTGTAGTCGTCGCCCAGGATGTCCTGCAGCGCCTGGCCGTCGTCCAGCCACATGTGCGGGATGCGCGCGCCGGGCAGCGCTTTGGGCTCGTAGCGGCTGGTCTCCCATTCCGCCGCCGGTTCATCGGCGATCAGCGAGGAGCCCGCGTAGGAATAGCCGGCTTCGACTCCCACCATGCCGTGCATGCGCCGGTGCTCGACGTCAAACGCCGCCACCAGCCGGGCGCGCACCTCGGCGCCGGCGGGTGTGTCCTCGTAGGCCTCCGGCGTTACCAGCGCGCGCCAGATCGGCACGCCGGCGGCCGCCCAGCCGGCGGCGTCGACGTTGCGCCGGCCGATCGGCCGGCGCTCGCGCTCGTAGCCGTCTAAAAGTTCCGGTCCGCCCCAGCCCTGGATCGTGCCGGCCAGCTTCCACGCCAGGTCGAAGGCGTCGCCCACGCCGGTGTTCATGCCGAGCCCGCCGCTCGGGATCACCAGATGCACCGCGTCGCCGGCCAGGAAGACGCGGCGGTCGCGATAATGCTCGGCGAGCAGCAGGTTGTGGTGCCATTGGATCACATGCGTGATCTCGAAGGCACAGGGGAAACCGATCAGGTCCAGGATCACCGGCCGGAAGTCGGTATCCGCCGGCAATGACGTATGCAGGGTGAATTCCGTGCGGCAGCCTTGCGCGATCAGGGTCGAGCTGTTGGCGTCGACGAAATTGTAGTGCCGCCCCTTACCGGTGACGATCTTCCGGTAGAGCTCGTCGGAGCGGAAGATCACCTGCACCAGCTTGCGGATGCGCCCCTTGCCTTCCAGTTGGATGCCGGCCTTCTTGCGCACCGTGCTGGCGCCGCCGTCGCAGCCGACGAGGTAGCCCGCCCGCAGTTCCTCGCGTGCGCCGGCAGTGGTGCGCGCCTCTACCGTCGCACCCTCATCGTCCTGGGAGAAATCCTCCAGCCCGCAGCCGTAGCGCACGGTGACGTTGGGCGTGGCCTCCGCCACCTCCTTCAGGAGCGGCTCCAGCTTGTTCTGCGACACCAGCTGGTAAGGTTCCAGCAGGAAGGCGCCGTTCGGGCTCTCGGCAATCTGCCGGCGTCGCTCCGCCACCGAAGGGTATTTCAGCACCGCGATCGGTGGATCGCTGAGCCGCGTGGTCAGGAACACGTCCATCGGGTTGTCGGCCGGATAGCCCAGCGCGCGCACCCGATCGGCGATGCCGATGCGGCGATAGAACTCCATGGTGCGCGCGTTCGAGCGGTCCATCTTGGGATAGGGCAGCGTGGTCGGGCTGCGCTCGATCAGCAGGCAGCGCACGCCGCGCCGCCCAAGGTCGATGGCCAGCGTCAGGCCGACCGGCCCGGCGCCGGCAACAATCACGTCATGAACAGGCAACGGCGTTCCGCCTTCCAGGGTGGTCGGCCAACTGTACCACCCCGGACGGCGCTGTCATGTCACGCGTAGGCCTTGACGACCTCCGAGTGCGCCCACTTGGCCGCTTCCTCGGCCGCCATGCCCTGGATCGCCTTGGCGTACATGTCGACGATAATGTACTTGCTGATCACCTCGGCGGACCTGCGATCGGGCGGCCCGGCATAGCCCGCCAGCCGGCCGAACGAAGGCAGGTCCTTGAACGGCTTCAGCACCGGATCGACGTCCCACACGGCGTGCTTCGCCCATTCCTTGGTGGCGCCGGAGGTGTAGCCCTGCTGCGAGACAAACCACTGATCGTAGACCGGCCTGGAGTGAATCCAGCGCAAGAAGTCCTTGGCCGCCTTCTGGTTCTTCGAGTAGCCCATCAGCATGTCGGTGAACACGCCCGGCAGGTTGTACTGGCCGGCGACCCCCTTCGGGATGGGGGCGTGCAGGATGTCCTGCCACATCGGCGTGCCTTTCTCGGTCTGGTACGTGTCCGGCTTCTTCTTGGCTTCGATGTAGATCGAGGCGCCGTTGTTGGTGGCGCTGATGGTCTGCGCCAGGAAGGCGCGGTTGTTGTTGGTGTCGTCCCAGGCGAGGCCGCCCTCGTCCATGGTCTCCTTCCAGAGGGCCACGGCGAACTTGATCGATTCGACCGTTTCCTTGCTGTCCAGGACGACGGTCTTGCCGTCGGCCGCGACCTCCTGGCCGCCCCACGACCAGAGGAAGGGATACCACCAGCCCGGCGCGTCGCCGAACGTGTGGCCGGCGGTCTGCCCGATCGGCCGGCCTTTGGCCTTCAGCTTCTTGCCCGCGTCGCGGAAGGTGTCCCAGGTCTCGGGGAAGGTCTTATATCCGGCCTCCTCGAGCCAGGACTTGCGATAGGCGATCAGGCCGCCGCCGGTGGTCCACGGCACGCCGATCCACTTGTTGCCGACCGTCGCGACTTGGCGCGAGACGTCGTAGTAGCCACCTCCGGCCTTGCCCAGTTCCTCGGCCACATCACTGCTGTCGGCCAAGCTTTCGGCGTAGAGCTGCGGCCAGTTCCCGAACGCCATGATGATGTCCGCTCCGGTGCCCGACTGGATCGCCGAGGTGATGCGCGACTGCAGGTCGTTGGCGTTCACCGTCTCGACCTTGAGCGTGATGCCCATGGCCTTCTTGCATTCCTGCGTGATCAGGCCCTTGAGCAGCGTGTCGGAGGCCGGCACGAAGTCGGCCCACCGCAGCCAGTGGACGGTCGTCTCCTGGGCGAGTGCCGGTCCGCGGCCACTGGCCAGGATGGCGGCGAGGCCGCCCGATGCAGACAGCTTCAGAACTCTACGCCGCGCGATGCGAGCCATGATTTCCTCCCGTGATTGTTGTGCGCTGGAATTACGCGTCATCGGTCGCGCACCTGCGCGCGCCGAGGTGTCGTTTGCCAACTACGCGTCTCGATCTGCAGCAACGCCGCAGGGGCCTCACAGCCGGAGTGTCCAGCCGAGTGCTCCCGGGGACAACGCAACGCTGGTCGAGAATACTCCTATTCAGCCCAAACTGCAGCCCCAACCCTGGTGCGCGGCTAGCATCGTGGCGAGGGACCCGGTTTTTACCGGATGGCCCGATCAAGGCGGGCGCATGACGATCGGGGGTGCGCGCCGAGGACGATCATAGGCGACTGCATCATGGATTATCTGCCGTACCGCGGGGCGCCGACTTGCTATTGTTTCAATGTTAGAAATGTCGCTTCAGCCCGGGAGTTGCTCTGAGGCGACGGGACTTCATCACGCTTCTCGGCGGGCTCACAACGACGCACCTCAGCATAACTCTCGATGCAGCAGAGCGCGCGCATAGCGTGCCACTCTAAAGACGAGCAGGAGGAGAACACGATGAGCAACGACCAGAAGACCCTTTATGAGCGCCTTGGCGGGTACGCCGCGATCGCGGCGGTGGCGAATGATCTGCTGCCCAGGCTCCGGGCCGATCCGCAGCTCGGGCGGTTCTGGGCGCATCGCGGGGAAGACGGCGTCATGCGCGAGAAGCAGCTTCTCGTCGATTTCCTCTGCGCGAGCGCGGGCGGACCGATGTACTATCGCGGCAGGGACATGGTGCTCACCCACCGGGGCATGCGCATCAGCGAGAGCGACTGGAACGTGTTCCTCGGCCATGCCGCCGCAACCCTGGCGAAGTTCCAGGTGCCCGAGGCTGAACAGCGCGACGTGGTCGCGTTTGTTCAGAATCTCAAGAAAGAGATCGTTGAATAGCAAAATTGCACGTCGCGCGATCGCCGCTCGCTGTGGCAAGCTGAGCTTCATTCCTAGGGAACTGGCCGCCATGATCCGTTACCGCAAACTGGGCTACGTCGAGCTCATGGTCACCGACCTCGAGCGTTCCGCCGCCTTCTATCGCGACATCGTGGGCCTCGAACCGGCGGGCGAGGGTCCCGACGGCGAGCGGCGCTTCCGCTGCTCGGAGGATCCCTATGCTGTCGTGCTCCACAAGGCCGAGCAGCCGGGTTTCCGGCGTGGCGGCTGGATGCTCGAGGATGAGCGGCAGTTCGAGAGCCTGCATGCGGCGCTCAAGAGGGCAGGCGTCGCCTTCGAATCGCTGAGTGACGCGGAATGCAAGGGCCGCGGGTTCGCTCGCGCCACGCGCACCGTCGAGCCGAACCTGGGGGCGACGCTGGAATTCTACCTGTTGCCCGCTGCCACCAGGCCAAAACCCTTTTCGCCGACCTTGGCCAGGATCCAGCGGCTGGGCCATGTCGTCTGGGCAACGCCGCACTATGACAAGGCCAATGCCTTCTTCCGCGACGTGCTGGGCTTTGCCGAGTCCGACCGCCTCGGCGAGGGCATCACCTTCTACCGCGCCTTTCCCAACCCCTATCACCATGGCATCGGCATCGGCCGCAGCGCGCGCAATCACTTCCATCACCTGAACTTCATGGTGACCGAGATCGACGATGTCGGTCGCGGCCTGGCGCGCCTGAAGGCGAAGGACGTGCCGGTGGTGTACGGGCCCGGCCGCCATCCGGCATCGACCAGCGTGTTCCTGTATTTCCTCGATCCCGACGGCATGACGTTGGAATACAGCTTCGGCATGGAGGAATTTCCCGAAGTCGGCGCGCGGGCGCCGCGTCGGCTGGAACCGACGCCGGCCAACTTCGACTCCTGGGGCTCCTACCGCGATCCGCGGATGTCGACGACCGGCGAGATCGCGGCTTACAAGGTCACGGGCGCCGCCTAGGACGTGAACTCATAAATTCATAGGCGTTGGCGGACGTCCGCTTTGATGCACGTTGCGAACTCAAGTCGGGCATCGCGCGAGGGCTTCGGATGACACAGACGCTTTTCACCAACGCCACCCTCGTCCTTGACGGGTTCACCGAGCTGCAGCCCTCTTTCAACGTCCTGGTGAAGGACAGCCGTATCGTCTCGGTGTCGGCGAAACCGATCAACGCGCCGGAGGCGGCGGTAATCGATGTCCGCGGCAGGACGCTGATGCCCGGCCTGATCGACGCCCACGCCCATATCACCGGGCTGTCGCTGACGCCAAAGAACATCGCTTATCCGGCCGCGGAAATCGCCATCGCGTCGGCGAACTACCTCCGCCACTGCCTGATGGACGGCTATACGACCATCCGCGAGGCTGGCGGCGCCGATCACGCGACCGCCCGGTTGCTGGCCGAGGGGCACATCGTCGGGCCGCGGCTGTTCTATTCCGGCAAGGCGCTGACCCAGACCGGCGGCGGCGCCGATTTCCGGATGCCGGACGAGGAGATCGATCCATGCGGCCATGTCGGGCCGTTCTCCAACATGTCGGTGATCGCCGACGGCACCGACGAGGTGCGCAAGGCCGCCCGCGAAGAACTGCGCAAGGGCGCCACGCAGATAAAATTGTTCGCGTCGGGCGGCGTGGTGTTTCCCGCCGAAGGCCATGCGACGCGCTATGAATTCACCGAGGAAGAACTGAGCGCCGTTGTCGAGGAGGCCGCGGCGCGCGGCACCTACGTCATGGCGCATGTCTATACCGATGAGGGTGTGCGGCGTTGCCTCAGGGCGGGCGTGCGCTCCATCGAACATGCCAATTTCGTGAACGAGGACACGGTGGCGATGATGGCGGAGTGCGGCGCGTTCTACGTTCCGACCTTCATATCGCTCGTGCAGCGGGTCGAGAGTGCCGCCGAGACGCATCTGCCGGAAGCCATCGTCGAGAACCTGCAGCGCACGATCACCCGCGGCCGGCAGGTCTATCGCTGGGCCCGCAAGCACAAGGTGCCGGTCGGCTTCGGCACCGATCTGTGGGGGCCCGACGCGCAGAAATCGCAGCTGCGGGAATTCGAAATGCGTCAGGACCTCGACACGCCGGCCGACATCCTGCGCTCGGCCACCGTCACCAATGCCGAATTGCTGATGGAGAAGGGCACGCTCGGCACCGTCGCCGAGGGCGCCTATGCCGACCTGCTGATCGTCGAAGGCAACCCCCTGGTCGATCTCGGCGTCCTGATGAACCCGCAGAAGAACCTGAAGTTCATCATGAAGGACGGCGTGGTTTACAAGAACGAGCTAGCGTGAGTCCACGCCCTAGCCAGGCGAACGCTCTTTCGATGCAGCGTCCAGGGCTCGTGCCCAACCAACGAAGCCAAGTGCCCGCGCCCGTTCTCTCACCCCTTCGACCATTGCGCGGTCGCCGGTTTCCAGCAATGCCGCAAGTGCGTCAGCACCATCTGCAACAAGGTCGCACCACGGCACGGGCTCCAGTGAGAATGCGTCCCTGAGAGCTCTGGCGTAGCGGCGCGCCTCGTCCGGCCAGCCATGCGCCACGGCTGCCAGCGCGGCATCTCGGTAGAACCAAAGGGGATTGTGCGTGAGGCAGCCGGCTGCGATCAGCGCCTCGGCCTGCTTGAGGACGGTCCGACAGGCGTCAGCCGTCTCCTGAGCGCGCGCCACGACTCCCAGGGCGAGGGGAAGACAGAAGCGTGGGCCGGCTGCCTGGGCGAGCACGGCGGCCCGACGGCCTTGCGTCAAGGCGTCCGCCCGCGCGCCGGTGGCCAAGGCTACCTTGCCCCGGAACAGCAGATTGAGAGCTTCGTAGCGATGCGCTCCGATCTCGGCAGCGAGCCGCCCTGCATCCGCGAAGGCCTTGTCGGCCTGGGAGAATTCGCCGGACTCCAGGAGCACTTTGCCGAGGCAGCTGCCTCGGGCCATGACCTCGGCGCGTCGATTCCCGGCTCTTACCGACATCTCGACAGCCTTCTGGCAGTCCGTCCGCGCCTCTTCGATCCGGCAAAGATAGAGGCGCATGTGACCGCGTAACGAGAGATTTGCCAGCGTGACGGCATCGAGCCCGTTCGCCTCGGCGAGCTGAACACAGTCGTCGTACGTCCGCTCAGCCGTGACCAGGCGCCGGCTGGCGAAGTGTGCATCGGCGAGCCCGCTCAGCGCGCGAGCTTCCGCCTCCGGATCATCCATCCTCTGCGCCACCGCGAGGGCATCTTGATGGGCCCCGATGCAGTCCTCGGCCTGACCCAGCGGAAACAGGATGCCGCCCCGCAGCAGGTGGACCCTCAACCAGTCCCTGTCTCGCCCGACCTTGCCGGCAAGGGCCTGGGCACGATCGAGCTGCATCAGCGCTTCACTGTAGCGATCGAGGATGCGCAAGCTCTCCACGAGGTCCAGGCGGACCTCCAGCTCCCATCGATCGTCGCCCAGTTCGGCCGCATCCTGGAGTGCCGCGTTGTAGTGCGAAGAAGCCTCGGCATGGGCCCACATGCCTGCTGAACGCCGGCCGGCCTCGCGCCAGCGAGGGGCTGCCTCGGCGCGCCGCTCGGCACCGGAGAGATGCCGAGCCACATGCTCGGGGTCAGGCGACTGGCCCCGGCCTACCACGTAGTCGGCGATCTCCCCGTGGATGCGCCGGCGAGAACTGCGCAGCAGCGACTGGTAGGCGACATCCTGGATGACAACGTGGCGAAAGGCGTAGTGGCCATCCAGCTCGATCAGCACTTCAGCAGAAACCAGCCGATCGAGGGTCTGGTCGAGGTCGACGCCCCCCAAGCCGGACAGGGCCGCGAGATCTGTCCTGCTGAACGTGCGCCCGATCGCCGAGGCGAACTGCGCCACTCGCTTGGCCGGCCCGAGCCCGTCGAGCCGCGCTTGCAGGGAGTCCTGAAGCGAGGCTGGAATTGTGGCCGCCCCGCTCTGCGCGACCACCCGGGTCAGTTCTTCCAGGAAGAGCGGCAGGCCGCCGGCACGGCCCAGGATCTCCCGACGCACGGACGGTGTGAACGTGCCGCCGGACATCGAATCGACCACCAATTCGGCGTCAGCCGCGTCGAGCGTGCCCAACTCGAGGGGTGCACAGCCCAACCCGTCGTTCAGGCGATCCGCGACCGGGCCCGGACGGCTTGCAATCAAGAGCAGGATGGCATGACCGGCAAGGCCATGACGAAGGCGCTCCAGAAGCTCGGCTGTCGTCGGATCGATCCAGTGTCCGTCCTCGACGAAGAGCACCGTGGGCTCGGTGCCGGTACGCTGGGCAAGCCGGCCGGCGATCGTCTCAAAAAGCGTACGGCGTTGCGCCTCGCCGGTCTCGGCTCCGGCCGCGTCGCGCGGCAGCAGGTCGGGCGATACGGGGTGCAGCGGCGAATTCCGATGATAGGGCGAACACGTCCATATGATCGTATTGGCCTTGGCTTCGAGGCCATGGGCAATGAACTCTCGAACCAGCCTCGACTTTCCGATTCCGGGCTGGCCGACCACCTGGATGATCTCGAACTTGCCGGATTGCGCGCGTTCCCAGGCCTTTGCGATCTTCGCCAGCGCATCCCTGCGTCCGACGAAAGGGAGATCGCCGCCGGCGTCGACCGAGGGTTCGGCGAGCCCCTTTATGCGCCACGCGCGGATCGGTTCGCGGATGCCTTTGAGGGCAAGTTCGCCCAGGTCATCGACGACAAAGCCGTCGCGCAATCGGCGTCGTGTCGTGTCGCTGACCACGATCTCATTGGCATTCGCAACACCCTGCAGGCGCGCCGCGAGGTTCGGTGTCGCTCCCAGCACCGACGCCGCCTCTGTCACCCCATGCACGACGAGATCGCCGACGACGACCTCGCCAGTGGCAATCCCGATCCGCACCGCAGGGTGACGGCCTGGAAGAAACTCGAGGCGCGTTGCCTCGGTGACGACATCCAGCGCGGCCCGTGCCGCACGCTGCGCGTCATCGTCGTGCGCGACCGGGTAGCCGAAGTAGGCGAGCAGGCCGTCGCCCATGAATTTGGCCAGGAAGCCATCGTAACGGGCCACGGCGTTGGCGCAGATATCGTGAAACGTGCGGATCAGTTCCCGGTAGTCTTCGACATCGAGTTCGGTCGACAATGCCGTCGAGCCCACCAGATCGCAGAACATGACCGTCAACTGCCGGCGTTCAGCCTCATCCCGGCTCGACGCACCCGGTTGCAGGGCATCCGAAGCGACACCTGCATCCTGCCCGGCCAGTTTGGCGATGGCCGCCATCAGGATGCGCCGATGACCCAGCAGCACGCCCAGATCCTGCAGATCCTGCTCGGTCAAGTAGCGCAAGGCTCTGCTGTCCACGCCGTTCTTGACGAACGTCTGGGCGTATTGCCGAAGGTCTAGGTCGTCGAGCCACTGTTCCACGTCGGGCACGTGTCGCTCCCGAGCAGCCTGAGGCTGCAAGAATGGGCCGGTTCGCCCGATCAGTCACACATCTTTCGATCACGTGCCATATGCTGCCAGCGGGCCTTGCGCCGATCAATCGAGCCCGGATGGAGCGGACACGACATGCTTACTCTCTATTCCTATCCCGGGCTGTTCGGCGTCGCCGACAACAATGGCTACGGCCTGAAAGTTTTCGCTTTCCTCAAGTTGGCCGGCGTGCCTTTCACCCATCGGCACGTCTTCGACGCTTCCGCCGCACCACGCGGCCAGCTGCCCTACATTGTCGATGACGGTGAGGCGATCGGCGACAGCGATACGATCATCGCCTATCTCATCGGCAAGTATCGTCTCGCCCTGGACGGCGAACTGACGGCCGCGCAACGCGACATGAGCCACCTGATCGAGCGCATGCTCGACGACCTCTACTGGGTCATGTCCTACTCACGCTGGAAGGATGAGCGGTATCGGCCGGCCTTCCTGCAGGCCTTCCGCCGGGAACATCCGAGCCTGACGGAGGAGGGTCTGCGCAAGGCGCAGGAATTCAACGCCCTGCGCTACCACTACCAGGGTATCGGTCGCTATTCCCCGGCAGCGGCCTACGCGCGGGGCATCGCCGACCTGCAGGTGTTGGCGAATTTCGTTCCGCCAACCGGCTTCCTGCATGGTCCGCAGCCCAGCAGCATCGATGCGGCCATCTACGGCTTTTTAGCCAACATCTACTTCTACGAGATCGATACGCCGCTCCGGCAGTTCGTCGCCGCGCATCGCAATCTCGTCCGGCATTGCACCGCCATTCACGCGGCCATCGCCTGAAGTTACGGCGACTTCGGTGGCGCGACCTGGGTCGGCACTTTCGGCGGCGGCACCAAGCCCAGCGCCACCGCGCGCGGCAGGCTGTCGACCACGTCCCAATGCTCGGCCAGCTTGCCGCCCTCGACGCGGAAGAAATCGGCGGTCGAGAAGCGCACCTTGTTGCCGGAGGGCGGCAGGCCGAGGAACGGGCCGTCCTGCGTGCCGGACCACTGGGTGCGCACCACCACCTTGTCGCCCTCGGCCAGGATCTCGACGATCTCGCCGCGATAGTCGCTGAAGCCGGCCAGCACCGCGGCGACGAACTGCTTCCGTCCGTCGCGGCCCTGCGGCAGGTTGGGATTGTGCTCGACGAAGTCGGTCGCCAGGAAGAGATCCACCGCGGCCGGCTGGCGCTTGTTCATGACCTCCTCGATGAAGGTGCGGACGAGCTTCTTGTTCGCTTCGCCATCCGCCGCCCAGGCGGACGGCAGGGTCGCGAGACTCGCCAGGACGGCAACGGCGGCAAAAGCGGCAGTCATCGGAAGGCGCATGATGATCTCCATTCGGGTTCATCGCACGCTATGCGCCGCCCGGTCGGCCGGACAAACGACGTTCCCGCAGCCTCGCGTGAGCTCAGCGCACGCGAGGGCGCGCCGCTTCGCCTAAAAGCGCCCGGCGCAGCGCCTTGAGCGCCGGCTGGTCCTGCCGGTCCTTGGGATAAACGAGATAGTAGCTTTGCCGGATCGCCACCGGCGGGTTGCTGAAGGGCGCGACCAGTCGTCCGGACTCGAGCTGGCGCTCGACCAGTTCGCGCGCGCCGAGCGCCAGGCCCAATCCGTTGGCGACTGCC
>Ga0209648_10001190_pt1 | contig 20729 bp, 19 predicted proteins | sample GraSoi2013_115cm_FD_185830 | JGI IMG/M metagenome (GOLD analysis project Ga0209648, IMG submission 185830) | Grasslands soil microbial communities from the Angelo Coastal Reserve, California, USA - Sample 9_17_2013_115cm (SPAdes) (version 2) | ecosystem: Environmental > Terrestrial > Soil >... | reverse complement strand
GCAACGCCAGCATAGACAAGAGGATCACCAACGAAACTACAAGGCTGAAGCGCGAATACATCGCAGTTCCCTCAACTTTGGACAGCCCGTCATTGAATTTCAGCTATTTCGTCTAAATTCATCTTGGAAGAAACCTCGCTCAATTGCTGACTTACATCTATGGTTTTTCCGGCAAGCGCGAAAAGCGAATACGCTTTGGCCAGGTCACGAAGAACGCCTGCGCCTGTCGAATACATTTCTGCAAGGTCGAATTGCGCGTAAGCATCTCCCTGCTCTGCAGCCCAAGTCCACAATTTGACGGCCTGCAGCAAGTCGCGATCAATTCCACCACCGTGAAATAACATCGCTCCTAACCGCGTTGCGGAACGTGCGTCACCCTGGTCGATAGCTCGGCGATACCACGTGGCGGCTTCGTGGTAATCAGCTGCGACGCCTTGACCACGTTCGTAGATTTGACCGAGAGCTGCTTGTGCGTGCATCGATCCGTGTTCGCCGGCAAGCCGGTACAGCCGTAAAGCTTCTTGAGTGTCTTGCTTAACCCCTTGACCCTTCTCGTACATGACTCCCAATCCGTACTGGGCAGTGGCGTTGCCTGCCCCCGCCGCCTTTCTAAACCACCGAACCGCTTCTACCGCATCCGCAGAACCACCCAGCCCTTGAGCGTAGAAGATCCCAAGACTTGCTTGTGCTTCTGGACTACGATTCTTGGCGGCTTTCAGGGTCAGCTTGAGCACTTGTGCGAGATCCTGAGGCACACCTTCGCCGGTTGCATACAAATAGCTCAGTGCTACCAACGCCGTAGGATAATTTGCATCTGCTGCACGTCTGAACCAATACGCGGCATCCTCGGGACTCTTCTTCACGCCCCAGCCACGGAGATAACGAAGCCCGAGATTGTATTGAGCCGTGGGGTTCCCGGATACGGCGGCGCGCGCGTACCATCTGGACGCTTCCACGAGATCCTTGACTCCCTCAGCGCCGGTCTCGTAGAGATATCCGAGGTTATTCTGCGCCAAAGGATCGCCGCTATTTGCCGCCATGCGATACCATCGAATCGCTTCATAAGGGTCATTATCGACTCCTTGTCCAAACTGGTAAGCGAGACCGAGTTGGGATTGCGCTACGGGACTTCCCTCATTTGCCCTCTTGACCAATTCTTTCAGATCGATGTGGGATGATTTCGGGATCGACGTGGACGGCAAAGATTGGGCCCCGGCCAAATCCGAATGCATAATCGTGATTGCCAACGTAATCCATAGAAGCTGCCTGCGCATACCGCCTCTCCTGTTGGGGACCGCTTTAACAATCTGTACCAAGTGCTGGACACACTCGGCGTTTAATTTGTTCTGTCGAAAAATGCGTGGGAGACCAAGGGCGTTGCAGCCTGGCCCCCCACAAACTTCGGTGCGCACTGTCTCTCTAGAAAGAAAGGTTGACGCCAGCTAAATAGCGGAAGCTGTTCTGATTGGGTGTCCCAGGCAGGTTCGTGTTGGAGCCGAAACGCGTGAGAAGATAATCCACTTCTCCGGGGCGGATTGACCAATGTCGACCCAGCGGAATATCGATGCCGCCGCCAACGACCATCGCAAAAGCACCGCTACTCGGAGCTTTAGCAGCGGTTAATACGCCTGCGTTGCTGTAAAGGCTGCGATAAACATTGCTGTGTGCCCCGCCAAAAAGTGTTTGAAAATATGGCTGTACTTTGCGCGTCCGAAGCTTGACCACCGGGCCAAAGGTATACGTAAACAGACTGCCGTTCGCATTGAAGGAACCCCCCGCCGGAAGTAATGGACTTCCTGTCCGGAGAACAAACGTATTCGATTGGCTGCCATATCCCTGCAGGTCGGCCTTGATGCCCAAAAAACCCGTGAGGTTATAGACCAGGCTGCCGCCGCCACCGTTCAACGAATGGAGGTTCAACACCGTTCCTTGTGACGGATTCCAGCGAGCAAATGAATAATCCGCAGACAACTCCCATCTGGGATTTTCCTGAGCATACGCGGTACCCCCCAGCAACAGAGCGATCACCAAGAAAAGTAGCTTCTTCATTTTTGTTTTCCTTTTCCTAAAAGTTTGAAGTTCAAGGGTCATGCAGAGCATTTCTTGCGTCGGCTCCGCAAATTGGCGTGACGCACAGCTCCGCTTTTCTATGTCCAAGTTTTGTATTAGGGTGAACTGTTTCGCTGTCGCCATCATGGGGTCCGTCGCACACCCCTGTAATGGCAATCACCGTGCCAACGTTAAACTATTGAAAGTCAGTTGCTTAGTAGAAAAACAAAATTGCGATGTTCGCAAATCTGCGAATTTCGCAACCGTGCGTTCTGGGGCTCGCTCAGGAAGATATTTAAAAACGATTTACTGAGGGATCTGTAGTTTTGAAGCGATTCTTGTTGACCTTCAGCGACCTGATCTTCGACTCTAGGGTAGATCCCGGAATGCCGAGCTTCGCGGCGGCGCCTGACGGTCCCGACACCCGCCCTCCGCTTTCGCGCAGGGCAGCCTCAATGATCTCTTTCTCTTGGGCAGCAGGCTTACGAGACAGCCCCAGGTCGCTTTTGGGTCTAGTTACATGGGGCTGCCGCGAAAGCCAACCCCCATCGACTGAGAAATTCTCTGTTTCGCATACAATTACAGATCGCTCGATGACGTTCTGCAATTCGCGAATGTTACCCGGCCAGGGGTACGACTGAAGCAGATCGAGGCTCTTTTTGTTCACCGCCTTAAAGCTTTTTCCTGCTTTCCTTGCATAACGATCAACGAAGTACCCGACCAGCAGCGAAATGTCCTCTCTTCGTTCCCGCAGAGGAGGCACCTCGATGGGAAAAACGTTGAGGCGGTAAAAGAGGTCACTCCGGAACGTGCCCGCAGCGATGGCCGCCTGCAAGTCACGATTGGTGGCAGCAATCAGGCGAACATTCGTTCGGATAGACCCAGTTCCACCAACACGCTCGAATTCATGTTCCTGCAAAACACGCAACAGCGCGATCTGAGTCTCGGCAGGAAGCTCTCCGACTTCATCGAGGAAGATCGTGCCTCCCTCAGCCAGCTCAAAGCGCCCTAAACGCCGCTGAGTTGCCCCTGTGAAGGCGCCCTTCTCATGGCCGAACAATTCTGATGCGATCAGGTCGCGTGGGACGGCTGCACAGTTCACACTCACAAAGGAGCGTGAGGAGCGACGGGAACGCTTATGAATGGCGCGGGCAACGAGTTCCTTCCCCGTGCCGGTCTCGCCGGTGATCAGAACCGTGGAGTCTGTGGGAGCAACCTTGGAGACACGGGAAAGCACCGCGTGTAGGGCTGGAGAAACTCCCACGATCTCCTCGAACATCGATGCCTTATCGATTTCCTCGCGTAGCGCAACGTTCTCGTTCTGAAGTCGCTGCTCAGCCTGCTTGCGTTCCTCGATATCGGTTGCCGCGGCATACCAATTTATGACGCGTCCCTGTTCATCTCGTAGCGGGTTCCAGCGGAAGAGAAACCAGCGATACTTCCCGTCTTTTCTCAGAAAACGTGCTTCGTATTCGTGCGGGATGCCACTTAAGAATTTACTTTGAGTTTCGCTGGTCAAGCGTTCCCAATCATCTGGATGATAATACTTGCGACGGTCGGTGCTCCGCCACTCCTCAAGAGTAAACCCGAAATAATCGAGCATGGTTTGATTGGCATAAAGACGAGTGCGATCGCGATCAGGCCCTAATACGGCGACGTACTGCGGCGCGAAATCCAGGATCTGTCGAAGCTCCATTTCGCTTTGCCGGATCTTCTCTTCCGCCTGCTTACGTTCGCTGATGTCTGTCGAGCTACCCACGAATTGCACCAAATCCCCAGAAGCGTTCAAGACAGGATGGCCGACGGTGTGGATGTATTTCACCGAGCCGCCCGGAAGAAGGATTCGGAATTCCACTTCGTAATCCGACTTTTCAGCGATTGCCCGCTCGATTGCCCCTTGCCACTTGGCTCGATCCTCCGGATGAACGCGCTGCAGCCGCTCTTCCCAAGTAGGCATGCCATTTTCTGGATCGAAGCCATTTATGCGATACCATTCCTCGGACAGGTGTAAGGCATCCCTTCCCGATACCCGCCACACCCAACTGCCCGTGTGGCTCAGTCTTTGCGCTTCTGCTAAGTATGCCTCGGTCTCCCGAAGCGACTCTTCCGCCTGCTTTGCTGCGGTGACGTCCGTTACGGCGCCCACATATTCAAGGTCCCCTGCCTGGGTGTTCGACGCACACGCGATAACGTGGAGGTGTTTGACCGAACCGTCCGCCATGTGCAGACGATGCTCAATATCAAAATCGGTCTTTTCGTTGGTCGCGTGGTCGAGAGCCTGCTGCACGCGATCTCTGTCGTCAGGATGAATTCGCTGAAATACCAACTCCAGCGTTGGCTTAACCGCTCGATCTTGCTCAAAGATATTGTAGCTTTCTTCCGACCAGTAGATTTCTCCGCGGAGAACACTCCAACCGAAACTGCCGGTGTGGCTAATGTTCTGCCCTTCAGCCAAGAACGCTTCGCTGCGTCGCAGCTTCTCTTCCGCCTGCTTCGCGGCGGTGACATCCATCACCGCCCCAATAAACTCCCGGATTCCTGATTCATTTTTTGCGGCATGAGCCACAATACGGACATGCTTGACCGAATCGTCGGGCAATAAGAGCCGACATTCGACGTCACAAGCCTTACCTTCGCGGGACGCCCGATCCATGTGTTCCTGAACTAAACGTTTGTCTTCCGGGTGGACCCGTTGAAGAACATGTTCCACAGTGGGCTTGGTGGAGTGGTCGTATCCATAGATTCGAAAGGTTTCTTCCGACCAGGACATCTCGCCAGTGGAAAGTGTGCAACCGAAGCTGCCGGTCCGACTCAGTCGCTGTGCTTCGGTCAAGTAGGCTTCGCTGCGCTTCAGATCAGAATAGAGGCTGGCGTTCTCCAGCGAAATCGCGGCTTGCGAAGCCAGCATCTCCAGCACTGCGACCCGGTCCGACGTGAAGGCGCGCGGAGTCAAATTGTTCTCCAGATAGAGTGCGCCAATGAGCTTCGTTTGTTTGACGATGGGCAGGCATAGGACGGATCTGAGGCGCTTCTGCCGCACATACTCGTCCTCCGAATACAAGTTCCTGACCGAAGTGTCATCAAGGACCACACGCTCCCGCGTCCGGATCACGTAATGAAGCGCAGATAGGGGGAGATCGGATGGTGTCACGGCTTTCTGTCGAACAATCACCCGGGCTCCGCCGTGGCCACTGGTGGCCTCTGCCTCGATCTGCGGCTCGTCACCACGGAGAAGGACGAGCAGCCCCCGCTCGGCCCCCGCGTGCTCCACAGCTATTCGCATGAGTTTCTCGATCAGCTTGCGGAGGACAATCTCGCTCGAGAGAGCCTGGGACGACTTGATTACAGTCTCGATGTCCAATTGCGCGACGGACGTGCCAATCGTGGCAATGGGTGAGGTAGAATCTCGTTCCTTGTGCAGGTGCGGGTAGAGTTCGTCGAGCTGCTTCACCTTGCCGAGCGCGCCCCAGCGGTCGTAACAGTTCCGCGCGTTGCCAAGATACGTGTGGGCAATGGTCTTGAAGCCGCGCGCCAAGTAGAAGCACGCGGCGACCTCATAGGCCAGCGCTTCGTTCTGCACGAAACCGTTCTCGCGAGCGGATTGAATGGCTTGCTCGTATGAGTGCATCGCGTCGAGGGCGCGGCCTTCGAGGCGGGCAATCTCGGCCAACACCAGCGCGTGCTTGTCGGCGAAGGTCGGTGGATAGTTTTCGGCCCACTCGCGCAGTTGTTCCCGGTGCGCCGTCAGGAGCTCGCGCCACCCCTCCTGTTCGTCGGCCGAAGCGTTCTCATAGCATGCCGCCACCGTGAGCGCGGCATAATAAAAGTAGTCCAGCATGTGGATCTGGCCGCCTGTGGCCGAGAGGAGCGACTTCGCCTTGTCGGCTGCCGCGAGCGCGCCCGCGTAGTCGCCTGACAGGAACCGCGCCTTCAGTTTGAGAATCCAGTACCAGCAGGTCGTCAAAGTCATCCGGTCCCCTGTCAGTTGCGCCTCTAACGTCGCCTCGTCGAAGTGCGCGTCGCTGTAGGTGGAGAAGGTCGCGGTCCGGCCCTGCATGGTTGAGATGAAGCGTTGCTGGCTCACGATGATGTCCACAGCGTCGCCGTACTTGGCTTCTCGGGCGAAGTCCAGCGCCATCTCCGACTCGCGCCACACCGCGTCGAGTGGATCGTTTCGCAGAAGAAGGCCTGCCACAGATTGGAGCATACCGTAGCAAGCGAAGGTCAGATCACCCGTCTCAATCGCGGAACGAATGGTCAGCCGACTGAAGTCGATCGCGGTCGCGATCGGCTGTGTCCAGAAGGCAACTATTGCCATCGCGTAGTGGACCCTCGCCCGGTGGGCGACGAAGCCATGCTTCTCGACAAGGTCGCAGGCGAGTTCGGCGAAACTTTGGGCATCGCGGTAACGGTGAAAGACTGGTCCGAGCACAGTCCCCAAATAGCCATAGGCGTGCGCGGAAGCGCCGCTCGTCCCGAACTGCATGCTGATCTTCACCATGCGGCACAAATGCAAGCAGCACAAATGGAAGTCGGTGAAGTAGGCGGGGGGAGTAAGGACCGAGAGAACCTGCATACTGGCCTTCAGTTCCGGATCGGTCATCAGCGGCACATCGATCAGGCTCTCGATCGTGCGCCCATTGAGGGTTTGCCAGACCGACTCGTATTCGGCCTGGACCTGCTCCGAGGTCGGGTGTGCCGGCAGGTCAATGCCGAATACGCGCAGGCACGTGAGCGCGCTGGCCACAGCCTGTTGGTTTTCCGACTTCATGACATGAAATTGGACCTTCAAGCGGTACACGGCCGCCTGGTCGACTTTCGAAGCCCCGCGCCGCAGCAGCTCCACAATCAGTTGCTCGGCTTTTTCGAAGTTGCCGCTCAGAAGCTCGCACTCCGCGCGTTCGAGCCACAGGCTGAACGTCAAAGCGTACTGGCGGCCCCATCCCCTTTCGTCCAAGAGGGCCATGCCCGCCGAAAAATATTCACGCGCCGAGGCATAGGCGGCAGACGCTTTGGCCTTTCGTCCGGCACGTAGATCGATCGTCGCGACATGCACTTTTTCGTCGTGATCAGTCAGCAGCGCGGCGCCCCGATTGAGCTGGTTCGCGACATCGAAAAGATGATCGGCGAGCTGTTCCGCCGTCATGCGGGCCAGCAGCGCACGACCGATGTTCAGGTGGACATCTTCACGGTGTTCATCGGGGATCAGTGAATACGCCGCCTGGTGGATCCGGTCGTGCAAAAACGTGCAGGTGCTCCCTTGCTGGGAAACGAGGCCTGCCTGCACGGCTTCCCAGAGGGCCGCACGCATCGCCTCCTCTGTGTCTCCGTGAACCAGCGCCAGCGTGGAGATCTCGGCGACGTTGCCCAGGCAGGCGAGCTGCTTCAGCGCTTCCTGAGTGTTGGCTGAGAACCGCTTCAACTTCCCGGCCATGAGATCCACAATGTTGTCGGTGTAGCTTTTGGCGCGGATGCGATTCATGTCCCATTGCCAAGCCCGCGCGACTGGGTCGAACACAAGCAGCCCCTCTTCGGCCAGCGCGATGAAAAACTGGATCGCGAAGAACGGATTGCCACCGGTCTTCTCGTGCACCAGTTGCGCTAAGGGCCGCACGCGCTCCGGCTCGCAATGCAAGGCATCGGAGACGAGCGCGCCGACATGGTCGAGCCCGAGCGGCGCCAGCACGATCTCTTGGACCCGCGCTCCGGCTTTGTGGATCGCCTCCAGCGTCCGCAGAAGCGGGTGAGAGGGACTGACCTCGTTGGCTCGGTAGGCCCCGACCAGAAACAGATGCCGCACCTCAGAATGCGTGACCAGATGCTCGAGGAGGTCGAGCGTTGCTGCATCGAGCCATTGCAAATCATCGAGGAACAGCGCGAGCGGGTGCTCCGGCCTAGCGAACGCGCCGAGCAACCGCCGGAACACCAACTGGAAGCGGTTCTGCGCATCGCGCGGCGGCAGGTCTGGAACGGGCGGCTGTTTCCCGATGATGGACTCCACCTCCGGAACGAGGCTGACGATCAGCTGGCCATTCGGCTCGACCGCCTCCGTCAGGGCACAACGCCACTGGTCCACTTCCGCTTCGTTCTTGACGAGAATTTGACGGACCAGGGTCTGGAAGGCCTGTGCCAAGGTCGTGTACGGGATGTCGCGCTTGTATTGGTCGAATTTGCCAGACGCGAAAAGCCCGCGCGGCGGAACAAGGACCTTGTGCAGCTCGTTCACGACGGAGGATTTGCCGACGCCGGAATAACCGGATACGAGCACGAGCTCTGGCGTGCCGTTCGCCACGACACGATCGAAGGCCGCGAGCAGGGCGTCGATCTCGCGCTCCCGCCCGTACAGCTTCTCGGGGATCAGCAACCGGTCTGATGAGTCGTGCGCGCCAGGAGGGAATGGATCGATCCGACCATGGGACTCCCATTCCGCTAGGCACCGCCGAAGATCAGCTTCGAGGCCTGAGGCCGTCTGGTAGCGCTCCTCGGCGTTTTTGGCGAGGAGCTTCATAGTGATAGCAGATAGCGGCTCCGGGATTGGGACGTGATCAACAGGTGGTATCGGCTGGCATGCAATTTGGCAGTGGACCCACTCCAGGGGGTCGGCGGCGGAGAACGGCAGCCCGCCCGTAAGCACCTGGTACAACGTGACGCCCAGAGAGTAGAGATCGCTGCGGGCATCAATCGAGCGGTTCATCCGGCCAGTCTGCTCGGGTGCCATATAGGCGAGCGTGCCGGCAATGATCTCGGGCGGTACGGGCGACTGGTGCTCGCGCGGCAGTTGGGACGCAATCCCGAAGCCGGTGAGCCATAGGTTGCCGGCGTCGTCGACGAGCACATTCGCAGGCTTGATATCCTTATGTATTAGGCCGTGCCGATGGACGTGGCCAAGTGCTGTCGCCAAGCCAATGGCGATGCGCAGGAAGCGCGTCAGGTCGAGCGGTTGCCCTTGGTTCCGCTCAAGAATCCCATCCAAGGATTCACCGCCAGGGTCATTCAGTAAGAGGATTGTTCGCCCTTCGTGATGAGTAAGGGCCAGAGGCTTGGCCGCCCACGCGGAATCGAGTTCGGCTGCGAGCGAGTATTCGTGCTCGAGCCGCCGGAGACTCTGAGGTGACGGGTGTTCTGCGGAAGGTGCGATCGCCAGGACCGGCGATGGGTCGCCGTGCCGTCGGCCGCGGTAAAGGGTGAAGTCCGCACCTTCCCGGAGGGGCTCCAGCATGTACCCGGAAGGCCCCGAGATGGAGGGCATCCTCGTCGCCACGGCTACACGACCTCACGGTTGTCATTCTGACGAGAGCCTAGGAGGACGTCAACAACAGATGCCAATTCCGAACGAACGCGGGCGCGGCGAACGCCGCCGGAGTCATCAAAGCGGCTGGAGATTGTCTTCTCGCTTAAAGTTCGCAGATGGGGGAGGGACCTGTCTCCCAGGCTCGTCCCAGCTTTAGGGTTCTGCGCTGTCACGGCAGAGGCACTCAGGCAACGGTTTACAAGACCGTTGTATCCGATTGCGGGCCTAGAACCGCTGCTCACGAGGCGGGAGTCCTACGAGAAGGAGCGTTGTTAGGGCCGTGGGCTCTGGACCCACGCCCCCGTGCGCAGACCACCTCGACTTGTTGCTCGACAAATTCTCCCCTTAGTGCCACGAGAAGGGCCCAAAACCGGCTGGCACGAGGGCGTGCCGGACCATACCCAAATAAGCAACTGAGGGCATCAAGTCGGTCGCATCCAAGCTCGCTGGTTTTAGAATGAAACTCTCAAATGAGAAAAAAGGGGAAGAACATCCACGCGTCGAAATTGGCCCGACAAAGGTGGGCCAAGGTGCCGATAAGCGAAAGGTCGGCGCAAGTACCCCGTTCAGGCGGGCGTCCACGAAAATATCCCAAGTGCCGGCGTTACGGCTCCCATAGGTTTTCACCTCGGACTGGCCGCTGTCCGTGCGGTTTTACCCGACGTTCAAAGTAAATCGACCAGACGAACTACTCTTCATAGCCAAGTTGGATCTTTCCTAGTCCGTCCGTTCTATTCTTTATTAACCGTGCGTACTATTGTACAATCGTGCGCACGATAATACAATCATCCCCGTGATAGTAAGACAAACAAATCTACGGAGGATTCGATATGAGTATTGAGCGGAATGAACCGATTCGCTTCCACGAGAAGGGTACGTTGGAGGCGGTGACGCGCTGGATCGCGACGCACCACGATGGCATCGCCGAGTGGTTGAAAAATGTGCGGCGTCAACACCAGGTGGACCGTGCCAATGTGGCGGAGAACCATCGGGTGGCCGCGTTGCTGCTACAGGATGCCCGCGACGGCAAGCCACCCAGGATTGGCGTGCTTGATGTGGGCGGTGCAACCCTTGAGGATGTGACCGCATGGAGCACGTGGCAGGACACGGCCGCCTCACATCGCGGGTCTGGACTCCAGGAGGAGGAGACCCAGGGAAATGGCGGGAAAGCTTATATGTATCGCCTGTTCGCCGGACCGGCGCGTATCCTCGGCATTCGAGATCGCCACCGCAATTGCAAAGCATTTGATGGTGAACTCGGAACCGTTGAGCGCGGAACCCCAGGCTGGATGCCAAGTTCGGCGGCGGGGCGTGATGTGGAGATCAGTTCCTTCGAAGCCGACCTTCGTCACGCTCTCGAACCGTATGGTCTTTCCATCGCCAGCTTGCCCGCCTCGTTGCGGACCGCGATTGCGGCTCGCAAGAGCTTCACACTAGTTGAGGGCGAATCCCCGCTCAGCCTTTACAAGGGGCAGATCGACGCTGATGAATTCGTTGCGAAAGCGGTTCGGCACGAGCAGTCGACGCTCTGCCTTGAGCAAGTCGATGTATTCGCGATTCATAATGGCCGCGTGCTGAATGAAGGAAAGAAGCTCGAACTACCCCCGATCATTCCGTATCCGGGGATCGATTCGCCAGTGGTACACGAGATTCCCGATGAACTGGAGCTTGACAATGGCCAGGCGGTCTCAACCACGGAGGGAAGGACGAAGCAGAAGGGACGGTTGATTCTGCACACTTCACTCGAAAACATGCCTAACGCCTATAAGAATCTCCGTCCCCGGTGACAGATCGTATATCGCACTCGTCACCAGATGATCGGCTCGAAACCTGTTTCTGAGCTCGCTCCCGCGACACCAGGCGCAGCGTTCATCTATGGCGCTGTCGAACTTCCAGCGCTTGAACCGGCGTACGTCGAGCATGGCCGCCGTCGTCCGAAGGATGGTCCGCTGGTCGAAGCGCTCGATCGCTTCATCGCGGAAAAAATCCGCGCGCTTGCGCACGAGATCAATGCCCGTCGCCGTAAGGAACTGGATGACAAGGCCCTCGACGAGGTACACCGGGAAAATAAGAAACTCGATGAGTTCAAGAATCGGTTCCTTCCGAGTTTTGGCGACGGTGGTGGAGGCGACGGCGTGGGCAAGGGAGCGGGGCCGCGGAGGCCCGTGCGCTTTGGGCCGCGGCCGGTGACTTGGGGCACCGAACCAGAAGTGCTCGACTACGAAGTACCCGAGCAAGGTCTCAATCTCGGCAAAGGCATCAGCGTGGGTCTCCGTGCGATCCTGAGCCCAAGCGTTCGTGACCGCAAGGATCGCCCGGTTCGCGGAGTGGTTATCGAGTGGCTGACAAGTGATCCGCACGTGGCTAGTTTCGCAAAGGGCGATACGCTGGTCGCCCACGCGAAAGGAACCTGCGAAGTGTGGGCCCGGGTAAAAGGCAGCACGAAACTCGAAGGTCCGCACGTTCCCACTCGCGTGTGGGCTGTTGATCACATTCTGCTGACCCCACGCACGCTCAACATTCCTCTTGGTTGCCAGGAGCAAATCACTGCCGAAGTAACCGATGACGAAGGACAACGCTCGACGGATGTGCTGCTCGAATGGCTTCACGATGCACAGGACCAGTTGATCGTCCGAATTGACCGCGCCGGTGTTGTCACCGGGAATCGCCTCGGGCGAACCGCGATCAGTGCGGGTGCCGGTAGCGTGTGGACGCGCATTCCAGTCGAAGTAACGGTCATTGCTAATGCCGAACAGCAAGGGCGCGCGAGTGGGTTCCCGCAGCTGCTCGTAACGGGTCGCAACGAAGATCCGGCCACTGGACAAATCCGCGAAGGGGACCCGAACCAGCCCGCACTGTGGCAGGAGCCTTCCGATTATATGCACAACGTCTGGTGGCTTAATTTGCAGAGCCCAGAGGCAGCATTCGTGTTTCAGCAGCGCGGCACTCAACCGGCGCTGTGGCGCACCTTTCACGCCGAGAGGGTAATCGAAATGGTCGTCCAGGTGTGGATGACAGAAGAGTTCTCTCGCAAAGGCGAAAACCAGCGTCCTGAATTCTGGGCCTCGCATCTCGCCGCTATGGATCGCCACCGCGTCCGAATTGTTGGACAAATGTGGAAGGCGTTCGAACCCTATGTCACCAATGGCGCCTTCTGGGAGGAAGACGCCGGGCAGAAGGTCAAGGTGAGGGCAGCCTAATGAACGCAGAAACGACTAAGTCGAATTCACGACGCGCCAGCCTCCGCGAGCAGGTGTTGCTCGCGGCAGTGGATTTTTCTGGAGGCGATCTCGAAAAGACGTTCACCTCCGAGGATCTGCTTGTAGCAGCGTGGAAAAGGGACCGGCTCGCTTGGGGGCTGCGAGGGTACGAGCTGGAGTATCCCGACAATGACAAGATTCACAAAGAGCTCGATGGAAGAGGCGCCCGAGAAGGAAGCGCATCGACAGGAATTGTTTCGTCCGGTCTACTGTTGCGGGTCCATCAGCGCATTTTTCGGCTCACGCCCACTGGGCTCGCGGCGGCAGCCGAAGTCGTAGGCGCCGAACCCGACACTCGTGGCAAGGCCGAACGGGTGCTCGCGGATGCCGTGGGCGCGATATTGTCTCATTCTGTGCTTCGCGGATGGCTGAAAGATCCGGGCTCTCCAAAGCATTTCCGCGACGCCGGCCATTTCTGGGGCGTCGCACCAGGAACGCCCCCGAGAGTCATTCAAACGCGCATTTTGGACATCGACAGAACTCTGGAAAAAGCGCTCAGCCTGCTTGATGCCAGTGGCGTTGATGAGGTCGCGGTCCGGCACGGCAAAGCACTCTTCGACAGAACCGACATTGAGCGAGCGATGAACTTCCAGGCCACGTTGAAGGAACGCTTCGTGAAAGACCTTGCCACACTTCAGGTCAAGTTGAGCTAAACGAAGAAGGGCGTACATCTGGGCTCATGCGAAGTCTGGGAAGCATGATCGGCGAGGTCATTATCGTGCGTATTCCGCTGCTCGATGCTGATGGCATGATGCTCGTGAAGCTCCACGGGATCGAAGCTCATGGCATTTGGATTGAAAGCCAGGATTTCACGAATCAGCTGATGGAGAACTTTCACTTCTCCAGTTCTCGCACAACGCCGCTCGTATTTGTTCCGTTCGATAAGGTCGACTTCATTATTGCCCATCTCGATTCACTTTCGTTGTCGGAACCAGCCTTCGGGCTTTGAAGATTGGAGAACCACATGAAAAAGAACCGCACGAATAGAAAAATCTCGCCCTTCGAACAGGGCTGCGTGGACGTGTGTGTGCCCGGCCCTCCTGTCGAACCGTGTCTCCCGGGCCAGCGAGGGGAAACGAAACTTGAGCTCCCGGTTGGCAAGCCCGACCTCGAAGCCCTCCGCTCAGTTACGCGCGAGTGGCTTGTGCCGGTTCTCGTGGAAAAGTTCTTGCGCGAGCACGGCATTGAGTTGCGGGCGCGGCCGAACACCAGTCCGGGAAAAACACCAATTTCAAATCCTTAAGTAGGAGAGGTCATCAGAGGAGCCTTATGCCAAACAAAATTAAAAGGTCAGTCGTTTATGCCCGCCAATCTTCGGATATGCGGTGTCGCAGTTCTATCCAGAAACAGATTCGAATTTGCCGAATAGCAGCCGAACAAGCTGGTTGGGTCGTGTTGCAGGTGGTGATCGAGCGAAAGAAAGGAACTATCGACCCCCTTATATAGAGGAGGTCGCGGCTGAACACGCCGCGAACACTAATACGCAGGACACATTTTACAATTCGACATCAGCCGACCAGCCGCCCGTCATCCGATGTGCCATTTACGCGCGGTATTCGTCGGACCTGCAGCGCCCTACATCTATTGAAGATCAGGTCCGCAATTGCCGCGCGGCCGCGAAAGAGAAGGGCTGGATTGTGCTCGACGAATTCATCCGTTCGGATTCGGAAAGCACGGGGCGCACGCTGGTCGGGCGCGAAGGATTCGCGGATCTAGTCAAGCTTGCCAACCAACGCCCGCGCCCCTTTGACTGTGTTCTCATTGACGATACCTCGCGGCTCGGTCGCTAAGTGCCCGACGCCCTTAGACAGTGCGACGAGTTCATGTTCCTTGGCGTCTTTATTTACTTCATCAGTGATCGTCTTGACTCGCGTGACGACGACAGCTTTCGAATTGTCCATCTTGTGAAAAGCTACGGTGATGAGCGTCAGGTAAAGGACTTAGGCAAAAAGGTTCACCGCGGGCAGACTGGATGCGTCTTATTTGGCTGGTCTGCTTCTTGGCGGGTTGCGCCTTCTGCTGCTTCGTCTTCTTCGCCATCGTCCCTCTTCCCACCGGGCGGCCCCGTTCGTTTTCACGGGTAACCGCTCGCGGAAGTTCTCGATGCTTACCGCTGCCTGCCCAGGTACGGCGCTTTCGACTTCGCCTCGATCGCTTCGGCCGCAAATGCGGCGGTACTAACCCCGTCCGTACCATTGCCGAGGTTCGGTTTTCTCGATAGTCTTCCCTCGTGAGTGAGCAGAAGATCGTGGTGACCGAAAACGTGAGCCCGTTTGAGCCTGGCAGTTGCCTCTGCGGTATTCCGCACTGCACGGGTCACGAAGTCGTGGACGGCAAGATTTCCTTCAAGGGTCATCCACTTGGCGATCATACGGCGGAAGTTCCTGCGGACTGGCTCACTACTCATGGTCTTCCTTCGAAGTCTGACACCTAGATCTCGTCCGAACTGCACTTGCAAAACGGCTCTCAAGGCGGTACATCTATGCCGATGCACGTTCACGCTTATGAGCATCCGATTAAGAGCGGCGCCCGCCGTCTGGTGAGACAACTCTTTGCCTCCTGGCTGATCGTTGCAGTCGCGTTCTTCATATTTTTCTACGCAACGGATTCCTACCCACACGCGCCCGAGCTGGCCCTGTATTCGCTGCTAATCGGCATACCGGTTGGCTTTGTCGCGTGGCTCCTCTACCGACTCGGCCGCTTCGCGATCGGCTGAGTCACTTCCAACCTGGTGGCAGTGCGCCGGGCTGCCCTTGATTCCCTCCGGTAGCGGCCGCTCCGCCGTCTATGGCGCTGAGCTTTTTCTTGAGGTCGGCCGTGATCTTCCGGTGCTCGCCGACATCACCTGCGTGGATTAAAGCTTCCTGGGCTTCGTCGAAAGCGCGCTGCTTCGCCTCAGTTTTCTCACGCACGGCTTTCAGGAGATCCAGCATTTGCTTCCTCTGTTCGTCGGTGACGCTGAGACCGCCGCCGGTGCGCGGGTCCCACTTATCGAGCTTGGCCTTCAGGTCTTCCAGCTTTGAGCGGCCGCCGACAATGCGGGAGATCTCAGCTTCGCTCATGCGCAGGCCCGAGCCCATGCCACCCACCATCACCGAGAGCAGCTCTGGCGCGATGAGCGCGTCCGCCTGGGCGCTCTTCTGATTGATCGCCTGTTCGACGCGGTCCAGGCGCTCGAGCCTTTGGTCGAGAGGTGTGCGCTGCTTTTCGATGATGTTGTTGTTGTACTGATAGCTGCGGTCGAGCCTGGTATCATTCGCGCCGGGCTGCTCCGGTTTGATCTCCCACTGTTTGTGCGCAGCGAGGCGATTTGCCGCGGTGTCAGGCTGCTTCGTGTCCTTCATCCATTGGCCGTAGTACTGATCGAAGTCGTTCTGCTTTTCCGGTCTTGTGGGCTTCTCCCAGAGCTGCGCGCCCGGAATGGCGAGTTTTGTATCCGGGTCAAGGATCGCGCCGGTTTTCTTGTTGAAGAGAGCGGGCTTCGCCATCTCGGGGTCTGCCGGGTCTTTGATGGCGATGTGGCTGAACTCTTCCGGCGGGTGGAGCTTCGCCTGTGCCTCGGCCTGGCGCTTGTCGATCTCCGCCTGCAGATTCTTAAGGTGCAGAGGCACCTCCGCTCCCTGCGCGGCCGTCATATACCGCTGGTGCGCGTCCGCAGCCGCTTGTTGCGGATAGTTCTTTTCCTTCTCTTCATTCTGCTGGATGTTGCTGAGGTAATTTCCCAGCATGCGCTCGCCGGCGCCGGGATCGTGCCCGAAGTTTTGCATTCCGCCAAAGAGGCCCATGAGCAGACGATGCTTCAAATCCGGTTCGACGTAGGGCTTGTGCTCCGGGCCGGGATTCTGCTTCTGCCAGTCGGCTTCGGGAAGAATCGGGGGCGCGCTGCCGGGTTCCATGTTGCCGCCGTTATTGTTGGCCGCGGCCGCGGCCGTGGCAAGTGGTTGCGCTGTCGGCTTCGCTGCTAATGGCCTTTGGGCTGGATCGGCGTCGCCGGTCGGAGTCATGTTGACCGGCTTGGTCGGATTCATCATCGAATTCGGTGGCACGCCAGCAGGCTGTCCACCTCCAGCCGCCGCGCCGAACATTTTGAGCAGCATCGCCTTGCGGATCGCGTCCGGGTCCTGCTGCTGTTGCGGTTGAAAGAAGTCAGCCATCGAATTCGCTCCTTCTAACTCAAAATTCCGTTCGTGTCGTAGGCCTGCTCGGGCTCGGCGTGAATCGTCACCACGCGCCGCATGCCCACGCTTCGCACCGAGGTAACTTCGCTCGCGCCGTCGCAAGTGAGAATCGAACGGCCGAACGATTCACGCGCGGCGACAAGGTCACCACCCGTCAAGCGAAGCCAGTGGTCCCTTTCGCAAACGAGCTTGTGCCCTGCCTCGGTTCTCAATCTCACGCACGGCCGCAACGCGAACTGCAGCGGCTCGGTGATGAGTGCCGGAGGCTCATCCCGCGGACCGTAGAGATTCGCGCCCTCGAAGAGTTTCTCCACGGGCGTGAACTCCTTCGGTCCCGTCCTCGCGAGCGTGCCTTCTGCGCAAGCCAATAGGCCTCCTACTGAACCAAACCCTTCGGCGCACTCAGGCGCTCGTGGAAGAGCCGGTCCACGTCGCTCAAGTCTCCGTTTTCCACCCGGCCGATTGCAGAGGCGTCACCGCGAATCTGCCGGCAGATTTCCGCTTCGACGACCTGCACGCCTGCCGTGTCCGTGATTCCCGCCGCGGCCCACAGCTCGCGAACCCGTTGCTTCATCGCCTGGACCGCCGCGAGCCTGCGCTCGAGCACCGGCGCGAAAGAATCCGCGAGGGTGGCTGTATGTTCGTGCTGTAGCTCCAGGATCTCCGCGACCGCCTTCTGCAGCCGCGGCCGCAAGAAGCGGGCCAGGTCGAAGATGATCAGCGAGAAGATTTCCGGATTGGCCTTTTTCTCGACGAGGGCCAGCAGCTCACTCAGCCGACGGCTGCCAGTCACCGTGTCGTACAGGACGAAGGCGTCGCCCAGCACGCCCTTGAGGGTGTCGAGGTCTTCGATCGTGTAGCGGGCCTGGCTCAACACTGCCTGGAATTCTGCGAGCGTCGGCGTGTTTGTTTTCTCGGGCTCCATCGGGTCATTCCTCCTGCACACGTCTGTAAATGAAAAGGGGTCCGGGGCCGGCATAAACCACTGGCAGGGACAAGAGGGAGGCGAGTCGTGCTAGGCTATGTGTACCGAAACTGTACCCGACTCGGGCGAGCGTGGCGGTTCTAGCGACGACTGCGGCGAGAAGAATCAGTAACTTGTGTGGGGTTAGTCGGGGTAGAGGGTTCGAATCCCACCCTCTCCGCCAGAAAGCCGATTCCCTAGGTTCCATGATCCTCCGTACGGTCGAGCAAGTCCGCCGGGTCTTCCTCATCATTGCTGGATTCACCTTGCTCTTGGCTGGTGGATTTATGCTGCTCACGCCCGGGCCGGGAATGCTGGTGATTTTTGTCGGGCTCGGCTTGTTGGCCGCGGAATTTGTTTGGGCGCGCCGTCTGATGGATCGCATCAAGCACGAAGGCGGGCGTTTGAAAGACGCCGTCCTCCGCGCGGGAAAGTAACAGAACACATCTTCTGTGGAGGCCACCTTGTCAAATGCGACGCCGCGGACGGCGGCAAATTGGTCTGGGAAATGGGCGCTGATAACCGGAGCCAGCGCGGGAATCGGCGTGGCCTTCGCCAAAGAATTGGCTTTTGGCGGAACGAATCTTGTCTTGACCGCGCGGCGCAAAGATCGCCTGGAAGACTTGGCCCGCGGCCTCGCCGCCAATTACAAAATTAGCACCCAGGTGATTGCCGCGGACCTGGCGGATTCGAACGCCCCGGAAAAGATTTATGCCTTCACGAAAGAAAAGGGAATTGAGATCGATCTGCTGATCAATAACGCCGGTTTCGGTCAGTACGGCGAATTTCATGCCGTTGAAAAGCAGCGCTTGCTCGACATGGTGCTGGTGAATTGCCACGCGGTCGTGCACCTGACCCGGCTTTATTTACCGGAAATGATCGCGCGCCGCCGCGGCGATGTGCTAATTCTCGCGTCAACCGCTTCCTTCCAGGCCGTCCCCTATATTTCGACCTACGCTGCCACGAAAGCGTTCGATCTGCTCTTTGCGGAAGGGCTGGCCGAAGAGATGAAACCTTATGGAATCCGCGTGTGCGCTCTTTGCCCGGGCTCGACGGAGTCCGAATTCCACGCTGTTTCCGGCCAGGAAAAATTCATTCGAAACGCCGAGAGCGCAGAAAAAGTCGCGCACACAGGACTGAAAGCCCTGGCCGCCGGCAAAAGTTACGTCATTTCCGGCCTTGGAAATTATCTCGGCGCCCACGGGGAACGCCTCGTCCCCCGGCGTTTCGTAACGAAAATTGCCGCCGGAATGTTCAAGCCCAAGAAGAAATAGAGATCCCCTTCCCGCCGGCACGCTAACAATCGCGAATGGATGTTGTGCTTCAACATGACCCGCGAACGATTCCTCGACACGTGGGAGCCCTCACGCACGTCCAACCTATTGTACAAGCCAAGACTTTCAAGCCTTCTATCCGTTGACGACATCGGACGGGAACTTTTTCGCACTGCGCCGGGAATTGATATAGGAAACCGGGCAGAGCGTCTTGTCAGGGGAGATGAGAATCGCCGAGCAAGAGAGAGACGACGTTCTGTTGCGGCGGGCCGCCAAGGGCGATGAGGAGGCATTCACGCTCCTGTACCGGCGGCACCAGGCGGCCATGTATCGCTTTGCGCTGCGCATGACGGGAAACGCCTGGGCCGCGGAAGAGATTGTGCAGGACGTGTTCATGACCCTGATGCGTGATCCGAAGAAGTATGACGCCACACGCGGAGCGCTCGGAGCATTTCTTTACGGAGTGGCGCGCAACCGCGTGATGAAACACCTGGAACGCTTGCCGCGGGAAATATCGCTCGAAGTAAAAAACGAAGACGGCACGGGCTCCGGTATTGTTTTGCGGGACGCGTCCACACCGGCGATGTTGCTGGAAAAACGCGAACGCAGGCAGCAAGTGAGGACCGCCGTGCTGGAATTACCCGCGGAGTTTCGCGAAGCCGTGGTGTTGTGCGAGCTGGAAGAAATGAGTTACGAGGAAGCCGCGCAAATGGCCGGATGCCCGATTGGGACGATCCGCTCACGGCTGCATCGCGGGCGGGCTTTGTTGATGGCCAAACTGGAAATGTTTCGCGACGTGCCCCGTCGCGCGAGCGCGGGCCGATGAACGGCTTTGTGTGGTGCAAAGGAAGCACGAGATGACGTGCGAAGAATTTGAAGCGATTGGATTGGACGCGGAGCGCGACGCCTCGTTGAGCGAAGCGGAGCGCGTGGCGGCGCGTGAGCACGCCAGCACGTGTTCGCGGTGCGCCGCGTTGCAGGATTCCTGGCAGGCGGCTGGGGTTGAGCTCCGCGCGTTCGCGGAAGATACCGCCATGGCGGAGACTCCGGCTCGCGTGGAAATGCGTTTGCGCCAGGAGTTCCGCACGCAGCATGTCACATTGAAAGCGCGCCGCGCCGCCGTAGTAGCTGCGTGGGCACTAGCCGCCGCGGCCGTGCTGGCCGGGGCGGTGAGCTGGAGAAACTGGCGGAAGGAGGAAACGGCGAACCATCTGGCATCTCCACAGAGCGCGGCGAAGCCCCCTGCAGACAACTCTAACGCCATGGCAAACCACGAGAGGCCGGCGCAAAGTGCGGCGGCAGTTCGGCAATCGGATGCTGCGGAAGCGGAAACGCTGATGGCGGACAACGAAATGAGCGGCTTCACGTTTCTGCCCGGAGCCTTCGCCGCGGATACCGGTGACGCCGAGATATTGCGCGTGCGCATGCAACGCGGCGCGCTGGGTGCGCTTGGTTTGCCCGTGAATGAAGAGCGCGCCGGCGATTGGATCCAGGTGGAGCTTCTCGTGGGAAATGACGGGTTGCCGGAGGCGGTGAGGCTGCCGCGATAGTGATGCATGGACGATGGGCGTCGAGTTCTGGAGGCATACAAAATGACGGGGGCGACGGCGTTCTGGGAAAGAGTGAAAACAGCGGTCCGCGGTGATGCGAACGTCCGATGGAATGGTTGGACGATTCTGCTGAGCCCGTTGATAGCGGGAATCGCTGAAATCG
>Ga0209648_10001188_pt1 | contig 20730 bp, 14 predicted proteins | sample GraSoi2013_115cm_FD_185830 | JGI IMG/M metagenome (GOLD analysis project Ga0209648, IMG submission 185830) | Grasslands soil microbial communities from the Angelo Coastal Reserve, California, USA - Sample 9_17_2013_115cm (SPAdes) (version 2) | ecosystem: Environmental > Terrestrial > Soil >... | reverse complement strand
TCGAGGTGGAACGGTGCACCGTCGACGAATTGGGCGCCGCGCACTGCGTGATCCGACCGGAACGGGTGCGGATCGAACCGTTCGGCTCCGCGGGCGCCAACCGGGTTCCCGCGATGGTGGAGCGGCTTGTCTACGTCGGCTCGGCCACGCAGGTCATGCTCCGGCTCGCGCCGGGGGAACTGCTGCAGGCGGTCGTGCAGAACGACGGCACACAGTCAGAACTGGCGCAGGGCACCCCGGTGCACGCGTTCCTGGCTCCGGCCGCGCTGCGCGTGCTGGCCGGGACCGGACCCGACGCGGCGAGCTCGTCGGACCGCGAGCCGGCCGGCCTGCAGCGGACCCGCTGAAACCACATTGCCGAACGGATGTCGCCTCTCACCCGCGGCCCTCAGGCCGGGCTGGGTTGGCTCGCGCCCTCAGATCCCGGCGATCGTGGACAGCGCTTCCTTGCGGTCGCTACGTTCGCCGCGAGTCATCCAGCGGTAGGCGAAGTACCCGACCAGTGCTATGACGAACGACATGACCAGCATGATCGTGCCCAGGGCGTTGAGCGCCGGCCCGCCGTTGCCGCCGCGCTGCTGCGAGTAGATGTACACCGACATCGGCGTGTTCCCGGCATTGGAGTACAGCAGGTCCACGATCACGAAGTCGTCGATCACGCTGGAGAAGACCAGCACCGCGCTCGCGAAGATGGCCGGGGCCAGCAGCGGCAGCATCACCCGGCGCATGGTCTGCAGCTGGGTCGCGCCGAGGTCCGCGGCCGCCTCCTCGTACTGCTTGCCTATCGTCACCAGCCTGGCCTGGACGATGATGGCCGGCCAGCTCACGTTCCAGGTGATCAGCCCGAGGGTCTGGGCCAGCGTGCCGAGGTGGACGAACGTGAACAGCGCCGTGAACACGAAGAACATCGCCACGCCGAAGATCAGCTCCGGGATCACGAAGGACAGGATCATCACGAAGTTGAACGTCGACGCGGTGTAGCCGCGCCACCGGTTGATGCCCAGCGCGAACGCCACGCCGAGCGGCACCGCGATCACCGTGGTGTAGACCCCCAGCCGCACGGTCTGCACGACGGCGGCGTGCAGAGCAGGGTCGTGCAGGACGGAGTTCAGCGGGTCGGCGAAATACCAGCGCCAGGAGAAGCCCTGCCAGACGCTCTGCGACCTTCCGTTGTTGAACGAGAAGAGCACCGCGAGCCCGATCGGTACCAGGGACCAGATCAGGTAGAGCCAGGTGAAGCCTTCGAGCAGCCATGGGTGGCGCCAGGGATTGGGCTGCGGGCGCAGTCGGCTCAGCCCGTTGCGCGTCTCGGTGTCCGGGCGCTCGGCTGGCGCGGCCGTCCCGGTGGTCGTCACGCTGCCTCCCGCGAGGAGCGGTTGGTCGCCAGCACGTAGTAGACCATCGGGACGACCAGGGCCAGCAGGAGCAGCAGAGCGAAGACCGCGCCCTCGCCCTGCAGCCCTGGCGTGCTGAGCTGGTCGTCGATGACGTTGCCCAGCATCGTTGTCCCCGTCGTGCCCGACAGAAGCTGGTTGGTGAAGTAGTCGCCGAGCATGGGCAGCGCGGTGATCAGCATCCCTGTCATGATCGGCTGCCTGGACAGCGGCAGCGTGACCCTGACGAACGTGCGCACCCGACCCAGGCCGAGATCGCGCCCGGCTTCGATCAGCGCCGGGTCGATCCGGTCCAGCCCGGCGTACAGCACCAGGATCAGGTAGGGGATGTAGCCGTACACCAGACCGAGCACCACCGTGGCCGGGAGTCCGCCCAGCCAGTTGACCGGCTGGCTGACCAGGTGCAGGAAGGTCAGCGCCCGGTTCAGGTACCCGCCCGTCTGCAGCAGGTCGATCCAGGCCAGCATGCGCATCATGTAGCTGATCCAGAACGGCGCGATCAGCAGCACCAGGAAGAGCCCTTTGCGCCGGCCGGAGAACCTGGCCACGAAATACGCGGCGGGATAGGCAATCAGCAGGCAGAGCAGTGAGGCGACGGCGACATAGACGATCGTCCTGACGATGATCGGGCCGACGAATGCCGTGCTGCCGGCGACATCGCGCCACGCCGCGGTGAAGTTGGCCGCGCTCCACTGCAGGGGGTTCCAGACCGCGACCGGATATCCGAATACCTGATTCACATGGCCGGCGGCGATCGCGAGTATGGCGTAGAACGGCACGATGAACAGCAGCGCCAGCCAGAGATGCCGGGCGCCGCCAGGGCCGCCCAGAACAGCCTGTGCGGCTCCCTCGGATGCCCGTCGCCGGAGCGCTCCCCCGCGTGCCGACACCCCTGGCCGCCTACGCGCTCTTGGCCTGGAGCCAGGCCTGGTCCCACTGGCCGAGCGCGGTCACGGGCAGTTGCAGTTCCATGACGCCGCGCCGGAAGAACGACGGGAGCACGGCGGTGGACATCAGGCTCGGCGGCAGCAACTGCTCCTTCACCAGGCGCTGCGGGGTAATCTCGTTGAGCGGCTGCATGTACCCGTTGAAGCTGATGTTGGTCAGCACGTTCGGCAGGTCGAGCATGTAGTTCTGGAACAGGTGGGCGAGCACCGGGTTGGGTGCCGTGCGGAGCACGGTGATCAGGTCGTTCCCCACCGGGCCCCTGCCATCCGGGCAGCACCGGTTACAGCATCGGCAGCGGAGGAAACGGATTCTTCGCCAACCCGTGCACTAACTCGAACGAGCCCTTCAGCCCGGTCGAGGCCCCGATGGGCAGCAACAACACGTTCACGAATGTGTGCTACTCGTCAACCGACATCGCCAGCCTGGAGCCTGTCCAACCATGTAAGTAGCCGACGCGCGTGCCAGGCACCGAGAACCACCAGATGACAGGCCCGATCATGTCCGAATTGCGGCAGCGAAGACAGCGAAGTTATCGGTAAAGCGGGTGATGTCGGCCTCGTCGTGCTGGACCGAGATCAGCCACTGCTCGATCTTCCCCCAGGGCGGCAGGAAGACCCCTCCGTTGTGCTGGAACAGCCAGTGCGCCTGGCTGTAGGAGTCGTCGATGCCGAGGAACCCGCGGAAATCGCGGACCGGCTCGGCGGTGAACACCACGCATCCCTTCGCGCCGACGGACACCACCTGCGCCTGCAGGCCGTGGCGGTCAATCTCCCGCTGGACTCCGGTGACGGCCTGCTGCCGCAGCGCCTCGATCCGCTGGTAGGCGGCGGGCGTGGCGACCTCGCAGAGCATGGCCCGGCAGGCGGCCATGGCCAGCGGGTTGCCGTTGAACGTGCCGACCATCTCGTAGTCCCCGTTGGCGACGTGCCCCATCGCCTCCTCGGTGCCGCCGATGGCCGCGACGGCGACGCCGCCCCCGATGGCCTTGGCCAGGCAGATGATGTCCGGAGTGACGCCGGTCATCTTGGCAGCCCCGCCGGGACCGGCGGTGAGCCCGGTCTTGACCTCGTCGAAGGTCAGCAGCACGCCCCTGGAGTGCAGCAGCTGCTTCAGGCCGGCCAGGTACCCGGGCTCGGGCAGGATGATCCCGGCGTTCATCATGATCGGCTCGATGATCATCCCGGCGACCCGGCCGGGGTGCTCGTCCAGCAGCCGGGCCACGCCCTCGAGGTCGTTGAACCCGACCACCAGCGTGAGGTCCACGATCGCCTGCGGGATCCCGGTACTGGATCGGACCTGGGCTGGCTTGTGAGGCGGCCCGACCTCCTCCGCCTCGGGGCAGACCGATACCTGGACCGAGTCATGGTGGCCGTGGTAGCAGCCCTCGACCTTGATGATCAGGTCGCGGCCGGTGATGGCGCGCATCAGGTGGATGGCGTCCATCGTCGCCTCGGTGCCCGAATTGGCGAACCGCCACAGCGGCAGCCCGAACCTGCGGGTCAGCTCCTCGGCCACCAGGATGGCCGCGGGAGTCGGCTGGGCGAAGTGCGTGCCGAGCGCGGCCTGGCTGCGCACCGCCTCCACGATGGCGGGATGTCCGTGCCCGGCCAAGGCCGCGCCGTACCCGCCGTGCAGGTCGACGTACTCGTTGCCGTCCACGTCGTAGATCTTGGATCCCCTGCCGTGGCTCAGCCAGACCGGCTGTGGCCGGGTGGCCTGCCAGCTGGAGGTGACCCCTCCGGCGAGGGCGGAGCCGGCCCGTCCGGCTAGGCGGCGTGATTCGGGCTGGCGCGCGGCGAAAATCTCCTCCTGCCAGGCGATGATGTCGCCGATGCCGGCCAGCGATCCGGTGGGATGGCCTGGTGACTCTGCCGGCGCGGCCTGCTCGGCCATTGCGCGCTCCTCACGCCATTGACTGAATGTTCAGTCTACATGAGCTCCGCTGCCGGGCAAACGGCATTCAGTCCCCAGGCCGGGCTGAGCGGAGGGGTGCGGGGGGAGCGGATCGGGGTGAGCGGGGCCTGGGTTGGTCGCGGATCACCGGCGGTTGGGGTCGCTCACCCGCGGTCGGCGACAGCGCGCCCGTATCGGGACCAGGCCGTGGCTGCGGCCCGCCAGCCGAGCAGGAACAGCCCGAGGAAGGCCAGCGCGACGCCTATGAACGCCGGCGCTGTGCCCTGGCCGGCCACGACCCGCAGGATCATGCCGACGGCGACGGTGCCGAGCCACGCGCCCACGCCACCGGGGATGATCGCGGCCGGCCGACGCCAGGCCCGGGCCACCAGCCAGCCGACCGCGAGCCCGGACAGGAACGGCCACGCGGTGCTGGCCAGGCCGGCCACCCACTCGCCATGGTGATGGCTGGCCCGGCCGATGGCGACAAAGGCCAGCACGCAGCATGCATCCAGGAGCGCGGCGGCGGGCGGCCCGATGCCGTCCCGCCGAGAGTCGGGCGGGCCCATGCGGGCCAGGGTAGCTGGGCCCGCGGGATGACCCTGACCGGCCCAGCCGCAGAGATGCTGCGGACCTCCGGTCCGTACCCGCCGCGGAGGTCACGCCACGGCCCGGGCGGCCGGCAGGCCGCGACCCGCCACTATGCTGCGAGCACATGCCTCGCTTGCTGATCGTGCATCACACGCCGTCCCCGGCGATGCAGGCCATGTTCGAGGCCGTGACGGCCGGAGCGGGCCACGAGGACATCGAGGGCGTCGAGGTCGTGATCAGGCCCGCGCTGACCGCGGCCGCGGCCGACGTGCTCGCCGCCGACGGCTACCTGCTCGGCACGCCGGCCAACATCGGCTACATGTCCGGCGCTCTGAAACACTTCTTCGACGGCATCTACTACCCGTGCCTGGAGGCCACCAGGCGCAGGCCCTACGCGCTGTACGTGCATGGGGCCAGCGACACCGCAGGAGCGGTCCGTGCCGTGGAGGCCATTGCCACCGGCCTGGCGTGGCGCCGTGTCCGTCCGGTGGTGTCGGTGACCGGCGCGCCGCAGCGCGCCGACCTGGAGGCCTGCTGGGAGCTTGGCGCCACGGTCGCGGCGGAGCTGGCCGGATGATCGTCACCGTCACGCTGAACCCGGCGCTGCACGTCGGCTACGCAGCCGAGAAGGTGGGGCTCGGCCGCTACAACCAGGTCACCAGGGTTCATTACCGGGCCGGCGGCAGGGGCCTGGTCGTGGCGCGAGTGCTGCACACGTTCGGCCACGAAGTGGTGGCGGCCGGGCTGGCCGGCGGCGCCTCCGGCGAGATGATCAGGGCCGAGCTGGCGCGGGCCGGGGTCGCGACGCAGTTCACCTGGATCACCGGGGAGTCCCGGCGGGTCGTCGAGGTGACCGACGAGGTCGGGCCGGGCGAGGGCGGGCCGGACGGGCAGATGACCAGCGCCATCACGACGTTCTGCGAGCCCGCCCCGTACATCACCACCGAGGAGCTCGGCCGGCTGGCCGCCGACTACCGCTCGCAGATGGCCGACGCCACCGCAGCGGTGCTCTGCGGGAGCCTCCCGGCCGGGCTGCCCGACGAGACGTACGGCTCCCTGGCCACCTACGCGGCGGAGGCCGGCGTCCCGGTCGTGCTCGACACGGGCGGCGGCGCCCTGTGGCACGCGGTGACCAGGCGCCCGGCTCTGGTCATACCCGAGCCTCAAGCCGCCGACCCGGCGGAGCTGATCGCGAAGGGTGCGGGGGCCGTGGCCATCCTGTCCCCCGGCCAGGTCAGCGTGGTCACCGCCGAGGGGCGGTGGAGCGCCGGACTGGCCGGCCAGCAGCCTGCGGCAGCCGGGTCCGGGGAGGCGGCTGCGGCGTCTGGGGAGGCGCCCGCGGCACCGGGAAGGGCGGCGGCAGCGTTCCGCGACGCCCTGGCCGCGGGGTTCGTGCCCGGCATCGCGCTGAGCTGGTCCTGGCCGGACACTCTCGCGCACACGGTGGCCCTCGCCGCGTCGTCGGGTCCGGCGGGGGAGGTCGACCTCGAGGCCTACGAGCGGCTGCTGCCCCGCGTGATCGTGACGTCACAAGCAAGATAGACAGACATAACGGGTAACAGGTCAGTTCGTCAGTTGTGCTCCGCTCTCATAGTAAACTTCCCAGACTGCCGTTAGGCTATGCGCCGTGACTCATGCTGGCGGTGGACTGGAGCGCCGCCCCGAGAGCCTGCCGATTCGCCCCTCCGACAAAGTCGCGGAGCGCAGCCCGGAGACCCTCTCGGAGCGCCGCACCGAGGTCTCGGAGCGCCTGCCGGTGCCCTACCGCACCGAGCGCGGCGGCGACGCCGCGAACATCATGGGCTGGCCGGAGTTCGCTTCGTGGGTCCACCGCCGCGGTGTCGTGCTCTTCGGCATCGTTCTGATCGCGGCGCAGCTGATCTGGAGATCCCTCTTCCTCAGCCATTACTTCTTCTGGCAGGACGACTTTCACTTCCTGGACGGGGCGCTCAGCCATTCCTTCACCTGGAGTTACCTCAGCCAAGTGGCAGCGGGTCACTGGTTTCCCGGGGTCTATGCGATTTCCTGGGTAGTGGCCAGGGCCGGGCTGTATGACTGGGGGTTCGCGTCCACGATCACCGTGGTCATGCTGGCGGCCGCGAACCTCGCGGCGCTCCGGCTGCTGCGGACGCTCTTCGGGGACCGGCCGGCGATCCTGGTGCCGCTCCTGATCTACCTGCTCTGCCCGCTGTCAGTGATGGACATCCGGTTCTGGGCGGCGGCGATCGAGTTGTGGCCGCTGGTGATTGCCATCTTCATGGCATTGACCGCGCAGGTGCACTACGTACGCACCCGCCGCTTCCGGCATGCGGTCGCGGCCGCTGCCTGGCTGGCGGTCGGGCTGATCTTCAACGAGAAGGCCCTGGTCTTGCCGCTGCTGCTGTTCGCGATCACGTCCGCGTTCCTCATGGAGGGGCCCTGGCGGCGCACGATTCGCGAGTGCCTGGTGAAGTACTGGCGGGCCTGGCTGCTGCAGGCGGTGCTGCTGGCCTGCTACGCCACCGCGCTCGTGTGGTCGCTGAGCAAGTCGCCGGCGAAGCCGAGCGTCCCGGGCACGGCCTCCGCGGTGCTCAGCTTCACCGAGGAGCTTGTGAAGGACACGTTCGTGCCGGGCGCCATCGGCGGGCCATGGCAGTGGTCCGGTAGCCCCGACGCGCAGATGGCATCCGCCGCCACGCCCAACGCGCTGGCCTGGCTGGCCGTGATCGTGGCCGTGGCCGTCATCCTGGCCAGCATCGTGCCACGCCTGTACGCCTGGCGTAGCTGGGCCATCCTGGCGGGATGGGTGCTCGCGGCCGATGTGGGCCCCGTCGTGATCGGCCGGCTCGGGGAAATGACCCCCGGAGTGCTCGCGCAGCAGACCCGCTATGTGGCCGACGCGGTTCCGATCCTGGCCATATGCGTGGGCCTGGCGTTCCTGCCGCTGGCCGGCCAACCGGACGCCAGGAGGCGCATGGCGGCCCCGGACGGGAGCCAGGTCAGCCAGGCGGGACGCTTGGTCGCGGCCGGCCTGGTCGGCGCGTTCACCATCGGTTCGGTGTGGTCGGTCCAGGACCTGCAGAACACGACCTCGGGCCGGGTGAGCCAGCTCTATATCGCGAACGCCGAGGCGGCGGTGGCCGAGGCGCCGGCCGGGACGGTGATTGCCGACTGGCCGGTGCCTGAGACGGTCATGATCGGCGCGTTCGGGCAATTCGGCCGCGCCTCCGAGGTGATCGGGCCGACGGAGAGCGCCGTGGAGAAGACCAATATCCGCTGGTCGCTACAACCGGTCGGCACGATCGATCATCTCTTGATGTTCGGTCCTGACGGTCGGCTGTACCAGACGGCGATGTATGGCCCGGCGAGTATTCCGGTTCCGGCGGGACAGGCTTGCCAGCGTGTGCGCCACGGGAAGGCGGTTGTCCGGTTCACGTCCCCGACGTTCCCCGGTGTGAACGAGCTGCGCATCGCATACGTTGCCGCTCCGGCGGTGCATAGCGTGACCGTCAGCTATGGGGGGGTTGCACAGGTGCTCGCCGTCCAGGAGGGCCTGCACGCCGCCTATCTCCTGGAACGGGGAAGCGTGGACAGCGTCACCATCTCGGGGGCAGCCATGAGCGGCCGTGGATTGTGTATCGGTGACATGGCGGCGGGCATCCTTCAGCCGTCGACCTCAGGGCCGGTGATCCCGGCCACCTACTGATCGGCCGAGGTTCCCACGGCGTCGCCGATGCGTGCCCGCTCAAGCAGGCGTGCATGCTCGTCGTCGGCGACGGGCGCGGCCCGCTGGGCGAGCATCACGGGAATGTCGTTCTCGATCCGGTAGCTGCGCCGCAGCCGGGGGTTATAGAGCAGAGCCTCATCGGAGAAGTACAGGAGGCCGCCCTTGTCAATAGGGCAGACCAGAATCTCAAGCAGCGCTTCGTCCAGGGCCATGAATCCCACCTTTCGTTACGCCGGATTCGCCTCGCCTTGCTCCCGGGCCGGGCACCGCCACGTCCGACAGCACCCCCGCGCCCTGCCTGGACAGCAACACCACCACGCAGCCCGCGATGAGGATGCCGACGAGGCGGAGCGCCAGTAGCGCCGGGTCGGAGGGAAGCCGCTCGTGGAACAACCAGGTAGCGACCACGATAAAGTAAATGCTTCCGAGCACGTTGGAAACGGGGGCAACGATGGAAATACGGCAGCGTTGCAGCGCAGTCTGGAACAGGAGCAGGCCGACCGCGGAGCACGCCGCCATCACGTAGAGGTACGGCGACGACACCACCGCGATCAGGATGGCCGCGACCCCGTGACGGTGCAGGAGCACCCCGGACAGCGCCTTGATGGCCAGCGCGGCCACGCCGTACAGCAAGCCGGTGGCGATGCCGTAAGACACGCCGGTCACCGGCGGCCCGTGCCTGCGCGAGTGCGCCTGTAGCGCGGGGACCGCGGCCACCAGGCCGAGCAGGACCGACGGGATGGCCACGCCCGCCACCCAGGTGCCGCTGACGTGGTGGCCCACCTCCGCGGGCGCGCTCCCGACCGACAGCGCAAGCAGGATGACGGACAAGGCCATCACGGCGACGCACGCGTACTCTCCGCGGCCGAGATGCTCGCGCAGCACGAGCCGGGACAGGACCAGGACGACAGCGACGCCGCTGGCGATGACGGGCTGGACCAGGGTCACCGGGGCGAGCGTCAGGGCCAGGACCTGGAACGCCAGGCCGCAGACCATCAACGCGAACCCGGCCAGCCAGCGCGGTGACGACCCCAGCATCAGCGCGAGGGAGACGACACGCCGGCCGCTTATCGCGGGGAGCCGCCCGAGCGCCTGCTTCTCCACGATCAGGCCGCAGTTGTAAGACGTGGTCGCCAGGAGCGCCAGCGCCAGCCCGCCGTCAGTGCTGCCGGTCACTTTCGGCCTCCCGGCTCGTGATGTCGCTCAGCGCGGCCGCGTAGACATCGGCGAACCGGGCCGCCGCAGGCTCGCTGAACAGGGCGTGCCGGTACCGCAGGCACAGGTGGAGCTTCCCGCCGAGCGTGACCGCGCCGACCGACAGCCCGCGCGGCATGTGCGCGGACGTCGAGAACCAGATGTGGGTGGCGAGTGCGGGCCCGAAGCGGGGCGGGTCGGGGACGATGCCGAGATTGGAGACCAGGGACGTATCACAGATCAGCGGTCCTGCCGTGCGCAAGGCCAGCCGCAGCAGGCGGTGCCTGACCGCCGCCGGGCACCATGGGGCGGCCAGCGCGGCGCTCAGCGGATCGACCTGGGGCCCGGGGCGGTTCTTCGCGGTGAGTGTCTGCGCGGCCACCTCCGCGATCAGTGGCCGAACGTCGCCGCCCGGAGCCGGCCGCGCGGTGACGGCGGTGAGGCGGGAGAGGTTGCCCGCGGCACCGTCCTGGCCGGGCGCCCGGGAGTTGACCGGCATGGTGATCCGGATCCGGCCCGATGACCGCCCGTGGGCGGCGTTCCAGCGGCCGATGGCCACGATCAGTGCCGCGATGAGCAGGTCATTGACGGTGACATGAGGCTCCAGCCCGGTGCGCCGGACGCTGGGCACGCGCTCGCACGTGATCAGCCGGAATCCGTAACCGGACCGGTCATGTCCGGCCGGGCGGCTGCCGGGAGAGGGAATGACCTCGGCGGCGATCCTGGCCGCCGGCCGCGGCAGCGCGTTCGGCCGCCAGGCCCGAGCCGCCCGGCCAGCACCCTCTGGCACCGGTGCCACCCCGTCCGTAGACGACAGGGCGGGCACCGGCGCCGCGACCGTCGACGGGCCGGCGGCGCCCTGGTAGTGCCGTGCGATGCCGCGCAGCAGCTCGAGGCAGGAGATCCCGTCGAGGGCCGCGTGATGCGCGTTGAGGATGAGGCAGTCCTCGCCCGGCCCGGCCGCCAGCAGCAGCCGGACCGGGGGCGAGCTGTCCAGCGGAGGCGAGGCCGCCAGGAACTGCATCCGCCGCTGCGCGAGTTCCCCTTCGTCAGCCCAGGTGGTGCAGCTCAGCGGGTCATGATCCGGATGTCTCGGCACCTCCCACGCGTAGCCGCGCCGCCACCAGCCCCCCCGGGCCCGGCGGGCCCGCGCCCGGGGCCGCTCGGCCAGCGCTGCCTCGGTGGCCCGGTGCAGGGCCGGCTCCTCCAGATGACCGGGGACCCGCAGCTCGATGTGCACGTTGCATGGTTCGGCCGGCGCGTCGTAGTAGCAGCTCAGCTCGTCGGCGGTGCCGAACGGTGCCCGCGGCAGCGGCTCTGCCTGCCCCGGGGATGCCTGCGGCCGTGGCTCCGACAGGCTGGACGGTGCCCGCGGCAGCGGCTCTGCCTGACCGAAGGGGGCTCGCGGCCGCGGCTTGGCCGGCCTGACGGCCTTCCCGCCGGTGCTGAGCGGCCGGGCCGGCGCGGGTGCCGGGAGTCGGGCCCTGCTGCCCTGGGCGGGCAGCGGGCGTGCTGGCTGCCATCCGGCCCGGTCGGCCGCTGACGCGAGGGCGGCCCGGGGCATCAGCGCGGCCGCCAGCGCCACCAGCGCGCAGGCCTGGGCGGCAGGGCCGAAGGCGCCAGCCCCGGTGGAGGCGGGCGCGGCCGCCGTAGCGGCGATAAGCCCGGCGAGCAGCATCGCGGCCAGGGAGATCACTGGGAGCCACCGCGGCCGCAGGGCCGCGATGGCGGCCAGCAGCGGCACGGTGAGCACGACCGGCCCGCCGATCAGGAAGACCAGCACGCCGACGGCCACCGGGCCGATCCAGTACCGGAACGCAGCCGAGCGCCCGGCCGCCCGGTGCCGGATCCTGTCGGGGCTGTCGGTGGCCAGGCTCGCGATCGGTCCCTGGGCGCGCGGGGTGCGCCGCACAGATTCAGTCCTGGGGGTCTTCGGAGCAGGATTCCCGCGCAACCGGGCGATGGCCAGGGCGGCCACGGCAGCGGCGAGCACGGCCAGGAGCTCAAGCGGCACCCACAGGGCCGCCCCACGCCCCGCCTTCAGCTGCACGCTCCAGCCGACCTCGACGAAGTAGGCGAGAGGCAACACATAAGCGATCCATCGCCTCAATCCGAAGGCGACCGCGAGCAAGCCGATGATGGCCAGGACGGACAAGGCGAGACCGATGTGGTACAAGGTCGTCGGTGCGAACGTCATGGTGATGACGCCGCCAGCGCCGGCCGGAACGATGAAGGCCTGCTGCCAGCCGTCCAGCCGGGCGGAGGCCAGGCCGCGTCCGTTGAGCGTGGCCGTCCATCCAGGGTTGGCATTCTGGTGAACCTCGACGTACGCGGCCTGCCCGGGGCCGATCTGGACGGTGCGGCGGTCCGGCTGCCAGCTGACCACCTTCAGGGTGCGGGCCGGCACGGCGGCCGCCGAGCCGCCTGCTGAGCTCTGGAAGGCCATATCGGTCATCGTGAACAGTCCGGGCGAGGCGACCACTCGGTGCTGGCCGCTGCCTAGACTGACCGCGGCGCCAGGGGTGCACAGCCGCACCCGGACAGGCAGGTTCCCGGCCAGCTGCCCGAGTGTCCCGCTGACGGCCGTCGTGAAGCTCTGCCCATCCAGGGTCACAGCTGGCCCGCGGCCGCAGGCCAGGCTGAACGGAGTCAGCGGACTCGGGGGGGTTACGTGCAGCCGGGACAGGGCGGGGATGATCAGCTTGGCCAGGCCCAGGACGAGCTGCCCGGGCTGCGTGCCGGGCTGGGCCGCCGATGACCAGCCAGGAAAGCTCAGGTCAAGCTGGTCGGTGAGCAGCGGGGGCGATAGCGTCGCCACTCCGCCCAGCCCGATCGTGGCCTCACGGGTCCCGAAGAAGCTGGTGACCTCGATCTTGCTCGGCGCGGCGGCGAAGCCGTACGGGGGCTGCACCACGATCCTGGAAATCCGCCGGCGACCCTGCCAGTTCAGGTGGATGACCGGATCCGAGGAACCCGAGATCCAGGGTGTCGTGGTGGCGCTGAAGAGGTTATCCGGCCCGAATTCCGGCACCGATCCCCACGTCGAGCTCGCGCTCACCAGCAGGGAGGTTCTTTTCGGGGGTGCGAGCCTGCCGATCAGGTTCTCCAGGCTCGCGCTCGGCTGCGCCACGGCCGCCCCGGTCATCTGCAGCCGCAGCGGGACTGGCAGGGTAAACAGGCGCGCGATCGGCTTGGTCGCGCTGGGGTCGGCCTGGCCCGCCGGGGCGGGCGCGGCCTGGTGGAACGAGAAGGCCACGGATGCGGCCGAGCGGACCGCCGCGTCCTGCGGCGGCTGTAGGTACCGTGTCACGCGGACGCCGGGGATCAGGACCTCGCTGACGCCCGCACCGGGATTTCCGGCGACGACGTTGCTGGCCCCGGTGATGGTGATCCGCAGCCACCTCGTCGGGCCGGCCCGAACCCGGAGCGGCTGCGTGGCGCTCGTCGGTGCCGTCGCCGTGGTGACCTGGCCGGCCGCGGTGCTGACCTGCAGCTGGTTTGCGATGGACCGGCTGAAGCTGTCGTCAAGCAGCTGGATGCTGATGCTGTCGGGCAGGCTGATCTGATGATCGAAAGTGATCTGGATCCACTGGCCGACGGGAGTCTGGGGGCTGGCTTCCGCCCAGGCGGTCGCGCTGTTGCCGTCGAAGGCGTTGACCGGGTCGTATTGCGGCTGGTAGCTGAGCCAGGTGCCGTACGACGAGGCAGTGACGCTGGCGGCACCCGACAGCACCGCGACGGTCTGATGGCCGGCGGCCGGCACCGGCAGGATCTGCCGCGGCGGGCCGCCGAGCGGGTTGTCGGGCGGGTTGGTCTCATTGGCGGTGTAGGTGAAGGAGGTGTTGGCGTTGATCAGCCCGAACGCGTTGTCGGCCCGGCGCTGCCCGTCGGTGACGGCCCACAGGGCAGGCTGCGCGGCCGTCGAGTCACCGGCGATGACCGCGGGCTGCTCGCCGAGGATGCCCTGTCCGGCGAGCTGCAGTAGCGAGTCGGGCCCCCCGTTGACCAGTGCGGTGCTGCTGAGCGGCAGCGCGACAGCCGGGGCGGATGACCGCTCGGCGGGGCTGGCCGCCTGGTAGACCTCAACGGCCGGGTACCGCGGCAGGTACGCCTGGACCTGCGGGGACGCTCCGGGGTTGGTCGTGGCGCCGGTCACCGGCGGGCCGAACGAGGCAACCCGCACGAACCCCGACAGGGCCAGCGTCTGCGCCACGATCCGCGGCTGCGTGTACCCGAGCGCGGTCGGGCTGAGGTCGTTGCGTACGACGACGTAGCGAATTCCGGCCCGCTGCAGGAACGCGGCCAGGCCGGGGACCTGCTGGCCGGACTCGAACGCGTTCTCCGCGGTCTGGAGGAAGGCCTGCGACCCCGGGCCGCCGTAGGGGACCAGGCCGCGCTGGGCCCAGGGCGAGCGGGCCAGCGGCTCGAGCGGATCGTCGATCGGCTCGCCCCAGAGATAGAAGCCGTGATTGTCGCCCGGGACCACGAGGGCGGTCTGATCCGGGGAGTGGGACGCCAGGAAGGCGGCGACCGAGGACCAGTAGCTCGGTACCCGGGTAAAGGAGCCCGGCTGCAGGATCTGGCCGGTCAGGTACGGCAGCCCGAGGCCGGCCAGGCTGGCCGCGATCACCGGCGCCAGCACGATGCTGGCGGCCACGCGGCGGGATCGGTTCAGGCCCGCCAGCGTCCCCAGCCGGGCGCGGCCGAGCGTGTGCGCGATGCCCAGCGCGAGGGCCACCGCGATGACGGGCTCGAGCTTGCTGACGTTACGCAACGGGGCGAACGTGCCGTTGAGCAGATGACCGGCGAACCCGTGCAGCGGCCCGCCGAGCGGGCCGGCGTAGCCGGTCAGCGCCGCCAGCGCGGCGAAGCCGACGGACACGCATAGCCATCCGCGCTCGGGCATGTCGCGCCGGGCCAGGCCGTACAGCCCGGCGGCGGCGGCCACGGCGGACGCGGCGATGGCCGCGGGGCTGATCACCACGGCCCAGCCGGCCGACAGCCACGGGGTACCCAGGTTGAGGTAGGCCGTCCAGTTGCCGGCGCCGCGCAGGAAGGCCGTGACCGACATCGTCTTGGTGGTGGTGGCTGACTGCTCCACAAACGGCAGGAAGTTGAAGGAGTAGCGGGCCTGGAGGAGCAACGGCACGGCCCACCACGCGGTCGCCGCGACGACCGCCACGGCCCAGTACAGGCAGGCCCTGACCCGCTGCCGTCCGTGCGTGTGGGTCAGGATGAACATCCCGGGCAGCAACAGGGCGGTGATCGTCGATGCGGCGTTCACGCCGCCCATCAGCAGGATGGCGACGCCGGAGCGAGCGCAGCCTCCGACGACGGCCGCTGGCCGCCCCCGCCCCAGGGAGGTGACCAGGGGCAGGACCGCCCAGGGCGCGAGCAGGCCCGGCAAGGCGCCGGCCGACGTGGAACCGATGACGATGGTGAAGGTCGGCCACAGGGCGAAGGCGACGCCGGCCAGCAGCCGGGAGCTGTCGGAGCCGATCCGGAGTGCGGTGGCGAGCTTCGTCATCCCCCAGAAGCCGACGGCGAACAGGAGCGAGAGCCACAGCCGCTCGATCAGCCAGACGGGCATCCGGAGCAGCTGCCCGGCCAGGAAGAACGGGGCCATCGGGATCGCGTAGCCGATGTACTGGTTCTGCAGCGTGCCGAACGACTCGAGCGGATTCCACAACGGCCACAGGCGCGCATAGAAGCTGGCCGCGTTGATGTCGACGCCGAGCTTGGTATCGAAGATCATCCGGCCGGGGTCGTTCGCGGCGAAGACGATCAGGGCCAGCAGCCAGACCAGCAGGAACCAGCGCCAGCTCGCCGCCGGCCACGGGTGCGGCCCGCCCGCCTGCGGCTCGCTGGCGCCGGCATCCAGGCCCGGTTGCGGGCGCGGGGCCGGGCGCAGGTAGCCCGGGGACCTGCCGGGGATGGCCGGCGCGGTCACTCGACGCGCCGCAGTATGAGCAGGAGATTCCACGTCGTGATCTCGCGGAGCCCCGGGATCCGCACGATCACCTTGCACCAGCGTGGGTAGTAGCGCGGTAGCGCGTCGACGATGCCGACGTCGCTACGCGACCTCATCAGGCGCAGGACGGACCCGACGTGAACCGGGAACAGCGAGGTGCCGACGCGGTTCTTCGGCGGCCGGCCGTTCCGCCGGACGTAGCGGCGCTCGGCGAACCGGGAGCCCAGGTAGTGCCAGGGCGACATCTCGTGCCCGCCCCAGGGGGAGTACCAGTTGGTGAACGAGAGGTAAATCAGCCCGCCGGGCCGAGTGGCCCGGACCATCTCGTCGATCAGGGCGAGCGGATCGCGCACGTGCTCGAGGACGTTGGAGGACAGGCAGACGTCGGCTCCGCCGTCCCGGACGGGAAGCCAGTAGCCGTCCGCGATGACGGCCCCGGAAGGAGCCGCGCCGCGGCTGAGCATCTCGGCCGAATCGGGCTCGAACAGATAGCATCTCGCGCCGCGTTCGGCGAATGCCGCGGTGAAGTGCCCGGGCCCGCCGCCGACATCGACCACCGTGCGGCCCCGTAGTTCGCAGTAGTCCTCGACCTGGCGCACGGTGTCTTCGGCTAGGCCCGTGTAGAAGCTCTCCGGGTCGGTCTGCTCCTTTCGGAACAGCCGGAACAGGCGCACGGACCTGAGCAGGCCCCGGTGACGGCGACCGGATCCCGCCGCGCGTGAGGGCAGGTCAGGCTCGGCCGATGCCGAGGGTCGGCGAACAGACTGTGGCAGCAGGCTCATGCACGACCTCCGGATCGCGCCCTTTCCTGAGTCGCCCGGGCTATGCGACGGTCCGCGCCGACCGACAGACGCCTGGAGCTAACCGGTACACGGCGGGCCAGAACTACAGGTTCACGGCATACCATGCCAGTCGTGAAGCGCCATCAGGAACCTTGGGGCTAGCGATTGACGCCCTATCGAAATTACCAGAATAATGCTCCAATGTCCGGTGGACATTACCTGCGGGTAATGATAGCTCTGGTCCCGTGCCGCAACCAGAGGTGGAGCGTGGTCGCGTGAGTCACGAGTCGGACAACAGGACGGCGCCGACGGCAACCGCGGCAGGGCCAGGCTCAGGCTCGCCCCGAGCGGGCGGCGCGGTCCTCGGCCAGGCTCGGCGGCCGCTGGTCCCGGCTGACCCGCAGGCGGCGGAATCGCTGGTCTCGGCCGGCCCGCAGGCGGCGGAATCGCTGGTCTCGGCCGGCCCGCAGGCGGCGGAATCGCTGGTCTCGGCCGGCCCGCAGGCGGCGGAATCGCTGGTCTCGGCGGCGCCGCAGGCGGCGGACGTGCCCCGGGCCGAAGGCCGGCCCACGGATCGTACGGCGCGGCACATCCTGTTCGTGGCCTGGCGGGATCTGGCCAATCCCAGGGCCGGCGGCTCCGAGGTGCTGGTTGACCGCCTGGCGGACGGCATGACAGCCCGGGGCGACCGGGTCACCCTGCTGTGCGGGGGGCCGACCGCCGCGCGCCGGTACCAGGTCATCCCTAGCGGCGGCAGCTACACCCAGTTCCTCCGGGCGCCGCTGGCGTACCAGCGTCGGCTCAGAGACTGCGACCTGGTGGTCGAGGTCTGCAACGGAATGCCGTTCTTCGCCCCGCTGTGGGCCCGCCGCCCGATGGTCTGCCTCGTCAATCACGTCCACACCGAGCTGTGGGGAGTACGCTTCCCGCCCCCGCTCGCGGCCGTGGGGCGCTTCACCGAGAACGTGCTCATGCCGAGGGCGCACCGAAAGAACCTGTTCCTCACCGTGTCGTCCTCCACGGCGGCCGCGCTGACCGAGATCGGGGTCGGGCAGGACCGGATCCGGCAGATCTGCAACGGCGTCGAGCCCCCGCAGCCGCTGACGCCGCGATCACCGGAGCCGCTGTTCCTCGCGCTGGGCCGGCTGACCGACTACAAGCGCATCGACCTGCTGCTGCGGCTCTGGGAGCGGGTGCGGCACGTGGTCGGCGGCCGGCTGGTGATCGCCGGGGACGGTCCTGAGCGCGCCCGCATCGAGGCTCTGGCCGGCCCGGGCGTCGTGATTACCGGCCGGGTGTCGGAGGAGGAGAAGCACCGGCTGCTGTGCGCGGCCTGGATGCTGCTGCACCCGGCAATGATCGAGGGCTGGGGGATCGTGATCACGGAGGCCGCGATCCGCGGCACCCCGGGCATCGGGTTCGACGTGCCGGGCCTGCGAGACTCGGTGGTGGACGGCGAGACCGGGCTGCTGGTCAGGAACGAGGGCCAGTTCGTTTCCGCGTGGGCGTCGCTCGCGCTCGACCACCGGACCCGCGAGGCGATGGGCCGCGCCGCGCGCGAGCGGGCGCTGCGGCTGCACTGGTCTGCGGCGGTCGAGGGGTTCGCCGATCTCGCCGACGAGGCCATCGCCAGGGTCGGCGATGCCCGGCGGCGGTGAGAGGCACGCGATGCCGCCGGTGACGGCCGCGGCTGACCGCACTCCGGTCGGCCCGGATCGCGGGGCGGCAGACCTCGGGGCGGCGGACCACGCGGTGGCAGACCACGCGGCACCGGCCCCGTTGCGCGAGTTCTACGAGAACCCGGAGATCCCGGCCAGCTCCGGCCCCGACCGCGCGCAGCGCATGGCCCGGATGCTCTCCCTGGCGCTGCGCGACGTTAGCGCGCCCGCGTGCATCCTCGACGTCGGGTGCGGCGACGGCACCGCGGCCGGGCTCGCGGCGCAGCGCAATCCCGGGCATCGCATGTTCGGGCTGGACTGGTCGGCCGGCTCGCTGCGCCGGGCTCGGCGGCTCGGCCTGACCGTGCTGCAGGCCGGGGTCGATCCGCCCGGCCTTCCGATAGCGTCGCAGGCCGCCGATGTCGTGATCATGAGCGAGCTGATCGAGCATCTGGTGGACACGGACTCGGCGCTCGAGGAAGTCTGCCGGGTGCTCAAGCCGGGCGGGTCGCTGCTGCTGTCCACGCCGAATCTCGCCGCGTGGTACAACCGCGGACTGGTTGCGCTCGGGGTACAGCCGGTGTTCTCAGAGGTCAGCCTCCGCGGCGTCTACGGCAGGCCGGGCCGCCAGGTGGCCGGTCACCTGCACCTGTTCACGCGCCGGGCCCTGGTGCAGCTGCTCGTCGCGCGGGGCTTCGGCCGCGTCCGGGTCACGGGCGCGCGCTACCACGACGTGCCGGCGCCGTTGCGCCCGGTGGACCGGGCGTTCTGCGCGTGGCCCGCGGCTGCCTCGATCCTGCTGGTCCACGCCCGGAAGACATGACCCTCCGCACGCTGGCCGACGGCGCCGTGCCTCCCGCTCGCCTGCGGGGCGCCCTAAGGCGACGCCCGCCTGCTCGCTCCGCCCGGTCCTGGTGGCCGGCCGTGACCGGCCTGGGGCTCGGTCTGCTCGCGCTCGGGCCCGGGCTCGGCCGCGGTTTCCTGCTCAGCTACGACATGGTCTTCGTCCCCCGTATGCCGTTCTCCGCGGCGCTGCTCGGGCTCACCGGCGGGCCCCCGCGGGCCGTGCCCAGCGACGCCTTCGTGGCGGTCGCCTCGCTGGCCATACCCGCGGACATCGTGCAGAAGATCATCCTGCTGCTGATCTTCGTTCTGGCCTGCTCGGGCGCTGCCGCCCTGCTCGGCAGCGCCTGGACGGCGGACAGCGGGGAGGACGGCGGGGGCGCGCCGATGCCGGCCCGCCTGGCCGCGGGGGTGTGCTACGCCTGGAATCCCTACGTGGCGGAGCGGCTGCTGATCGGCCAGTGGGCGCTGCTGCTCGGCTACGCGGCCCTGCCGTGGGTGGTCAGGGCCCTGTGCACCGGGCCTGAGCGGATCAGGCTGACGCGGCTGGTCGGCGTTCTGATTCCGGCGGCGATTGGCGGGTTCGCGGCGATGAGCGTGACGGCGCTCACCGCGGTGCCGGCCGCGCTGGTGTCATCAGCCCGGGGCCGTGGCCGCGGCCGTGGTGCGCGGGCTCGCCGGCTGGCGACAGTGCTGGCGGGCCTGGCGCTGGTCAGCCTGCCGTGGCTGATTCCGGCGCTGGCGGCAGGAGTGCAGACCGATCCGCGCGGCGCCGACGCCTTCGCCGCCCGCGCGGACACGCCCTTCGGCGCGCTCGGCAGCCTGCTCATGCTGTCGGGCATCTGGAACGCTCAGACGGTTCCCCGCGGGTACGGGGGAGGCGCGACCACGTTCTGGCTGCTCGTGGTCGTCGCATCGCTCTGCGGGTACTTGCTGTGGGCCCGGCCGCGGCGGCTGCAGGTCGGCCTGGGCGTCGCGGCGCTGGTCGGCCTGGTCATCGCGGCCGCCGGGCTGACCTCGGCGGGCCGCGCGGCGCTGCGCGACCTGGTGGCGGCCTGGCCTGGCTTCGCGGTGCTGCGGGACGGCCAGGAGTACCTGGCGCCGCTCGCGCTGGCGGAGGCCATCGGCCTCGGCGCCCTGGTCGCCCGGGTCCTCAGCGAGGTAGGCAGCGGCGCGCCGCGTACGGCGGACAGGAGCGAGCCTGAGGGGCCCAAGGCGCCCCGGAGGCGAGCAGGAGACACCGTGCGGTCAGCGGCGGCCGCGCTGGGAGTCATGGCCGTGCTGGCGCCGGTGGTGCTGCTGCCGGGGATGGCCTGGGATCTGGCCGGTCGGCTGCGCCCGGCGGAGTACCCGGCCGACTGGTTGCGGGCCCGGCAGGTGATCGACGGCGACCCGGGCCAGGGATCGGTGCTGCTGCTGCCGTGGGCCGCCTATCGCCGCTATCGGTGGAACGGGGGCGAGGCGGTGTTCGACCCCTGGGCGAGGTTCACCGGCCGCGAGGTCATCTCGAACGATGCGCTGAACGTCGGAAGCCTGACCGTGGCCCCGGAGAGTGCCGACTCGATCCGGCTGAACCGCATCATCACTGCCCCGGGCCCGCTGACCCGCGCGCTGCGGGCAGCGGGAGTACTGTACGTCGTCGTCGACGCCGGGCCGCTGCTCGGACGCACAGGCTCGGTCCCGGCCGCCCAGGGCCCGGCCGCCCAGGGCCCGGCCGCCCAGGGCCCGGCCGCCCAGGGCCCCGCGGCCA
>Ga0209648_10001187_pt1 | contig 20730 bp, 16 predicted proteins | sample GraSoi2013_115cm_FD_185830 | JGI IMG/M metagenome (GOLD analysis project Ga0209648, IMG submission 185830) | Grasslands soil microbial communities from the Angelo Coastal Reserve, California, USA - Sample 9_17_2013_115cm (SPAdes) (version 2) | ecosystem: Environmental > Terrestrial > Soil >... | reverse complement strand
TTACTTGCGACTGAGCTCCCGCCGTGCGGAGGGTGGCCTCTTCGTAGGCAGCCCCATGAAGGGGATTCGTAGTACTCCGCCCGGCAGCGATCGCATACATGGCAAGAAGCACCAACCCCACGCCAAGCACGCCGTACGCAAAGAGCGGGCTGGAGGCCGCGGTGATAAGGCCGCCAGCAGCGGCGCCGATGACGGTGGCGGTTTGCGTCAACCCAAATCGAGTGGCCATTACACTCCCGCGGTTGGACGGATCGGCAGCCTCCAAAATTGCGGTCTGATTGGCAACCGCATAGATCGGGTTTCCAATCGACGCGATGAACAGGGCGATTCCGATCCACATCAAAGGAGGGCTCATCGGCAACGAAGAACTCATGGCGATGACGATTGAGAAGACGCCTGTGAGGAACAACCCCGCACCAACGGTGCGCATCGTCCCGATCGCGCTCAAGCGGGCTACGACGATCGAGCCAACGAAGATGCCAATTGAGATCACCAGTTCGAGAGTGGAATACGTCTGGCCCCCGACTGCTGCGGCCTTCAGTCCAACGATGTTCGCTTGATAGGCAAGCGCAAGCAACGCGGGATAGCTAATCGGAATGAAGAAAGCAGCTAGCGTTCCGATCACGAGGTGCGGTCGGGCAGCGACTATCGACCACGACCGCCGCAACGCCCCCGACACCGATGCTTGCGACGCTCCCCCCCCGAGGTTCGGGATGGTGAACACGATCGCGGCCGCAAGCACGAATGTCATGGCGTCCGCCACGAAGAGCATGTTGGGAGTGGACCCTGTAGGCGAGAGCGCCAGAATCGCCCCCGCGACGCCGAAGCCGACTGCGCCGGCGAGCATCGATGTTGCGGCAACGATGGCATTTGCTTTCCCGACCTGCCCTGAAGGCACGAGGTTGGGTATCGCAGCTTGACGCGCTGGCTGAACGATCGCATTGACGCATGCGAGAAACACGAGAATCGGATAGATAAGCCACCACCTTGAATGCGCACCGATGAGGAATGGCGTGGCCAGCAACATCGCAGCTCGAGCCAGTTCCAGCCCTATGACCAGTCCGCGCCGAGGAAACCTGTCAGCCAGACCTCCGCCGATACTGCTGATGGCGACCGTTCCGAGCGCCTGGACTATGAATGCGAGCGCGACGAATCGAGGGTCCTTGATTGCCAGGTAGATCGACACCAGCGTTGCAACTTGAGTGAGCGGATCGCCGAGTGCGGATATCCCGATAGAGGTGATCAAGCTGCTGAACCCAGGATTGGTCCGGAGGACCCTGAGCGTAGTGACGCGGCGTGGGATTTCGGGGCGATTCACAACGTCAAGCGGCTTCAGGCCGTGGAGCTCGCGAAGTGCGTCGACGACGTTGGGGTCGTACCAATGATCGGCCCTTCGGCTAATGTCCTCCACCCCCTCGATTGGAGTCATCAACGAAGGTCGGTAGAGACGAGTGCCGGTAATGGTGTCGTAGGAGTCCGCCACCGCCAAGATTCGAGCGCCAAACGGAATAACGTCGCCCTTTAGGCCAGCCGGATAGCCCGTCCCGTCCCAGCGTTCATGGTGGTGTCGGACGATCGGCGCCACCTCTGCGAGCGCTGAATGCTGGGCAATCATGTCGGCCCCGATGTCCGGATGGCGTCGCATGACTTCCCATTCGTCTTCGCTGAGGGGCCCGGGCTTGTTCAATATGTCATCGCGTACACCGATCTTCCCGAGGTCGTGGAGCGATCCTGCGGTTCTAATTAGTTCGCATTCGCGGTCACCCAGTTCGAGATGCTCCCCCAATTTGCCGGCCAGCTCGGAGACGCGTATTGAGTGGGACTCGGTGTAACGGTCCCGGGCGTCAAGGGCTTGAGCCGCCAGGTCCAGCGTCTGATCCTTGAGAAGGGTCTGCCTTTGGGCGTCCGCAACATTTCCGCGAACCGCGAGTACAAATCCGAATAGCCCGGGAGCGATTACGTAACCGACCGGCCACGGGTGAGCCAACAGGAGGAGGTATAGGATCCCGCCCGAGAAACTGAGGACCAGAGTAGCTAGTAGAGTCGATGCTCCGACGTTTTGCGCGATTGTGTTCCAAAATGAGGTGCGGTCGATAAACGAGAACAAGATCGCGGTGATGAAGTAATTGATCGCAATTGATGACATGGCGTAAATCGCCGTAGCGACGGGGACTCCCCACCAGCTGTCTGCTCTGCTGATTGAAGCGACCGCGATTGAAGGCAGCACGTGAGCGATGGAAAACATTGCGCGGTTGTAGAAAACGCCCCACCAATGAATGGACTTACCTGGGGTGCGGCCATCAAACGTGGCGAGCAACGCAACCAACCCAACCCCTAAGCCCGGCGCCCACAGACCAGTTGCTACGAGAAGTGGGTCAGCTACGGACTGAAAACCCTTGCTCCACCGAATGCCCCTCAATGCCGCGATTTGAGTGAGTATTGCGAGGTACAGGACTGTACCCACCGTCGACCCGGCTGGAGCCCCGGGAGGTGGCCCCGGGAGTGCTCCCTGGTTCTGTAACAGCCAGCCAATTGGGAGCATCGCGACTCCCGAGACGCATAGCAGAATCAGGTATATCCGGGCTGGCCACGGGAGTGCTTTAAAGGTTGGTAAGGCAGGCAAGACGCGGAAATTCTAGACCGCCGTTTCCATTGCCGAGCCACATAGGGGCCTCGGCACGGTGCAAGCCGGTTACCCCCCGGCTTGCCTTAAATATCTAGACAGTCCAACTCCCGACTACGCGAGGTCGACTTCCGCTACGCAGCAGTCGCCTGAACATACGCACCATGTCGAGTCCCTCCTAATCCCTTTCTTAAATTCCGGTCTCTGCGGCCACGTACTTCCAAGTCACTTTCGGTGACGTAAGCATCCGCATGTACGCAGGGGATAGATATCGTCAAATCCCATCTAGAGGCTCATGGAAACCCATGGCTGCGTGACCCGGTCGGCCGAGAGGGGCTACATGTCGGCCAATGTCAGAAGTCCAACCTTCAGCGCAGTACTGACCGCTTCGCCTCGGTTGGTGGCGCTCAGCTTCCGGAAGATGTTGTGAAGGTGTGTCTCGATCGAGGGAGCTGCCAGGCCGAGGTCCCCGGCCATCCGTTTGGTCGTATGGCCCTTCGCGATTCCACGGAGGATCTGCATTTCCCGCGACGTGAGCGGCGCCAGGTGACTCTTTGACAATGGGGTCGATTCCGCCACTCGACGAAGAACCTCGGGGATCATTTTTCGTGGAACTGGACTCTCGCTCCGCAACGCAGACAGCAGGGCACGCTGCAGCTCACCGGGGCCAGCGTCCTTCAATACGTATCCTGAGCAGCCGACCTGCATCATTCGCAGTAGATCGTCGCTGGATTCCGATACAGTCCAGGCGACCACCTTGATCGCGGGATTCTTGCTAAGGACGGCCCTGGCAGTCGCTGGACCATCCATGTCCGGCATGTGGACGTCCATAAGGATGAGATCGGGCCTGAGGGAGCCGATTACGTTAAGCGCTTCGGCGCCGGACGAAGCCTCGCCGACCAATCTGAGATTGGAGGCTGTGCCGAGCATCGCACGTGCTGCCGCGCGGGGGAGGATGCTGTCATCAACGACTAGCACCCGGTGTACCTTTCGATCGGTCGCAGGCTTGGGGATGGCATGCAGCTTAGCAACATGCCACTGATACGGAACGTTGCCTCATATGGATACGTCGCAAGCGTTGCGGCGGCGATCGTTTTGGTTGATTTGGCAACACATCCACTGAACGTCTCCCATCCGGATCAGCTACCTGAAGTCCTCTATTTGATCTTTGCGATAGTGCTCCTTAGTTCCGTGGACATTCGAATCGAACGAGGACACCTAAACCTTTCGGGCCTTACGATCGGAGCCTCCGCCATTCTGCTGAGTCCGTTAGGCGCCAGTATGGTGGGCTTGGCATCGGCCCTGGCGCAAAGGCATCGGGGTCGATGGAACATTGTCGCCAACGCGGTCATATCCGCTGCCTACGCGACGTTTGGTGCTGCGGTCGCAACCGAACTTGGTGGCCATGGAACGCTATCGGTCCAGGCTCGGGTCATTGTGTTGGTGGCACTGACATTCGCTTGCTGGATTCTGGTTGCAGGCGGACTTTCAATTCGCACGGGAGAATCAATCCCAAGCATTGTCAAACACAACTTCACACCCTCTTTCTATCTCGCGTTTGGCTATTTTGCCCTTGCAGCCTTGCTCGTCAGCTATGTCCTCGATGGGTCTCTCCTTGGCTACTTTCTCGCCACCGTGGTTTGCGTCCTGGCACTTGCCCTCACCGACACCATCTCCGGGCGGCGGGTGCGTCGGGTCCTCGAGTCCGAGCTCTCCGATGCCGACCGCCATCTCTTCCACAGCCGCGCGGTTGAGGGGGTGATTCATAACCTGCGCAATCACGTTGCAAACGCAGCAGGCTATTTGAAGGAGATCGATCCGCGCCGGCTTGATCCCGTCGACCGCGAAAGCATCGCGACGGCCACCGCCGCGGCGAACGACGCCGTCACGGTGCTCCGGAGCCTTGCCCAGGGTGCGACCCCTCGAGTGTCCTACGCGCTGGAACCAGTCGACCTCAACGAGCTCATCACACGGGCCCTTGGAATGGCACGACCAAGGGCCCGTACGAAGGAGGTCCAGCTGGCGCTGCGGGAATCTTCCGACGAGGTGAAGGTCCGTGCCGACCCGCTGCTCCTACGAGAGGTGATCACGAATCTGGTCAACAACGCCATCGATGCGGTTCCGGTCAACGGCCACGTCGAGCTCAAGTCCGGGCGGCGCGGCAACGGGTGGCCCTACTTCAGCGTCGCTGACGACGGTCCGGGCGTGATGGACGACCAACGCCATCACCTCTTCGAGCCGCACTTCACAACCAAGGAGGGCGGCACAGGGCTTGGCTTGTTCATGTCCTACGGGATTGTGCGCGAGCACCAGGGCGACCTCCTCTACGAAGGCGGCCGGCGTGGAGCGGTATTTACGGTCACCCTTCCGCCATTCGCCGGCTGATCGCCTTCACCAGGTCGTCGAGCTCGACCGGCTTCACAAGGTAGTCGCTGGCGTCGAGGCCGACGGCCAATGCCCGGGAACCTGGGTCAGTGGCTCCCGTGACTACGATCGGGCGCGCCGCTTTCAGGGCAGCGCGTGCGGCCTGATCAAGCCCATGCGCCAAGCCAAGGTCAAGCACCACGATCTCCTTGGGCCGAAGGTCTCTGAGCGAGCTGGTCGAGTCCGCGTCATAGCCCAGCCGCCTGAGTCCGCGCGCGGTCAGCTCGGCGAGCCTCGCATCGTCGTCGACGACCAAGACGGGCACCACGCCAAAGGCGGCCTGCTCGACCTCCTGCAGCAAGACGAGAGCCTCATTCAGATCCCCAAGCACACGGGCAGGGGTGGCCTCGGCCTCGTCGGACTCAGCCAGCTCGAGCTCGGCCTTCAACCGCGCCAGGCTCGAGCGCAGCCGGTGCAGCGCGGCCGCCAGCTCAGGCCTGGCCGACAAACCTGTAGCCGAGTCCACGAACCGTCTCGATCCAGCCCGGCTCCTTCAAAGCGCGCCGGATCTGGTGCGCCGCCTGCTCGATGCTGTGGTCGAAGCCTGCATAGTTGGTGCCCCAAACCTGCTCGAGCAGCTCCTGACGCGCCACAACCTCACCTGGGCGCCCGGCGAGCAGCTGCAGCATCATGCGCGGACGCCGCTCGAGCTTCAGGGCTCGCTCGCCCAGCCATGCCTCGCCGCTGGCCATGTCGATCCGCAGCCGTCCGCTCGCGATGACGCGCGTCTCCGGAGCGCGGTCGCGCAGCGCCCCTCGCACACGTGCGAGCAGAACCTGCCGGTCGGTCCCCTTGACGATGTAATCGGTCGCGCCCCGCTCGATGCCGAGCACCTGGTCTCCCGCAGCGTGACGCGCGCCGGTGAGGATGATCACCGGAAACGCGATCCGATCAGCTCCCGATCGCAGCGAGTCGAGGACTTCGGGAGCCTGCATGTCGGGCATCTCATAGTCGAGCAGCATCAAGTCGGGCGACCTTGCGTGGACGCTCGCGAGGGCTTCGGTCCCGCTGACAGCGATCTCGACCATGTAGCCCGCGCGCCGCAGCAGCGCGGCGGTCACCTCCGCCGTGCGTGGCTCATCGTCGACGACAAGCAGCCTGGTCACCCCTCCCAAACCCCAACCGCAACCTATCAGGTTCAAGGTTTCTTGAGGAAACGCTGAACCAGCCGTGAGGTCGAGACGGCGGGTCGCGCCTAACCTCCGGACATGGGCCAGCTCCCTCAGCTCCAGCAAGCCAGGCGCCGCTTGGGACTGGCCCTAGACGGTCTCTGCCACGATCGGTGGGTCCTCGGCTACCTGCGCGCCGGCTGGCTCCAGCCGATCGCGGCATCAGAGGTTTCGCGGCGCTTTCTGCAAGGCCGCCCGCTGATGCCGCTGGCTCGCCGAGCCCTCTTCGAACAGCGACCCACGATCATGAACGCGCTGGTCGAGAACCCGCGCCCGTCGATGGGCTACGACTGGGAGATGGACTGGCCGGCGCTGCTGTACGCGCCGGTGGGCGAGGCGGGTCAGCGACCGATCGGTCTTCTGATCGTCGGGTGCCGGCGAGATCACTGGTACTCAGAAGACGACATCACGTACGCCATCAACCTCGGCGCCACGCTTGCGCCACTGGTGGCGGCGCTGCGCGGCCCGCTTGGTCGACTCAACGTGAGCGAGGGAGAGGTCGCCCAGCTGCTGAGCTACGGGCTCTCGGCGCAAGAGATCGCCCGCGCCATCCGGGTCGACGACCAATCCTCCCGCGAGCTGGTCGAAAGCGTCACCAGGAAGCTTCAGAGGGTCGATGCCGGCGAGCTCGCCCTTCCGCTGGAAGAGATGCGATCGCGACGCCGGTCGTTCCGGCTCTAGACGGAGGTGATGACGATGACCTGGACTTAGGCCGGGCCGAAAAGGAACACCGTTGTTCCACGGCCCTCGGTGCTGACTACCTCAAGGCGGCCGCCAATCCCGGCCGCTCTTTCGCGCATCCCGACCAGTCCGTAACCCCGGTTCTTGCCGTCGATGATGCCTCTACCCTCATCGGACACCTCGATGAGGAAGGGCCGTGCGGCAAATCCCATCTTGACCCGGCAGATCGATGAGCCCGAGTGCCGGCGCACGTTCGTCAAGGCCTCTCGCACGACCTGCGCAACCACCTCACGCTGATGTGCGGACAAGAGGTCCTCGGTCCCGTTGCTCGACAGCTCGACCCGAATGCCATAAAGGCGCGCGAGCTCGTCAGCCTGCTCGCGGAGATCGCCCACCAGCCCGTCGGGTGAGATCGGCGGCGGTCGCAGGTCGGTCAGCGCCTCACGGACGTGCTTGAGCAGGCGCTCCATAATCTCGAAGACGTTTTTCAGGGTTTGGTCAGGCTGACCTTTCCTGCCCTCGAGGTAAACCTTGAAGAGCGAGATGGCCCCCGCTAGATCGGTGGCGATCCCGTCGTGCAGCTCGCGCGCGATGCGGGCCCGCTCCCGGGCCACCGCGTCTTCGACCGCCTGGTGGGCGAATCCGTCTCCAGAGGTCCTGGGCTTCTCTCGAGCCTCGGTCATCAGGCCCTCGCTCGTCGCCTGGCGAGCGACTCCAGCAACGCAATCACGAGCGGATGGCGCAGCCACCGCAGGACGCGTTCGTACGGGCGCCACAGTCGCCTCGTCTCCTCGATCGCTGCCCGCAGGCGAGTCAGGTCGTCCTCGATCACGGCGCGCTGGGCCTCGATACCCTCCGACAGGGCGCGTGAGCGTTTGACGAGCGACGCCGCCCATACGACCGCCACCACGGCCTCGACCAAGATCGCCACCGCGCTGACCACCAGGAGCCAGACGCCGATTGTGGTGAGCACCGATTTACTCTTTCACGTCCTCGTCTTCGATGGCGGCTACCGGGGCGATCGCCACGATCTGGTCGTCCGAGGCGATGCGCATCACGATCACGCCCTGCGTCTGGCGGCCGATACGCGAGATCGCCCCCGCCTGCGTCCGAAGCACCATGCCGCTCGCACTGATGACGAGCACTTCCTCTTCGGGATCGCTCACGACACGCATCGCTGTGAGCTTTCCAACCCGATCCGTGACCTTGAGGGTGAACACTCCCTGGCCTGCCCGATGGTGCATCGGGTATTCGGATACCGGCGTCCGCTTGCCGTAGCCCCGCTGCGTGATGACGAGCAAGTCGCCGCCCGGCGTCGCCGTTGCCATGCCGGCCACCGCGTCTCCCTTGCCGAGCTTGATGCCGATCACACCCTGTGTGTCACGGCCCATCGCGCGGACCTCGGTTTCGCTGAAGCGGATCGCCTTGCCTAGCTCTGTCGCGATCAATATCTCGTCCGAGCCGCTGGTCGGTGTCACCCAGTCGAGCTCGTCGCCTTCCTGCAGGTTGATCGCGATCAAACCGTTGCGGCGCACGTTGGCATACTCGGCCAGAGCCGTCTTCTTTATGTATCCGTTCTTGGTGACCATCAGCATGTAGCGCGCCTCCGCCTCAGTTTCCGGGCGCACGAATACCGCGGTGATGCGCTCGTTCGAATCGATGTCGATCAGGTTGTTGACCGGCACGCCCTTGGCCTGCCGTTCGCGCTCCGGCACCTCATGCACGCGCAGCTGGAAGACGCGGCCGCTTTGCGTGAAGAAGAGCATCGAAGCGTGCGTATGCGTAGTCAGGAGGTGCAGCGCGTAGTCTTCCTCGCGCGTACCGCTCGGCGCGTCGCTCCCGGCGGTTGGCTTCGCTCCTTTGAGCCCGACGCCACCTCGTTTCTGAGCGCGGAACACGCGTAGCGGCTGGCGCTTGACATAGCCGCGGTGAGTCAGCGTGACCACGACCTCTTCTTTAGGAACGAGGTCCTCCGCCGAAAGCTCGCTCGCCTCCTGGTCGGTGATCTCCGTCCTGCGGTCGTCCCCGTACTTCTTGGCCAGGTCGTCCATCTCGTCCTTGATCAGCAACCGCACCTTCTGGTCGCTCGCCAGGATTGACTCGAGGTAGGCGATGGTCTTGATGACCTCCTCGTACTCGGCGTCGATCTTTCCACGCTCGAGCCGCGTGAGCCGGCTCAGTGTCAGGGCGAGAACCGCCTTGGCCTGCCGGTCGCTCAAGCCGAATTTGCTCTGCAGCTCGGTCGATGCGATGTCCGGGTCAGCTGCCGCGCGGATCGTCTTGATGACCTCGTCCAGGTGGTCGAGGCAGATCTTCAAGCCCTCGAGGATGTGTGCACGTTCCTGCGCGCGGTCGAGATCGAAGCGCGTGCGCCGCAGGATGACGTCGCGGCGATGCTGGATGAAGAGCTGCAGTGCCTGCTTGAGGCTCAGGATGAGCGGACGCCCGTCGACGATCGCCAGCATGATCACGCCGAACGTCGTCTGCAGGGTCGTGTGCTTGTAGAGGTTGTTCAGCACGGTGAACACTCGGGCATCGCGCTTGAGCTCGATGACGATGCGCATGCCGTCCCGGTCGGACTCGTCGCGCAGATCAGCGATGCCTTCGAGCTTGCGGTCCGCCACCAGCTCGGCGATCTTCGCCACCAGCGTCGCTTTGTTCACGGCGTACGGAAGCTCGTCGATGATGATTCGCTCGCGTCCGTTTGGCGCTTGCTCGAACGTGTGACGCGCCTGCACGATGATGCGGCCGTGGCCCGTGGCGTACGCGGCCTTGATGCCGGCTGTCCCCATGATCTTGCCGCCGGTCGGAAAGTCCGGGCCCTTGATGAATGACAGTAGGTCTTCGCCCGTCGCCTCGGGGTTTTCGATGAGGTGCTTGATGCCTGCCGTGATCTCTCGCAGGTTGTGCGGCGGGATGTTGGTCGTCATTCCGACGGCGATTCCGCTTGCGCCGTTGACCAGGAGGTTCGGTAACCTGCCGGGCAGCACGTCCGGCTGCTCCTCGGTGCCGTCGTAGTTCGGAACCATGTCGACGGTTTGCTTCTCGATGTCGTCCAGGAGCTCGCCGGTGATGGCAGACAGGCGGGCCTCCGTGTAGCGCATGGCGGCCGGTGGGTCGCCGTCGACGCTTCCGAAGTTGCCCTGGCCGTCAATCAGCGGATAGCGCAGCGAAAACGGTTGAGCCATGCGCACCAGCGCGTCGTAAACCGACTGATCGCCGTGCGGGTGGTACAGCTTCAGCACGTCGCCGACAAACGCTGCGCACTTGCGATATCTGCTGCCTGAAGTCGCGCCCGCGCGCTGCATCGCGTACAGGATTCGTCGCTGGACGGGCTTCAGCCCATCGCGCACGTCGGGCAGCGCCCGGCTGATGATGACGGACATCGCGTACTCCATGTAGGAGGTCTGCATCTCCTCCTGGAGGCTGCGGCCGACAACTGTTCCGATGTTGTTTTCGTCAGTCACTGGTTTGTCGAATCACTCCTCGTAGTTCTTCAAGACCACGACGGCGTTGTGGCCGCCGAAGCCGAAACCATTGGAAATCGCGATGCGCACGTCCTTCCTTCGCGCCTGGTTCGGCACGTAGTCGAGGTCGCAGGCCGGGTCTGGGTTTTCGTAGTTGATGGTCGGGTGGATGATGCCGCGGTTGATTGTTAGCAACGTCGCAATGGCCTCAACGGCGCCGGCGGCGCCGAGCAGGTGGCCGATCATCGACTTGGTGCTGCTGATCGCGACCTTATATGCGTGGTCGCCGAGCGCGATCTTCAGGGCCTTCGTTTCGCCTGCGTCGTTCAGCTGAGTCGATGTGCCGTGCGCGTTGACGTAGTCGATGTCTTTCGCTTCGATTCCGGCATCCTTCATAGCGAGCGTCACGGCCATAGCCGGTGCTTCCCCAGTCTCGTCGGGCGCGACCTGGTGATAGGCGTCGCATGTCGTCGCATAACCCAGCACCTCGCCGTAGATCCGCGCGCCGCGATTCTTGGCGTGCTCCTCCGACTCTAGAACCAGGATGCCGGCGCCCTCGCCGGGCACGAACCCGTCGCGGTCGCGGTCGAAGGGCCGGCTCGCCTTCTCCGGCGCATCGTTGCGCGTCGACAGCGCACGGATCGAGTTGAACGAAGAGATCCCGACCTCGCACAGCGATGCTTCCGAGCCTCCCGCCAGCATCACGTCCGCGTCGCCGTGCTGGATGATCCTGCTTGCGTCGCCCAGCGTGTGCGTAGACGCGGCGCATGCGGTGGTCACAGTGGTGTTCGGACCGCGTAGGTGAAACGCCATCGCCACCGATGCCGCCGCCATGTTCGGGATGATCATCGGCGCGTAGAGGGGGTTGAGCCGCCCTTTAGTCGCGTAGGAGATGGCGCCCTGGGTCATCTCGATGAAGCCGCCGATCCCGGTGCCCATGTCGACGCCGACTCGAAAGCTGTCCTCCTTGGCGAGGTCGAGCCCGGAGTCCGCGAGCGCCATCGTCGATGCGGCGACCGCCATCTGGGAGAAACGTGCCATCCGCTGCGCGGCCTTGCGGTCCATGAAATCCTGAGGGTCGAAGTTGGGCACCTCACAGGCGAACTTCGTGGTGAGCTTTTCGGTCGGATAGCCTTCGGCCATGCGACCGGTGCTGCGTCCTTCGATGAGCCCGTCCCAGTACTCCTCGAGGTTCTTCCCCAACGGGTTCACGGTTCCCATCCCGGTCACGACCACGCGCAATCTCTTTCCGTTATTGCGTCCGTCTGCGCCGTTGCTGGTCACTTCCCCACCTCCGCCCGAATCTTACCGACGAGCTGATTCTCCACCGCATCGCGCGTCACCCTGATGGCGTTCTTGATCGCCCGGGCGTCCGAACGACCGTGGGCGACCACCGCCACTCCGTCGATTCCCAGCAAAGGCGCGCCGCCAAACTCGCGCCAGTCGACCCGAGCGCGCAGCCGCCGGACGTCCGACCGGATGAGCATGCCGCCGAGCTTGCCACGCGTCGTTTTCGGTATCTCGTCGCGAAGGTTGCGGAAGAGAAACTCCGCGGTGGCCTCTGCCATCTTGATCGCGACGTTGCCGACGAATCCGTCCGCCACGATCACGTCGGCCTTGGCCCCGTAGATGTCCTTCGGCTCGACGTTTCCGATGAAGCCCTTGAGAGAAGCCTTGAGGCGCCGGCCGGTCTCCTTGACAAGCTCGTCGCCCTTGCCCTCCTCCTCTCCGTTGCTGAGCAACCCGACGCGCGGGTCTGCGCGCCCGAGCATCTCCCTGGCGTAGACCGCGCCCATGGCCGCGAACTGCACCATGTACTCGGGCTTCGAATCGACGTTGGCTCCCACGTCGAGGAAGTAGGCGAAGCCGTCCCGCGTCGGGACGATGGAGCCCAGGGCCGGCCGCTCGACGCCTTTGATGCGGCCCTGGATGAACAGCGCCGCGGCCATGATCGCGCCGGAGTTGCCCGCGGAGATCCAGCCGTCGGCGCGCCCTTCTTTACACATCCGCGCGCATACGGACATCGATGAGTCGAGCTTCGTTCGCACCGCCTGCGCGGGATGCTCGTCCATCGCGATCACCTGGGTGCAGGGCACGAGGTGGAGGCGCGGGTGAGAGTCGAGCAGCGGCTGGACGGACGACGGCAGGCCGACCAGCGAGATGTCGATTCCGTACTCGAGGGCGGCTTGCGCGGCACCCTGCACGACCTGGGCCGGGGCGAAGTCGCCGCCCATGGCGTCGACTGCTATTCGCATGAGAACGAAACCTAGATGTCGAGGTTGCGGACGCTCTTGGCGTGCGCCTGAATGTACTTCTTGCGAGGCTCCACGTCCGGTCCCATCAACTTCTCGAAGGTGTCGTTGACCGCGGCTGCGTCTTCCACTGTTACCTGGAGCAGCACGCGCGTCGCCGGGTTCATGGTCGTCTGCCACAGCTCCTCGGCGTTCATCTCACCGAGGCCCTTCATCCGCGCCGACTCTGCGTTCTTGCCCAGCTGGCGGAGGGCCTTGTCGCGGTCGCCTTCGGAATGGCACCAGACGATCTGCTTGCCCTTGAACACTTTGAACAGCGGCGGCTGCGCCATGTACAGGTAGCCCTTTTCGATCACCGCCGGGAAGTAGCGGAAGAAGAAGGTCAGCAGGAGCGTGCGGATGTGGCTGCCGTCCACGTCGGCGTCAGTCATCGTGATCACGCGGTGGTAGCGCATCTTCTCGACGTTGAAGTTGTCGCCTACGCCCGCGCCCATCGCGGTGATCAGGTTGCGAATCTCATCTGAGGTGAGCACCTTGTCGAGGCGCGCCTTCTCGACGTTGAGGATCTTGCCTCGCAGCGGCAGGATGGCCTGCGTCCGGCGGTCTCGGCCGCCCTTGGCGGTTCCGCCGGCGGAGTCGCCCTCCACGATGTAGAGCTCGCAGAGCGCCGGGTCGCGCTCGGAGCAGTCGGAGAGCTTGCCGGGCAACGTGCTGGACTCGAGCAGGCTCTTGCGCTGCACCAGGTCACGCGCTTTGCGCGCGGCCTCTCGGGCGCGCGCCGCCGTCAGCGATTTCTCTACGATGCGGCGACCCTCCGAAGGGTTCTCTTCGAGGTACTGCGTGAGACCCTCGGTGAGGGCGATCGAAACGTGGCCCTGGACCTCGGCATTGCCGAGCTTGCCTTTGGTCTGGCCCTCGAACTGCGGCTCGAGGACTTTGACGCTGATCACCGCGGTCAGTCCTTCTCGCACGTCCTCGCCCGTGAGGTTGGGATCTTGCTCCTTGAGGATGCCCGCCTTGCGTGCGTACCGGTTCAGAACGTTGGTCAGCGCGGAACGAAAGCCCGTCAGGTGGCTTCCACCTTCGATCGTGTGGATGGTGTTCGCGAACGCGATCACGTTTTCAATGAACGTGTCGTTGTACTGCAACGCGATCTCCACCTGCGTGCCTTCGACCTCGCGATCGACGTAGAACGGAACGTGGTTGACGACCGCCTTGTCTCGGTTCAGGGCGCGCACGAACGAGACGATTCCGCCCTCGAAATAGAAGGTGGTCGTGAAGCCGAGCGCCTCGTCCGCAAGCGCGATCTCGAGGCGCTTGTTGAGGTACGCCATCTCGCGCAGCCTGTGCTCGATGACCTCGCGGTCGAACTTGGTGTCGGGGAAGATCTGAGGGTCGGGCCAGAAGCGCACGATCGTGCCGGTGCGGTCGGTCTTGCCCACGGGCTTGACCGAGCCCTTCGGCACGCCCCTCTCGTATTCCTGGTGATAGACCTTGCTCCCGCGGTGCACCCACACCTGGAGGCGCTCGCTCAGGAAGTTGACGGCCGACACGCCGACGCCGTGCAGCCCGGAGGACACCTTGTATCCGCCGCCGCCGAACTTGCCGCCGGCGTTGAGGCGGGTCATGACGAGCTCGAGGGCGGAGAGACCCTCTTTCTTGTGGATGTCGACTGGGATGCCCCGGCCGTTGTCGTCGACCTGGACGCTGCCGTCCGCGTAGAGGGTGACGACGATCCTCGTCGCATACCCCGCCAGCGCCTCGTCCACAGCGTTGTCGACCACCTCGTAGACCAGGTGGTGGAGGCCGGTCGAGGACGTCGAGCCGATGTACATGCTCGGACGCCGCCGTACGTGCTCCCGGCCCTCCAGGACCTGGATCTGCTCGGCGGTATAAGCGACGTCCGCGCCTAGGGGTTTGGGCCTGCGGCTCTCAGCGCGCGACCGCGCGTCAGGCTGCTCCGGCACGGGGTTTTTGGCCGCCATCACCGGTAAGTTGGCCCTCCCAGCGTGGACAACTCGTGGGGATCAACTGGGCAGAGGTTCAGGCGTTAAATTTTACCGGATTTCGAGTTTGAAAATGGCCTCCGGAGGGGTCTTAACAGGGGTTATTTGCCGGCTGGTTTCTCGGCCGGTTTCCAGCGCAGGACGGGATCGTCGCTCTGGCCCTGCAGGTAGGAGTTGATCTTGCGCGCCGCAGCCACCTCGTCGAGGCGTCCGACGGGCATTTTTTGAGGCGCATCGTGGAGCGTCTGGGGGTTGGATCTGGCTTCCGCCACGATTTCCTTGATGGCCGCTGCGAAGGCGTCCAGGGTCGCCCTGCTCTCGGTCTCAGTGGGTTCGACCATGATCGCCTCGGGCACGACCAGCGGGAAGTAGACCGTCGGCGCGTAGAAATCGCGATCGAGCAGAGCCTTGGCGATGTCGAGAGCCCGAATACCCTCAGGCGCGAGATTGTGGGCGCTGGCCACGAACTCGTGCATGCACGGCCCGTCGTGGGGCATCTCGAGGTCGTCCTCGACCTGCTTGCGCAGGTAGTTGGCCCCAAGGACGGCGTCGTGGGAGGCCTGCGTGAGTCCGTCGCCACCCATGGCGAGGATGTACGAGTACGCACGGACCAGCATTCCGAAGTTGCCGTAGAAACTGCGCACTCGCCCGATCGACTTCGGACGCTTGAAATCCAGCTTCAGGTGGCCGTTGGTGCGCTCGACGGTCGGCGTGGGCAGGAACGGGACCAGGTCGGCTTTCACGCCAACCGGGCCCGCGCCGGGGCCTCCACCTCCGTGCGGGGTGGTGAATGTCTTGTGCAGGTTCATGTGCACGGCGTCGAACCCCATGTCGCCTGGCCGGCAGATGCCCATGAAGGCGTTCAGGTTGGCTCCGTCGTAGTAGAGCATGGCCCCTGTAGCGTGCACCATCTCCGCTATATCCAGTATCTCGCGTTCGAACAACCCCAAGGTATTGGGGTTTGTCAACATCAGCGCAGCGACTTGTGGCGACAGCTTTGACTCCAGGTCGGCCAGGCTGATACGTCCGTCGGGACCCGATTTCACCTCGACCACATGGAAACCGCTCAGCGCGGCGCTCGCGGGGTTGGTGCCGTGCGCCGAGTCGGGCACGAGGACCTCGGTGCGGGCGTCTCCGCGAGAGTGGTGGTAAGCCTTGATCATGCGCAGCGCGGTCCACTCGCCATGCGCGCCTGCGGCCGGCTGAAGCGTCACCCTTTCCACCCCGACCACTGCGCAGAGGGCCTGCTCCAGGCGCCACATCAGCTCGAGGGCGCCCTGGACGCTGTCCTCGTCCTGGTAGGGATGGAGGCCGGCAAACCCCGGCAGCGAGGCCGCGGCCTCGTTCACGACCGGGTTGTATTTCATCGTGCAGCTGCCCAGGGGATAGAACTGCTCGCTGATCGAGTAGTTCATCGAGGCCAGGCGGCTGTAATGACGCATGATCTCTGGCTCGCTGAGTCGCGGAAGCTCGGGAGGGCTCGTGCGCAGCTGATCTGGCGCCAGGATCTGCGAAGGTTCTGGTGCGGTCACGCCGGCGCCGGGCAGACGTGGGCCGCCGGCGCTGCGCCGGCTCTTTTCGAAGCTGAGGGGCTCGGTCATGACTCCAGCGCAGCTACCAGCTCGTCGAGAGCTTGCGGGTCGTTGACCTCCGTGCAGGTGAACGTGACGACTCCATTTAGCTCGCGGAACCACCGGCGGACGTCGAGCGGTCCGAGGATCCCCCTGCGCGCGAGCTTGCGGATCACTGCGGGCCCTTTCGCTACGCGCATCGGGAACTCGTTTAGAAACTGGCGATCGGGAAACGCGAGCTCCCAGCCCGGTAGCCCTCCGAGCCGCTCGGCCAGCGCATGCGCCCGCTTGAAACCGACCTCGGCCACCTGGCGCATCCCATCCGGTCCCATGTAGGTCATGTAGACGCTCGCCGCGAGCGCGCACAGAGAGTGGTTGGTGCAGATGTTGGAGGTCGCCTTCTCTCGCCGGATGTGCTGCTCGCGCGCAGCAAGGGCCAGGTTGAAGCCGCGCCGGCCCTGCTTGTCGTAAGCCGTTCCGACCAGGCGGCCGGGGAGGCGCCGCACCAACTCTTTGCGGCAGGAGATGAATCCGACATGCGGCCCGCCGTAGCTTGGGCTCAACCCCAGCTGCTGCCCCTCGCCGACCGCGATGTCCGCACCATATTGCCCGGGTGGCGCGAGGACCGCGAGGCTGATCGGATCGACACAGGCGATGGCCAGGGCGCCGGCCGCGTGGGCGCTCTCCGAAAGCGTCTTCGCGTCAACCAGGAGACCGAGGAAGTCCGGCTGCTGAAAGATGACGGCGGCTGTCTTCGGCCCGGGCTCGGTGCCCTTGCGGACCTTGATCCCGCGCCCGTCGCTGAAGGCGCGAAGCACCTCCACGTATTCAGGGTGCAAGTAGCCCGAGACGACGATCTCGTCGCGGCCCGTGTGGACGTGGGCCATCATCGCGGCCTCCGCGACAGCCGTGGCGCCGTCGTAGAGCGAAGCATTCGCGACGTCAAGGGCCGTCAGCTCCGCGATGAGCGTCTGGAACTCGAAGATGGCCTGGAGAGTGCCCTGGCTTGCCTCCGGCTGGTAGGGCGTGTACGCCGTATAGAACTCGGGCTTGGACGTGACCGCTGCGACCGCTGCCGGGATGAAACGCCGATATACGCCCCCGCCTCGAAATGTCAGGCGGTCGGGGAAGACTCGGTTTCCGGCCGCCAGCGAAGAGATCTGAGCCATCGTCTCGTGCTCGGAAAGGCCCGCTGGAAGGTCGAGTGCTTTGATCCGGAGCGCGCTCGGAATGTCGACCAGCAGGTCTTCCATGGAGCGGACTCCGATCGCCGCGAGCATCGATTCGCGGTCTTCATCGGAATGGACCAGGTAGGGCACCTAGCCGGCCGACGCCTCCGTCACCGCCTTGTAGCCGGCCTCGTCAAGGAGGTCCGCCGGCAGGTCTCCGGCAAGCTCCACCTTCATGATCCACCCGTCGCCGTAGGGATCCGAGTTGATGAGCTCTGGCTTTGCGGCGAGCATGTCGTTGACTTCTGTCACGCGTCCCGCGACTGGCGAGTAGAGGTCGCTGGCCGCCTTGACCGATTCGACCACCCCGAAGCTCTCGCGCGCCGCTAGCTTCCGGCCCGGGCTTGGCAATTCCAGGAAGACCACGTCGCCCAGCTGCGACTGGGCAAAGTCGGTGATCCCCATGGTCACGCTCTTGCCGTCGACTGTGACCCACTCGTGCGTCTTGGTGTAGTGGCGCTGATTCGACACTCTTTTATCCTCGCTGATTGCGGCGGCCGGTCAGGACTTGGCCGGAGCGACTGCGGATCGCGCTGAACCCCGATAAAAGGGAAGCTTTACAACCTCGGCCGGCGCTTCTCGGCCGCGGACCTCGATCGTCACCTTCCCTCCGACTCGCAATGATGGGCCTTCCACCAACGCGAGCGCGATCGGATGACCGAGGAAGAACGAGTGCGTGCCGCTGGTGACGACCCCGGCGCGGCGGCCGTCGCGGCTGACCGCTGCGCCGTGCCGCGGAATGTCTCCAGGCCGGGTCTGAAGACCGACGAGGCTCCGGCGCGGCCCGTTCACCTTGACCTTCGCCAGCGCATCACGACCGATGAAGTCACCTTTCGCGAGCTTGACCGTCCAGCCAAGCCCGGCTTCGTACGGGTTGACCGTTTCATCCATGTCGTTTCCATAAAGGCGCAGCGCGGCCTCGAGCCGTGTCGCGTCGCGCGCGCCGAGACCTGCCGGCAGCACGCCTTCGCTCTTGCCCTCTGCGAGGATCGCGTCCCACACCTCGCCTACGCGACCAGACTCTATGAACAGCTCGAATCCGTCCTCGCCGGTATAGCCGGTCCGTGAGATGAGCGCCGGCACGCCCGCAACTTTGCCCGGGCGAAACGCGAAATACGAAATGTCATCTGTCGGCGACGACTCGCTCGGCATGAGTGCGTGAGCCCGCGGACCCTGAAAGGCGACCAGGCTCATGTCCTCCGTGTGATCGTCCATCGACACGCCGGCCGGGATGTGCTTTCGCATCCATGCGATGTCCTTCTCGCGGTTGGCCGCGTTGACCACGACGAGAAAACGATCCGCGGCCTCGCGATAGACGACGAGGTCATCGATGGTGCCGCCGTCCTCCTGGCACATCAGCGTGTAGACCGCGTGACCCGGAGCGACGGGAGACAGGTCGTTGGTGAACAGACCTTGCAGGTAGGCCTCAGAGCCGGCACCTTCGACGACCAGCCGTCCCATGTGCGAGATGTCGAAGAGGCCCGCGGCCTTGCGCACGGCAAAGTGCTCATCGCGAATCGAGGTGTACTGCTGAGGCAGCTCCCAGCCGCCGAAGTCGACCATGCGGCCACCCAGGGCTACGTGCCGGCTGTAGAGGGGTGTGCGATGAGGCAGTGGCGGGTTAGCTGCCAAATTCCACGGGCTCGTCGTCATCGAAGTCGATCGCTGCCGGATCGATGAACTCGAGCAGCTCTTCGTCGTGGCGACGGCGCGCGTCAGCGACCACACGAGCTACGTAACCCGTCCGCTCTACGGTCCACTCAAGCTTTTCAGCCAGCTCGTTTTCGGTGGGCTCGCGATTCAGCTCCCGGCGCAGGACCAGCTCGGTGTGCTCGTAGTCCGTCGCCGCCGTGACCAGAAGTTCGGCATCCCGGACGGCGGCCGCCTCGGTTGCTATAGCCTCGTCCATCTGAGCTCCGATTTGCCCTTCAGCAAACGAAGCGAAGTCGTTCTCACCGCTGCCCGCAAAGGAGCGGACGGCCTCGACAAGTCCGATCGAGCCCTCCTGCACCAGGTCGGGCGTCGACACGCCCTGCTGCTCGCGCTCAGCGGCGAGCCGGATCACGAGGCCAAGATTGGTGGCCACGAGGCGCTCCTGGCTTGCCTTGTCACCGAGTGTGGCTAGCTCGAGAAGCCGCCTCTGCTCACCCTCGCTGAGAGGTCGCGTCGCGTCCACCTGGCGCATGAGGTCGCGCATGGTTTCGGCGTCGCTGTCGACCAGCCTGGGCCTCGGCGCGTGCTCCTCTGAGTTGCGGTTTACCCCCACGCACCCAATTTTACGACGAGCCCAATCCGTTCCCAAGCCTTGCCTTGGCCGGCCAATGTTCCACGTTTTACATGGCGCGCGGCGATGAGGCTTGCCATACTCGATGGGATGCGCAAGCGCTCAGCGCTTACGTTCGGATTCGTGCTCTTCGCCCTGGCCCTGCTGCTGCCTGTCCACGCGGCGGCGGCCACTCCCCATGTCGAGCGTGCCGACCTGGTCGGCGACATCAACACGATCATGGCTGCGTACATGGAAAACGCGGTCAGTCGGGCCGAAGCGGACCACGCGGACGCTCTGCTCGTTGTGATCAACACGCCGGGCGGGATCTCCACCTCCATGGACGACATCGTCACCGCCCTGCTCAACTCCAAGGTGCCTGTGATCGCCTACGTCTATCCAGGCGGCGCTCGGGCGGCATCGGCCGGCCTCTTCGTCGCGCAAGCGGCCGACATCCTGGCCATGGCGCCAGGGACCAACATCGGCTCGGCTCACCCTATCGATGCATCCGGGGCCAACCTCACTGGCGATCTTGGGACCAAGGTCCTGAATGATGCGGTGACCCGCGTTCGCAACCTCGCAACGATCCACGGCCGCAACGCCGACTGGGCCGAGCAAGCCGTGCGCAACAGCCTCAACATCAACGCCGAGGACGCTGTCCGCCTCCACGTCGCAGACCTTGAGATAGCTGATCCCGACGCGCTCATGAAAGAGATCGACGGGCGAACGGTATCGAGGCCGAGCGGGACTCTCGTGCTGCACACCGCCGGCGCTCGCATCGACGACATGCCGATGCCGGCCTGGCAGGTTTTCCTCAACGCTTTGATCGACCCGACCATCGCGGCCTTGCTGATCATCGTCGCGGGCTACGGGATCATCACCGAGCTTTCAAATCCGGGCGCGATTCTTCCGGGAGTTGTCGGCGGTCTGGCAGCAATACTCGCGATCGTCTCGCTCGCCAACCTACCGGTGAACATCGCGGCCGCCTTGTTGATGCTGCTCGCTCTTATCCTGTTCATCGCCGACCTGAAGGCAAATACGCACG
>Ga0209648_10001186_pt1 | contig 20731 bp, 18 predicted proteins | sample GraSoi2013_115cm_FD_185830 | JGI IMG/M metagenome (GOLD analysis project Ga0209648, IMG submission 185830) | Grasslands soil microbial communities from the Angelo Coastal Reserve, California, USA - Sample 9_17_2013_115cm (SPAdes) (version 2) | ecosystem: Environmental > Terrestrial > Soil >... | reverse complement strand
TATAGATTATAGCGAGGTTGAATTGCGCTTCGGCGTAAGTCGAATCCAATTCCACGGCCTTACGCAGCTCATCTTCGGCCGCATCCAACCAGCCACGTTTTCGCATCAATACACCGAGATACATGTGCGCACGCGCATTGCTGGAGTCGAGATAGACTGCTTGACTGAGGGCCGCCAGCGCAGCTTCCGGTTCATCCTTGTTGTAGCTGACAATCCCGAGCGTTAACCAGGTTTGAGCAACCTCAGGATCGAGGTGGATCGCCTTACGGAGGCTCTTCTCGGCTTCGTCCAGTTTGCCGAGGCGATATTCTACTGAGCCGAGATTGATCCAGCCCATCGGATGATTCGGAACCATCTCAGTTACCTTCTGAAAGGTCTTCTCCGCTTCATCAAACTTATTGTCCCGAAATTGGGCGAGTCCCTGTTCGATGGCGTCACGTGCTTCCGGCGTGAGCATCGGTAGCGCGTTGGTGTCCTCGGCTTCAAGCGAACATGGCGGCAGAAGCAAATCAAACGCGACCGACAAGGCGAGAACCACGCAGAAACTGTTTACCACGTGCATGGGAACGATTCGGGTTCGGTTGAAAGAGTTTGCATAACAACTTGCAACAATCCTTTGCCCTTCCTCGGCATCTTATCCAACTAACCACGGCCGAGCTGTTGCGCTCGCTCGGAAGCGGCGCGAACCGCGGACATTACGGCAAAACGGAACCCCCTGGCCTCAAGTGTCTCCAATGCCGCCATCGTCGTACCCCCTGGGCTTGCCACCATTTCTCGGAGCTCCGCAGGATGCAAGTTCGTTTGCCGGATCATTTGGGCCGATCCACAAACCGTCTGGACGGCGAGATCCAAAGCTACCTCTCTCGGTAGGCCCATCATCACTCCGCCGTCTGCCAATGCCTCCACAAAAGTAAAGACATAGGCTGGCCCGCTTCCACTTAGACCAGTCACTGCATCCAGCGCTCCCTCGCGCACTTTATAAACTATGCCGACTGACGAGAAGATCTTTTCGGCGACGAGTGCGTCTTGGGGAGTAGCATGATCGCCGATCGCATAGGCGGTGGCTCCCTGGCCAATGAGCGATGGGGTATTTGGCATGGCACGGATCAGCCGGGTTCGATGACCAGCCGCGTCTTGCAGATGGTCGAGATCGATTCCTGCGGCCACTGAAATTAAGAGTTTGCCGTCGAGCGCCGGTCGCACCTCCCGCAGAAGTTGCAGGGAATCGGCTGGTTTGGTGCCCAGGACGATGACGTCCGACCGCTCGACCACGACCTGCGAAGTTGGTGCGAGCTGAATACCTAACTTGATGATCTCTTGTTGCACTGTCTCGGGATGGCGATTGATCACCAAGATTTCCTCTGGTTTACAAGAGCCTGCTTTCAACATGCCCTCAACCAGGGCCGATGCCATCTTCCCAAAGCCTAAGAATCCGAATATCATGTGGGTGCTCGAACTCAACTAATCGGTGCGTAGACGAGATGCAAGCCGCGGGATCAGGAGGACGCGCGTCCCCGCGCGCCGCAAACCGATTCGCGGGGATCCGACTTCGCCCATGCAGGGAGGTCGAGAGGATGGACGGAAGGCCATTTCGGACGGGCAGCGGTCCCTCCCGCCTAGGTATGCTTCGCGACTCTTACTTCGAAGAAATCCTGCTCGTGCTCCGGGCTAAAATAGACTACGAATCTAAAGTAGGTACCGCGTTGCGGCGATCTCTGGAAAAATTGAAACCTTTCGCGGGCTCAAAGTGTTCTCCTCGCGTACTTCACCTCCAGAACCGGCGCAATAATGGGCTATCTGCGAAATGAAAGCATTGGAAGAGACGACGCAAATGCATAAGCAGGTTTCAGCACCCCCGAAAGCCGTCGCTCGTCCCAAGCGGCGTAAGTGGAAGCGCTGGGTTTTTCTCGCCATAGTCGCCCTGGCGATTGCGTGGTTCGCCATCCAGTCCGTACAGGGTCCTGCTCCGATTTCAATTACGACCGATAGAGCCGCAGTGAGAAACATTACGCAAACGGTATCGGCCACCGGCAAAATCCGGCCGGAATCTGAGGTCAAGATTTCGCCAGAGGTTGCCGGTGAGATCATTGAGTTGCCGGTCGTTGACGGACAGGCCATCAAGCGAGGCAACGTTTTGGTAAAAATAAAGCCAGATAACTACATTGCTAACGTCCAACAAGCGGAAGCGTCACTCAGCGCAGCCGAAGCCGATTGCCTGCAACGAAAATCGCAGATGTTGAATGATGAACTCGATCTGCGGCGTGCTCAGGATATTTACCAAAAGAAACTGCTGTCAGAAACTGATTTCAAGGCGGCGCAAACTAAGAGCGAGGTCTCGGCGGCTTCTTACCAATCGGCTGTTCATCGAGTCGATCAGGCTCGGTTTGTTCTCGATCAGGCCAAAGTACTTTTAGCTAAATGCGAGATCTATTCACCGATTGATGGGACGGTCAGCGTTTTAAACAGCGAGCTAGGTGAGCGCGTAGTGGCAACCGGAGATTTCGCGGGTACTGAGGTGATGCGAGTAGCAAACCTGGACGCACTCGAGGCACGGGTAGACGTGAACGAAAACGATGTAGTTAACGTCAAGGTTGGTGATCCGGTCCGGATTCGAATTGATGCCTATCCTGGGCACGAATTTCATGGTGAGGTAAAACGGATCGCCAGTACGGCCACCGTGCAGAACCAGGGGACGCAGCAGGAGGTCACAAACTTTGAAGTGCGTGTTCAAACCTTGCATCCGGATCGAAAGATTCGACCGGGTATGAGTGCGAGTGTTGAGATCGAGACCCAGACCGTGCACAACGTCGTCTCAGTCCCGATCCAATCAGTGACGGTTCGGAGCAAAGACAATGGGAAGACTGCGGAACAATTGAAGAATGATCGGCTGAAGGATCAAGGTGGAGTTTCGACGGTCGATGCAGAACGTCTGAACAAGAAACGGTTGGGGAGAGTCGTGTTTGTCAAAGAGGGAGACAAGGTCAAAATGGTTCCGGTTGAATCGGGAATCGCAGACGACAATTACATTGAGATCCAATCGGGAATTAAACCTGGCGATGAAGTGATCTCAGGATCGTACACTGCCATTAGCCGCGATCTGAAAGACGGCTCCAAGGTCAAGATCGAACCGCCCAAGGACGTTAAGTAGTCTAGATTATAGGAATCTGGCATGCGCCTGCAAAATCATCGCGATCTTGCCCTCGTCCGGGAGGAAGGCAGCTGTGCACCTGCCCGGAGGAAGAGTTGATGCGGCCGAAAGGTAAGGCGGTTATCGAGATCGCCGCCATCACTAAGGAGTATCGGATGGGTCACATGCTGATTCAGGCACTGCGAGGTGTCGATCTGGTGATCCATCGCAATGAGTATTTGGCGATCATGGGTCCGTCCGGTAGCGGCAAATCGACCTTAATGAACATGATCGGTTGTCTCGATACTCCGACTTCCGGCCAATACCATTTCAACGGGAAAGATGTCGCCGCGATGGAAGATGATGAATTGGCCGAGATTCGAAATCGCGAGATTGGTTTCGTCTTTCAGACTTTCAATCTGCTGCCGCGCTCGACAAGTTTGCAGAATGTGGAACTCCCGCTCATTTACGCAGGTATTAGCTCGGAAGAGCGACTCCGGCGGGCCGCAAAGGCGCTTGAGTCGGTTGGCCTGGGTGATCGCATGGATCACAAACCAAGCGAACTATCCGGCGGACAGAGGCAGCGAGTTGCGATTGCCCGCGCCCTTGTGAACAATCCCTCAATTATCTTGGCTGATGAACCGACCGGGAACTTGGACTCACGAACCGGGGAAGAGATTATGGCGCTTTTCGAAATATTGTATGAAGCCGGCAACACGATCGTTGTTGTCACACATGAAGAGGAGATTGCTGACCATACTCGTCGCATCGTTCGTTTGCGCGACGGGCTAATCGAAATCGATTTAGATACCGTTTAGATATCACAGAAGGGAAATAGCCGCAAAAGAACGCAAAGATCACAAAGAATCTGTACAAGCTGCGAACATCGTTCTCTCGAAGGGCATCAACTCAAAGCTCACTAGCAAATTTGGGAGTTCCGACTTGGGAACCGCGGAAGATTTGTCGGGCGACTTCCTTCCTCTTTGTGATCTTGGTGTTCTTTTGCGGCTATTTCTCTTGGCAAATCTGTGGAAGGTTTTATGCGGCGGATCTGGTTTGAGTTTGCGGAAAGCTTCCGAATTGCTGGGCAACAACTGGCAGCAAACCGGACTCGCTCTTTTTTGACTACGCTCGGCGTGATCATTGGCATCATCGCGGTAACGCTGATGGGCACAGCTATACGCGGCATCGACACTGGTTTTGACAAGAGTATGGCGATGCTGGGAGACGACGTTCTCTATGTTGAGCAATGGCCCTGGACGCCAGGAGAAAATGATTTCTGGATCTATCGGAATCGGCCCGACATCAAATTAGCGATGACCGATGAGCTGAATCGACTGATTGAAGCCACGCCCAATTCGTTGCTTGGAAAAGCGATCGCGGCGCCAAGTACGCTGGAGGCAGTCACATTTGGCAAACGCCAGGTTAGCGATGTCTATGTCATGGGTACCACGAGCGACTATTCGACGATTGGTAACACTGATTGCAAGGCGGGCCGTTTCCTCAACGAGTGGGAAAGCCGCGGGGGACGCAATGTCTGTGTGATCGGACTGGATATCGCGAACTCGCTTTTTCCCGGACAAGATCCGTTAGATAAGATGGTGCGTGTCGGTAACCAAGAATTTCGAGTGATCGGGGTGTTCGAACGCCAAGGTTCTTTCCTGGGACTATTCAGTTTTGACACTCAGGTTGTAATCCCGCTTACTGCCTATGCCAAATATTTCAAAGCCAATGCGGAACACGCGTCGATCCGGGTAAAGGTCAAAGATCGTACCAGATTGGCCGAGGCTCGTGAAGAATTGCGGGGTTCCTTTCGACGAGTCCGCTCCCTATTGCCGGAACAAGCGGACAACTTTGAGATTAACGAGCAACAGGCGTTCAGATCAGTACTGGGTCCAGTCAAAGCGGGTCTCGCAATTGCCGGGCTATTTATTACTGGATTAGCGCTTTTTGTTGGCGCGATCGGAATCATGAACATTACGTTTGTTAGCGTTAAAGAGCGGACACGAGAAATCGGAACACGCAAAGCGTTGGGTGCGCGCCGTCGCACGATCTTGCTACAGTTTCTGATTGAAGCAGTTTCGATTTGTCTGGTCGGCGGGGTAATCGGGTTGGGACTGGCCGTCTCGCTATTTGTGATTGTGGCGAAAGCATTTCCCTCGTTTCCGATAGCGTTCGCGCCTGAACTGGTGGTAGTCGCGCTGATTGTTTCGGTATTGACTGGGGTGCTGTCCGGCTTTGCCCCGGCCTGGCAAGCGTCACGCCTGAGCCCAGTTGAAGCGCTGCGGTATGAGTGACGGCCAGTAATCAGTAACCAGTAGTCAGTAATCGGTAAATCGGAGCAACAAGATGGAAAATTTCATTTACGCGCGCAGATTCGGGGACCTGCTTGTTTACAAGCAAGCATTCATTGTTTCTCGCAGACTTTTCTCCTTATCTAAGGGCTTCCCGGAAGAGCAAAAATACGCGCTCACGAGTCGGATCCGAAGGGCGTCACGATCCATTGGTGCCAACATTACGTAGGCTTGATCATTCGCTGTTGCTGTTATGCTGATATTCGAAATCGTGGGAATGGCTTGGCGCGCGTTGGGAACGAACAAACTGCGATCGGCTCTGACGACGTCAGGTATCACCATCGGCATCTTCTCTGTTATTAGTGTGATGACCACTATTTCCGCACTGCAAAGTTCGATTGAAACCGGCCTGACCTTTCTCGGCTCTAACATCTTTCAGTTTTCGAAGTGGCCAGCTGGAAGTTTCAATACCTTTGGCGACGACCGGTTCAAAAATCGGCGGAACATTGATTACCCAACTTACCTGGAGTTCGCCCGGCTGATGAAGGATACGGTAGATCTCACCGTGCCAAAGGTTTTCGATCAGGGCGTTCAAGCGGTTTACGAAAATAAGAAGACGAATCCGAACCTGACCCTGGCCGGAACTAACCAGGGGTTTATCACCTCAAACGACTTTAAGATCGCTAACGGCCGCAATCTCGCGGCGGACGATGTAGAATTTTCTCGTAGCGTTTGCGTGATCGGTGACGAGGTAGTGAAACGGCTGTTTGTGGAAGGTGGCGGCATTGGCCGAACCATTCGTCTCGATAACCGAACCTATGAGGTGATCGGAACTTTTGCGCCCAAGGGCGGTTCCTTTGGTGGGAGCGACGACGACATGGTGATCATTCCGATCACCAAGTTTTTTGAAAACTACGGTTCGCATAATCGTTCAATCAACATTGCGGTGCAGTCGCGAAACCAACTCGTCTATGAACGAACGATGGGATTTGCGACGGGAGCGTTTCGGAGGGCCAGAGGGCTTAGTCCCGAAGATTCCAATGATTTTGAGACCTACGGCAACGATTCTTTGGCTGCCGCATTCCGGAATATCGCAGGAGTAGTGCGGGTGGGCGCCTTTGTGATCAGCACGATCGCATTGGTCGCTGCCGGAATCGGCATCATGAATATCATGTTGGTTAGTGTGACCGAGCGGACCAAAGAGATCGGTATCCGCAAATCGCTGGGGGCGCGTCAACGCGACATTCGTTGGCAGTTTCTGTTGGAGGCGCTTTTTCTTTCGCTCCTTGGCGCAATCGCCGGAATCATTTTTGGTGTTCTGGCTGGCGACGCGTTGGCGGTGGTCTTGCAAGCTAAGGTCGTCGTCCCATGGGACTGGGCTTTAGCCGGAGTGCTGGTTTGCTCCGCGATCGGGATTGTGTTCGGTCTCTATCCTGCGCACAAGGCGGCATTGCTCGATCCGATCGAAGCGCTGAGATTTGAGTGATGTAGCCTGGTGCTCCAGCCTCAGGAACCTAGTCATCCTGATTGCAGGCAGTCCTTCCTTGGGAGCTTTTGCTTTCGAAAACTCAGATGCGGCAAGCGAATCACCGCAGCTTGTTTTAAGGTGTCGGGCGTGTTTTTACTACCACAGCCCGAGTCGGAAGGGTGTCGTCCAATGTGAAAGATTTGGGCGGCGGCGATTTGCAGGATGAAGTCTACGGCGCGAAGCTCCTGGCTTTGGCGTGTGGCGCATTTCTCTCTGCAAAATAACCTTTACTTGTGAACAGGTATGCAAATTGAGTTGAACTACGGTCGGGATAAGCTTCGGGTCGAGCTACCGGACGATCTGCAGATAACAGTGCTGCGTAAGCCGACAATGCCGGTGCTCCCTGATCCGCAGGGTGCTGTGCTGAAGGCTCTGGCCAACCCGGTCAAGACAGCTCCGCTGATCGAGCTTGCGCGCACGGCTCGCAGTGCGGTGATCGCAATCTGCGATATCACACGGCCCGTACCGAACGCACTGTTCCTACGTCCACTGATTGAAAGGCTCATGGAAGGTGGAATCACTGCTCGAAACATTCTGGTTCTGGTGGCAACCGGCTTGCACAGGCCCAATCTGGACGCCGAGCTCGAAACATTAATCGGTGACCCATGGGTTCTGCAAATGGTCCGAGTCGAGAACCATTACGCGCGTAATGATGAGGACCATGTTCTAGTAGGTACGACCAAGACCCGCGGCACAGTAGTGCGTCTCGATAGGCGTTTCGTTGAGGCGGAGCTCAAGATTGTAACTGGTTTAGTAGAGCCGCACTTTATGGCCGGGTACTCGGGCGGCCGTAAAGTAATTGCGCCTGGACTCGCTCACGCTGAGACGATCACCACATTTCACAGCGCCCGGTTTATGGCTGACCCCAAGGCCGCGAACTGCAATTTTGATGGCAACCCATTGAATGAAGAGCAGCTCGAGATTGTTCGCATGTTAGGCGGCGCGCTCGCAGTGAACGTTGTTATTGACGAGGAACGCCGACCTTCTTTCGTCAATTTCGGAGAGATCGTGGCCAGCCACTTGGCGGCTGTCGAATTCACGCGTAGCTACGCGGAAATTCCGGTTCCGCGCCGATTCTATACGGTTGTAACCAGTGCAGCCGGTTATCCGCTCGACGCAACCTACTACCAGACAGTGAAAGGGATGGTCGCGCCGATCGACATCTTGGCGCCTGGGGGGCGCCTGATTATCGCGTCAGAGTGCGCGGAGGGCCTTGGCTCTCAAGATTTCGTTGAAGCGCAGCGGCAACTGATCGAACGCGGTGCGGACAAATTCCTTCAGGATATCCTGCTCAAGTCTCATGCAGCTATCGATGAATGGCAGACTCAGATGCAACTTAGGGCTATGGCGAAAGGAACGATTCAACTCTTTAGCACGGGCTTGAACAAAGAGCAGCGCACGCTTACCGGAGTCGAGCCGATCGACTCCGTCGCATGCGCGGTGCTCGCAAGTGCGGCGATGAATGGGGATAAAGCAATCGCAGTAATTCCCGAAGGGCCTTACGTGGTTCCGTTTTATCGGAGCCAAGGAGAGATCGGGATCGGCAATCGCTGTAACTGCTAACTGCTAACCTCGTCGGGACACGGTGCGTTGCTCCAGCCCGAGCGAAATGGCTCGATATGCCCCTTTTCGGGATCGAATTTCTGTCGCACGACGCAGCCGGTATCGTTCGCTAACAAGTGGAGACTGATGGATGGAACAGATGAAATTGTTCGTACGCGGTGGACGTCGTTGTAAGGAGGAATGAGTTCGTAGAATTCGCCCTGTTTCAGTATCCGCCGGGCACGGAGTTTGAACGGAATTTGCCGGGACTCCGAATGATGATGGTCGTGATCCTCCGGAACATCGAATTCCTCTTCTTCCTGTTCGCCTTGATATAGACCGACTAAGCCCCAAGCGAGATGATTGTGTACGGGGGTCGCGGACCCAACCGGAACCACCAGACTGAACAGAGATAGGTCTTTGGCCTCTGATCGATAAAGTAACCAGGACGCGATTCCGCCTCCCATTGCGCTGTTCGGGTTGGGCTGGCGAAATTGGTCCGGGAGCCAGCTCGGATTGTTTAGCAGCTCGTCATATGGTCGACGCAAATGCGATAGCCGATCGGTCACTTCCCGTTGCTCTTTCAGAATTGTCTCGGTGGTCGCGACAAAGTGATGTAAAATCGGATGGTCAACGAAAAATTCTCCAGAGCTCATTGCGATTGAATGAACGGCTAGTGCCGCGGATTTGCAATCGAAACAGAATAGCCGCGAGAGAATATAACGCCGTGAACCTATCTTCGGTAGCGGCGACCTCTTTTCACCAATCACTGATCACTTCTCACCATTCACTTTCGGTTCCGGCTGCTCCGCCAACTGACGCACTTCGCGCCTTATCGTGAAGCGCAATTCTGGATCGCGCAGATGGGCGAGTTCCACCAAGGAGTGTTGGGTAGCGAGCTTAGCCACAATCTGGTAACCGATCAGGTAACCCATTCGCGGCGGTGTAGTGCCAGTGGTTCGGTAGGTCAGGTATTCCGCCGTCTGTATGTCGTCCGTAGATGGTAAATCTTTCAACAGTTCGCGCGACACCGATTTCACAAGCTTAGGTCCGTCTGCGGCGAGCCTGGGATCGAATAATATATCACGCAACGGAGCGGTAGGATTCAGAACGCTGCTCACGTAACAGGCTAGGCCTTCCTGCCAAATCAATCGATATAAAGGTACTTGATCCGGATTGGCCGGAGGTGGGTTGATTTGAAAGTGGTAGAGATGGAATAACTCGTGGCTGAAAATGACTGCAACCGGTGCATTTTCTCCGTGGAACTTCGCAACTCCATCGAAGGCAAGCAACAGACTGCTCCAATGATCGTGCGGGACTTTGCCATCGAACCGAAATCGGGAAACGGTAAGATAGACTGTTGTTCGCGACGGACGAAAATCGGGGAAGGCCTGCACAAACCGTTCTTCAACGTCCGCATGGATTGCGGCGAACCGGCGCGCCAGCGAACGAATGGCGAAGCTTCGCCGCTGTAATTCTGCCAGATAGCGCTCCGAGTCATCGCGAGTCATATCACCAATATGCAATCGATCGGCGATCTCCGGACATGTGTTACGTAGATAACCAACGAGTCTGACTGCTTTTTCTGGGGCGGCTGAAGACGAAGTGCCTAGTAGCTGGAAAATCTCGGGCCAGCGATCTACGATCCGGATCTGTTCAGCAGCTCGCACTGGAGGCGTCTCTGTGATCCAAGAGACAGCACAGACGATAAGACTTTGGAGCAAGAACTCTGGGTTGCGGACACAGGAGAGCATCAGGTTTTATTCGCTAAGTAACCATGCGAAATGCGTCCCCGGATCCCGACGGTGCGAATCTTGTGGGCAGTTGCAATACTTTGCTGGTTGAAGCCACCTGCTCTGGGCGAACAAACGGCTTAAGTGCCCGGTCGGCCTGCATCCGCTGTCTTTGCTACCTGGCGGCAGAGGTGCACTAATCGACGCACTTCCGGCCTCATTTCGTTTCGTCGCGCGACAAGGTAGCTGCTAATGCGGGGAGTAGGCCGGATGAGACGTCGATAAACGGTCCCTTCGGTTACCAAATAGCGAAGCGATTCAGTAATGGTGGTGATGCCGATACCGCAGCTGACAAACGCGACAGCGCTCTGGCGAGGGGTGGTTTCCTCAATCACGTGCGGGCTAAAACCGGCCCGGCGACAGCAATGAATGATTTCATCGTAGAGCAATGGATTTGCCGCTCGCGGAAAGAGGACCCAGCGTTCATCGTACAGGCACGATAAGGCGACGGTTTTCTTTTTTGCCAGCAGATGGTCCGCGGGTAGCACAACCCCGATTTCTTGATCATTGAGTCGGTGACTCACTAAATCTCTGTTTTCGGCGGGCAAGAACGGAAACGCGCAACTTAACTCACCGGAGAGGACGGCATCCACATAGCCTTTGGAAGTCTTTTGCACGAGATCGATTGAGATACCAGGATATTCACTCCTTAGGATGCGGAGTGCGGGCGAGAGGATGGTCGAGGTGACGCTTCCGGCATCGCCGATGCGGATCCGGGCCGGAGCACCGCCTCGCTTGGCGGCGCTCTGAATTTCGTCGAGTTGGCGAAACATTTGTGGCAGGAGTTGCCTTAACGTTTCGCCCGCCGGCGTCAAGACCGCCCGGCGCGTGGAACGATCAAAAAGTTGAACTCCCAACGATTCCTCCAGATTCTGGATTTGTCGGGTGAGGGCGGGTTGGGCGATCCGCAGACTTTCGGCCGCCATCCGGTAACTGCTTAGCCGGGCGATCTCGGCGAAGGAGACGAGCTGTCGAAGACCAAAGGGGTAATAACGCACGGTTATCAAAAGGTATTGGAATGATATTAGAGAATGACTGCGTTGTAGAGCAAAATTGTCACATGACAAAATTGCGACTCAATTGCGGAATGCGAACCCCTAGCGCGGCGCGTCTCTGCGGAATCGGCGAGAATCTTCCAACGCCTGTGGGGAATTCGGTCTACGACTACTCAAGGCCAACGGCTTCCCGCGGTCCCTCAGATCCGAAGCGTAAAACACGACGATCCTAGGTAAAGCCGGTTATGTTCCGAAGCCCTTTGAGCCAATCACTGATCACTCTCCAGGAATAACGCCGAAGGCGTACAAGAACTTAGCCCAGGGCTAAGTTCTTGTACGCCTTCGGCGTTCTGGACGCTCCCGCGTTCCTGTCGCTCCGACCAGGGTTCGCTATTTTCCTCCCTGATTACTGATTACCAGCGACGGCCGCGCGAGACTCCCTCCTCATATCCTTCTCGAAAGGAACACAACAGCCAGGATGCGCTTCCGGTTGCCGTAACCGCAGAACGAAGGTCCGAGCACGTCCCGGCCACCGCTAGCGACTGAGCATATTTTGTTATCTCACATCTCTTATTTGTCATTATTAGCTGGCTCTCCTAGCTTCTGGTAACCTGGCAATTACATTACTGTAACGAATTATGAGGATCGACCGGCTTACAAGCAAAATGCAGGAGGGTCTGCAGGAGGGGCAGTCCTTGGCATCTCAATTGCAACATCAGGAGTTGACGCCGGAGCATTTGCTTCTGGCGCTGCTTCGACAGCAGGACGGGTTAGCCAGACCGCTTCTAGAAAAACTGAATCTCCGGATTTCCGAGGTTGAGGGGCAGCTCGAGCAAGAGCTGGCTCGACGTCCGAAGATATCGGGTGCGACCGAGCAATACCTCAATGCCGATCTTCGCAACGTCTTGAATCAAGCAGAAACGGAGATGGCGCGGCTAAAGGATGAATATCTCAGTGTTGAGCATTTCATTCTGGCGCTGATCGATCCGCCGAAAACGCCGGCGGGCCGAATTCTGCAGGGGCTAGGAGTCAATCGCGAAAGCGTCATGAAATCGCTGCAGGGTTTGCGCGGTTCGCAGCGAGTAACGGATCAAAATCCCGAGGGCAAGTACCAGACCCTGGAGAGATATGGGCGCGATCTGACAGCAGCTGCTCGGCAAGGAAAAATTGATCCGGTCATCGGTCGCGATAACGAGATTCGCCGGGTGATGCAGGTGCTTTCTCGTCGAACGAAGAACAATCCGGTGTTGATTGGCGAACCGGGGGTTGGCAAGACTGCGATTGTCGAAGGATTAGCTCGGCGAATCATCAGCGGCGATGTGCCTGATTCGCTAAAACGGAAGCGAGTGATCGCACTTGATCTTGGTTCGATGATCGCTGGAGCGAAATTCCGCGGTGAATTTGAAGACCGACTCAAAGCGTTTCTCAAGGAGGTCACTGATTCCCAGGGCGAGATCATCCTCTTCATTGATGAGCTGCACACAATCGTTGGGGCGGGAGCGGCGGAAGGGGCAGTCGATGCTTCCAACCTGCTGAAGCCGCAACTGGCGCGAGGAGAGCTGCACACCATTGGGGCAACCACGCTGGATGAGTACCGGAAGCACATCGAAAAGGACGCTGCGCTCGAACGGCGTTTCCAACCGGTGATGGTAGACGAACCGAGCGTGGAAGATACCATCGCGATTTTGCGAGGACTGAAAGAGCGTTACGAAGTTCATCATGGTGTTCGGATCCAGGACGCTGCTCTGGTGGCAGCGGCAACCCTCAGCCACCGGTATATCTCCGATCGTTTTCTCCCCGACAAAGCGGTCGACCTGGTCGATGAGGCGGCTTCTCGACTGAAGATAGAACTCGATTCGATGCCGACCGAAATCGACCAGATCGAAAGGCAGATTATGCAGCTGGAAATGGAGCGCCAGGCATTGCAGAAAGAGAAAGATGAAGCGAGCCAGCAACGGTTGGCAAGGCTGGAAAAGGAGCTTTCGGACCTGAAAGAAAAAAGCGCGCAGCTGAAGGCTCAATGGCAGAGCGAAAAACAGGTAATCGAGCGGTCCCGCAAATTACAGGAGCAGATTGAGAATCTCAAACTGGAGCTGGATCAGGCTCAACGTCTCGGCGACCTCGCGAAGGCTAGTGAGATTCAATACGGCCGGCTGCCAGAACTGTTGAAGGAGTTCAACGCTCACAATCAGCGTTTGGCGGAGCTGCAGAAGACGCAACAGATCTTGAAGGAAGAGGTTACGCCAGAGGATATCGCTGAGGTAGTGTCAAGTTGGACCGGGATTCCGCTGGCACGGCTGCAGGAGAGTCAAAAAGAGAAATTGATCCACATGGAAGAGCGTCTCAGTGAGCGCGTGATCGGACAACGCGAAGCGATCACCGCGGTTTCTAACGCGGTCCGCCGTGCCCGAGCTGGCCTGCAAGATGAGAATCGACCGATAGGTTCGTTTATTTTCCTCGGCCCAACTGGAGTGGGGAAAACTGAATTAAGCCGCGCGTTGGCTGAATTCCTTTTCGACGACGAAAACGCAATGATTCGCCTCGACATGAGCGAGTACATGGAGAAACACACCGTCGCCCGGTTGATCGGCGCGCCTCCTGGCTACATCGGGTACGAAGAGGGTGGACAGCTCAGCGAGGCGGTGCGGCGGAAACCGTACTGTGTCGTGTTGTTTGACGAAATCGAGAAGGCGCATCCCGACGTCTTCAATGTTCTGCTGCAGGTGTTAGACGATGGACGAATCACGGATGGGCAGGGAAGAACCGTCGACTTCAAAAACACGGTCATCATCATGACCAGTAATATCGGTAGCCAATTCATTGTTGATGCGAGCGAACGCGCGGAAAGAAACCGTCGAGTCATGGAAGCGCTCCGGAACCATTTCCGGCCTGAATTCCTGAACCGAGTAGACGAGATAATCATCTTCGATCGACTAACTGATAAGGACCTGACCAAGATCGTTGAAATTCAGTTGGCGCGCGTGTTGCGGCGGCTGGAACAACAGCATCTCGAGCTGACTCTTAGTGAAGGTGCCAAACGATTGCTGGCCGAAGAAGGATACGACCCGGTATACGGTGCGCGACCGCTCAAGCGGGTGGTTCAACGCCGCTTGCTCGACCCGTTGAGTCTCGCGCTGCTGGAAGGAAAGTTCATGCCGGGCGATCGCATACGTGCCGACGTCGAGGCAGGAGAGCTGGTTTTCCACAAGAAATGAACCACGAATGGACACGAACGTTCCGTCCTCAGCGCCCGCGAAAATGCTTTTGCGGCTGACCCAGTTTTGAACTTTCTTTATACCCATGAAATCGGCCTACGAACTCGCGATGGAACGTTTACAGAAGGGGGCGCCAGTCGTTGCACTGACCGACACACAGCGAGCGGAGATCGCGGAGATTGATTCCACGTACAAGGCAAAAATCGCGGAGAAAGAGCTCCTGCTAAAGGATCAAATCAAGAAAGAAATTCAGGCCGGGCATTTCAATGAGGTTGAACCGCTCCAGCAGCAATTAGCGACGGAACTGCGCCGGCTTCGGGAAGAATGCGAATCGCGGAAGGAAAAAGTCCGGAATCGACCCGCATAATCGCCAACCCACGTCAGCGAACGCCAATCGGCGTTGATGTTCGTTGTCGTTCATTGTTGTTCACTGAATAGCGAACCGCCCTGATACCCAAAACGGGGGCGTTCCCTATGCTTTCTGTTTAGAGTTCGCTCGCCATTCGGCTCGTCCAGATCTAGGATACCGCTCCGGAGGAAAGAATTGAAAAGTTCTCCGTCGTTCCAGCGACGTATCGAGCATTGCTCTTACCTAATCGATTTGCATCTTTGGCAGAGGGCGGATCAGTCGACGTTTGCAACCTTTGTTTACGAAAAAGCAGGAGAGCGGCTCCTGCGGCATTTCGCCGACACTGATGAGACCGAAGTGATCCGGAAAGCGCTGGTGTGGTGTGAGCGACATTCCTATGCTTCCCAGCCGCACTTCTTCAGCTCGGTGCCGCAGCCTTGAGTCTGATCGGCCACCAGATCTTTTGCCATCATCCTTCACGCCTGTCCGTTCCGCTGGAACTTTCGAGGAATTTCCGAATCGTTTCCGACGCAGAGCGAGCTAGGTACTCCCCGGAGATATTCTCCGTAGGTGCTGTACCACTTAAAGGTGCCCATTCGCTGGGCCGGAGACCACCCAGCTGAGTACTTTCGGGGACGATAACCTCCTCAACGTATGGTTCGTTGTCGGTGGCGGATTCTTCGAAATTCATTTCGCAACCCACGAATTCGGATTCAAGAGCTTTGGTCAGCTCACCTTTCTTCGAATAGTTCGCAGGTAGTTTAACCCGAATACTGCAGTTGGTGTATAGAGCCATAGCTTACCTTCGTTCTTCGTGGGTCTGCGTCTCTGGTCCAACAGCTTCTCTTTGAGCGTTTGTCTTGGGACATCGCAGGCGGCATTGATCAAAGCGCAGCCGGAGAATTTAAACGAAAAAGACCGGTGAGAACAAGCGGCTTTCTAAGGAAGCCCAAATCCGCGCTTCCGAGCGAAGGGACGGTTATGGAAGCCTATGTCCGCGATTTATCTATCGTGCCGGAGATCATCGCCTTGCAGGAATCGCCCCGCATGGATCCATTCCATACGATTAAAATGGCCGCAAATAGCGCAAAAAGACCGTTCTGCCGAAAAGCATCGTCACCAATCGCAGAGCCGCGACATTAAACGCTAACGGTGAAAATGACGGCCATACTCATCGTGTTTCTGGTCTTTTGGACATTCTGGAAAGCTAAACACTTCGCTAATTGGATCGGTGCCGCGGCCACAACCAAGCTTTGCTGGTTCATGGCTGGGATCTGGGCGTTTTCATTTTTCTCCATCTGGCTAATTTTTTTATATCGCAATTTGCCGGAAAAACGCCGTACTGGCCTCAGCCATGGAAATCAGTTGTTTCAATGATTTATGGGCTTACCTGCATTCTGCCATTGCCAGTTTTATCATTAGCACCCCACACAAAATGACGGTGTGATCGCAATCGGCTCCTTGACCGATCGATCAGCAATCCGAGGACTGCCATATCACCCAGGCCCCGGCTTGACGCTTCGTGAGCGGCCCTGATAAAAAGCGCAACGTGCGACAATTCATATTTTTCATGATTCTTGGAGCTGCACTAGCAGTTTCGGTACGAGCCGGCGATTTCAAGCTGCCCGATGACAATCCAGTTGCTTCTTTCACTATTCCCGCTTCCTGGAGTCCGTCTCAGTATGAAGATGGAGTCGAGGCTACCTCGGACGACGGTTCGATTTATATCGCTATTGAGGCTGCCGATATCTCTAGCTCTGAAGACGTCTCAAGCGCGATGATTGAATCGCTTAAGTATCTCACCAAAAAAGGAGTCACGGTGAACTCCGACTCCGTGAAACAAACCAACGCCAAAGTCAATGGCATGGAAGTGGTGGATATTAGGTGGGACGGCAAAGACTCCGATGGAGCTTGCGAAGTGAGTCTCAGCATAGTGGTTGTGACGGCCAAAAAAGGCCTTTTGCTGACTTATTGGGGGTCGCCGGAAGGGAAGAAAAAATACGACAAAGATCTGCAAGCCATCGCGGAAAGTATCAAACCGCTTTGAATTCCTCACTGCAACGACGGGCCCAATTAATTCGCAGTGCGACGCGAACCCTGTAAGTCGGATCGGTCACTCGCTTGCGAGATGTCCATTGCCTCTGCCGGCGCGCGATGAGTTTGCGGTTTCGCTTTCGATAGCGCCGAGCTCGTTCGAGCTTCCAATCGTGCCGTCGCCTTGTTCAAGTTGTCGATTTTGAACATGTCGGCCGGTATGGGCGCGCGCAATTGACGCTATCTTTTGGTGTCCGATTTGGAGTGTTCAACGCTACACCTGACACTCGCCCAGCCGGCCTCCTTGGTGACACCCAGGGATTCTTCTATGAGGTCGGCGGCAACAGAAAGTCCGTCGCAATCCTTGTCTCGATGGCTGGCACCTGGTGTCGCTGGGCTGCATGCCTTCCGACCGAAAGCGTAGGACAAGACTCAGTCGGTCGAGAGAAACGATTTCCAGGACGCTTGCCCAAAACGCCGGTTGCGACTCGACCGAAGCGCGAGGGACACCAGGAAGGCGCAGGAGTTCGTCCTCTACAGCCTCTCGGCGAGGGAGGCCCTCGAAAAAATCGAGCATATGACCCATCGCTGGATTGCGCCTTGGGTGCGAGACAAATTGTTCCCGCTGTGACAAATACCTCAAGAAAGAGCGAGATTAACCGATACACTAATCAGCCGATTCGTTCCCACCCGGCTGATTGCTCTTATCATGTCAAAAAACGACTTCAGTCGGCTTGCGTACGTCATCCGCTCCTTCTCTATTATCGGTCGCTACAGACTAGCTTTGGATGTTGCGGAAGAATTCCATCAGGACGCAAAGTTCCACCGACGCCAATTCATGGAGCGATGCGGATTCCCAACGTCGAATCCAATCGACAGTGAAGGAGGGCCAGAATAGCCCTGCAGCTTCCGACGTTTACTTTCTAGGCGGCGTTGGGGGATAGCCTTAAACAAATTCAACGAATCGCGACAATCAGACTTCAGCCGCGGCTTTTTGAAAATCTGTCTTCAAACAGAAACCGATCGGGGGACGTCAATCCTCGTACACCCGGAACAAGACTTGGCTGCCTCGGTAGGTGCGCTTTTCCTCGGCAGATAAGCAGCCTTCCAAAAAATGGATCAACGATTTGACCCGGTACTGCTTGGCCATTACCTCGAGCTTGGCCCGGTCATTGGGTTCTAATTCTATAACACTAACTCGGTGGGTTTCGGTGGCGCCGAAACTATTGAAAGACCGAGCTTTCGCTGTCTTATCCGGCTTGTTGCTTCGGGTTCCAACGATTCGGGGTAGTTCTCCGATCGGAGATGTTTTGAGAGTGGGCTTGGCTTTCATGTCCTGGGGGTAATCGTTTTAGAGCATCACTGCTCGTTAACCCGAAACAATACCGGTCTATCCGGGTTCGCGTTCTGGTCTTCGGTGGCTAGGATGCCTTCTAGGAAATGGGTCAGTTTATTGACCCGGTGACGTGTGGCCATCGATTTGAGCACGGCGCGATCGGTGCGGGTCAGGTTGATTAGCTTTACAGCATGGGTTTCGGAACTGCCGGGATTCGCAATAGTGGCGGTTCTGGAGGCTGCTTTCATATCCTAGGGTACACCGAAAGTTCGTTGGAACGAAACTCATTCGATCGACATAAAAGCAAAGTCTACCTTTGCCTTAAAGCGTTGCGGACAAGCTTTGGGAATTCGAGGAGAGAATTCGAAACGGATTAGGTACCTTACGAGCTACTTGGAGGTAAGGGGACTCGAACCCCTGGCCTTCTCATTGCGAACGAGACGCTCTACCAGCTGAGCTATACCCCCACCTGAGAAAGGTTGGATAGTTACAGCACAAAATGACCAATAGCAAATGCCCAATGTCGGCTATTGGTCATTGGCTACCGGCTATTCTAAGAATTGCCGCGCCGTGCTGGTTCACACTTCAATCCTTCAAATAACGCTTGAAGTCGGCCACACCAAACCCGTCGTTGGCTTGCGAAAGGCAACATATTACGCCCAGGCTCTGAGAGGTTATAAAAACTACGGAAATCGAAGAATTGGAGTAACGGAATTCGTTTAAGAAATGAGCCGATCTAGCCGAATAAGCGAACAACAGAAAAATATGGGTCCTCTCCTTCTTGGCCAAAAAATCCGGCTTTGCTTTGGGATACACGTCTCCGGAACACCTTTGCTCAAAGAGGGGTATTGGGAAGTTTGGTGTACGAGTGGCGCGACGCGAGTGCTCATCCATTTGTATCACGATGGCAAGGTGGTTGCGACGACATCGAACGGCAATCTTTGGGTATTCGATCGACTAGAGACTGTGCCCCAAAAAATAGTGGCTGATCTAGACTTTCAGGCGTTAGGGTGAAAATCATCCAAGCGGCTCCGCCAGGCTGGCATGGACGACAAAATGGCGGAGTCGCCGAAGTCTGCGGAAAAATGATTGGCTGGTGAAGCGCCGTACTATTCCTACAGATTCCCGCGGCGAGCTTGTTCTCTTTCGAGTGCTTCAAATAACGCTTTGAAATTGCCGACACCAAATCCCTGGCTGCCGTGTCGTCGTATCACTTCGTAAAATACGGTCGGACGATCCTGGACCGGTTGACTGAAGATCTGCAGCAAATAACCTTCGTCGTCGCGATCTACCAGAATACCGCGCTTTGCTAACTCGCTGATCTCCTCGTCGATCGGACCGACCCGAGTCGATAATTCTTCGTAGTAGGTCGGCGGTATACGCAGAAAATCGACGCCGGACGCGGTAAGTGCATCCACGGTCGCGATAATATCTTTGGTCGCCAGCGCGATATGCTGCACGCCCGGTCCCCCGTGATGGATGAGATATTCGTCGATTTGACTGCGGCGCTTTCCCTCCGCCGGTTCATTGATGGGAAATTTGATTCGACCCGAGCCGTTCTGCATCACCTTGCTCATCAGGGCCGAGTAGTCCGTACTGATATCCTTATCGTCGAAGTGGGTGAGTTGGCTAAAGCCCATTACGTCGCGGTAAAAGGCGACCCATTCATTCATTTTGCCGAGTTCTACGTTGCCGACGATATGGTCGATCGCTGCGATTCCGGTATCGGGAGCGGGTGGCGGATTCTCGATCTTTTTAAAACCGGGCAAGATACCGCGATAGTTGTCCCGCTCGATGAAGCTGTGCACGGTGTCGCCATAGGTAGCGATCGTTGCTCGGACGAACCGTCCAAAGCCGTCTTCGAATTCTTGCGGTTCTTGCACGACTTTGCCGCCGCGGCGGACCGCTTCGTCAAATGCTGCTCGCGTGTCGTGCACGCGCAGTGCGATGTCGCGAACGCCATCGCCATGGGCCGCGATGTGACGAGATATTGCGGGGGCCGCATCCGGTGCGAGTGGGGAGGTGAGAAGAAACTGCACCTGCCCTCTGCCAACGAGCCACGAAGCTCGATCGCGGACTCCGGTTTCCAGTCCGGAATAAGCGAGCGGAACGAGACCGAGAGCAGTCCGATAGAAATGCGCTGCTTGCCGAGCGTTGGATACGTAAAACTCGACGTAATCGATGCTTTGGAATTCGAGAGGATCAGAACTCATGATATTGGAGGGGTTACGGCTATGGGTCGCATGACCGAGTGGCGCCAGGCGCAATAAACAAGATACAATCCGATCGGCCCCGGAAGCAAATGAAAAGCTGCTCAGTAGACATTCCGATTGGTGGAATGACGTTCCGGAACGAGATCGGGGGAGGGACCAAACAGGACGCGCAAGAGCGCATCCCTAACGAAAACCGATTAGATTCACCAGAGCGAGCCTATCGAACCAGTTCTTCCGCCGTTCGCTGGAGGGCGGATATGATCTTGAGCGCTTTCTTGCGATCTACTCTGGTCTCCGGCGCAACT